>ERZ778496.1365-NODE-1365-length-17708-cov-7.640854_pt1 | contig 17708 bp, 17 predicted proteins | sample MGYA00433099_ERZ778496 | MGnify/ENA primary metagenome ERZ778496 (study PRJEB29527, sample SAMN07138962) | mouse gut metagenome | material: feces | host: mouse | place: China:Nanjing | collected 2016-01-25 ... | reverse complement strand
GGAGAAAAAGACAAGCAATATTAAAAGTTATTTTTGGACAGTTCCTTAGTATAACCAATCCTTTATAATCCGTGCCTGATGTCGGTAAATATAGTTTTCATGATAAATATCGTTGTAAATCAAATCACCTTGCGCATTCATCTCTATAATACGCGGTTTGAAACTGTCCTTTTCCAGCAAAATGTCAATTCCGACACTGCGAAGATGCGGAAAGCACGCCGCACTTTTCTGACACAAAGTTCTTAGTTCCTCTATAACACGTTCTGGCAATGCTAATTCTGCAATATCCAGTGCGTGATTATTTAAGTGCAGATTCGTAATCGGGCCTTTGGAAAGTCTGCCAAGCATAAAATCGACGGTTCCCTCTTGCACCACTGCACGAATATCATAAGAAAATCCCTGATATTGTGCCTTTGCATACCAGCGTTCTACGATGCAGCCAAGCCCTAAAATCTGGTTTAATAAAGGAATTACTTCACTGGGATCGGAGAAGTGCCGCAGACGTTTTGTATTTATAAATTCCGTTCCATTTTGTAATAGCGCACAAGTATAAAGTGCCATTTGCCCCTTTGCCTGCTGCCACCGAAATGCAGATACTCCCGCAGCGCCAGAACCCTTTAACGGTTTGATAAAAACCTGTGCAATGTGCTGCCGGCGCATAATATCAAACAGCCAGTCCGCATTTTGCTGTTCTCCGCACAGCAATGCTTCCCCGCCAACCGTTTCCGTAACGGGAATTTTCGCCTGCACAAGCTTTTGCTTGCAAATCTGCTTATCTAAGAGCGTTATAATTGCTGATGGTGTATTCAAAAATGCAATTGTTCTTTTTCCAATGCCCTCTTGCATTTGCTCATTAGCCCATAACTCCAGCGCGGCAAGCTGTTCTATATAATCGTCCGCTAACTGATTGAGTGCTTCTAAAGAACAGCTTGTCCAATATGGCGGATCGATTTTAATAAACATTTGTTCTGCACTATTATTCTGCTGCCATGCTCTCCAATTTTTCCAGTCTACAAACACAACAGGCAGCCCTTCCTGTTCTGCTGCCTGTTTAAAATATATTGTCCGTTTTGTGTCAGGACTGCCCAAAATAACTGCCTGTTTCATTCTGTCAGCATAGGGCTTCTGTATGCATAGCCGTCGTCTTCATCAATATCTGCCGTTTCATTTTCCGATGCATCCACTTCAATTGGAAGCGCTTCCAATTTTTCCACCATCTCATCTGATAGATAATTGTAGTACACGTCCAGTATTTGAATATTGGGATATTGAGGAATTTTTTCTAAAAGCAGAGCGCCGCCTTTGTTCGTTAATGTTCCCATTGACAAATCCAATGTGCTAATCTGTCCTATAAATTTGCTGTTTAATACCATTTCCGTTATTTCATCCTGCATCTCACTGTTTACAATACCAAGATAGGTTAATTCCGGAAAATCTGCCTGATCCAAAAATGCCTTAATGGTGTTTTCATCCCCGTCAAATCCATACTCCTCTACACCAATATAAATCTGAAGCCGTTTTAAATGCGGAAGTTTTGCCTTCTGAATTGCTTCAATCACATCACTGCCAATGCCGCCGCAGACAATACACAGCTCCTCCAAATTTTCATGGCAGATATCGCCTAATTCTAAGTCTATACTTCCTTTAATACCCAATTGCTTTAGCTGCGGCATCGCTTCCCAAAGTTTGCTGTAATCGCCTTGCTCAATCCATGATACTTCACATTCATCATATTCCATATCACCAATAAACAAACTTTCGATATTGGAAAAACGTTCTTTATTTTCTATAATATCATCAATCACTGGCTGACAGTCATCACCAGCACCTGCATCTCCCCAGTTTCCGATAATTAATTCTTTTAATTTGGGAAAATCTTCGTCATTTAAAATATCCGGAATCATGGTTTCAGCACTCTTGCCCTGCTCTTCATACTCCTCGTACTGATAAGAATATCTCTTGCTTACAGCTTTATAACTATTGTCTTCTAAAATAAAACTCAACTGCGTACCCTCCTTTTTGTGATGTTGGGACAGCCGTACTGCCAGTATCCTGCATTGATTGGCTGCCTGTTTCAAACGATTGCGAATATATATATTATACTACGATATAAGGGCAGAAGCAACTAGATTATTACTTTTCACACCCACGCCAAAGTAGTGGGAATCATGCGCCAAAAACACAGGATATACTGCACACCAAGAACATTTGCAGCTTGGTAAAGAGTTTCTCTAAATCAATAACGTATATAGTGCCTCTTTACTGCAAATTTCATTGATGCGCAGAATATTTACGCTCGTGACTCGCCCTTATTGACAGATTTAAACAGTTCCTAATATAAACTAAACTATGCCGTTTCTACCTCAATATTTCCCATTCCGCATTCCAATACCACCGTTCCAAGCGTCCCTTTACCTGTTTGCATTTTTCCAGTTCCAAAAGCGCTTATTTTATTGTCGTTTACACGGACTTTGCCAAGAGCGCTGCTGACTGCATAGCGAAAATCACTTTCTTCGTTTTCCAAATAGAGCTTGCAGTTCCCAACACCGCAGTTAATTTTGATATTTCCGTTTACCCGTCCCTTATATACACAGTTTCCAGCGCCGCAGTCTACCTCTAAACTTCCAGCTGTTGTTTTCTTCATTTTCACAGATCCTGCTCCGATTTCAATATACAGCCGTTCTGAAACGGCAAGCAGTTTTGCTTCCCATTTTCCTGCTCCGATTTCTGCGTTTAAACTTTTGCAGGAAAATGGTATATTTTTAATGCTTAAATCGCCTGCACCTATCACAAATTTCACATTTTCAAACTTATGATTCATTATCTGTTCTTTGGGCAGATACACCGTAATCTTTGCATTTTTCCGATGAATATTTACAAAAACCATTTTATGAATATCATAGGAAATCTCCAGCCGTTTTCCTTTTAATGTACAAAAATATCTGCCATTTTCTAACTCCTCTGCCTCAACACGGATCTCACTGCCTGATGTTTCTTGAAACGCAATATTTGCGCAAGACGCCGATATAAACAAATCTGCTACCTGATCAACTGCAAACATATCAATTCTTTTTTCTTGTTCCATATTTTTCACCATTCCTTTCCCGTCACAAACAAAACCTAAAAGAAACTTTCACACTTCACAGTGCGAATTTTCTTTCACTACTTTACCTCACTCTATAACTTCTCCGCCGTCTGTGAACTTCAAAACAACATTTCTCTCTACACATAATAAATCGATATATGCCCGAAATTCGCCTCCCCCTGCACATAAAGCGTTGCATTGCTGCTGCCGATCGGCGTACCGTATTCATTATATTTTCCAAACGCTGGATCAAGTTTTATCTTCACTTTCCATTCTTTTGGAATATAAAGAATCGTTTCACCGAAATTATTATCAATATCCACATAAGCTACATCACCTTGGATAATTGCGTTGTCAAAATAAACTTTCATTTCGCCAAAGTTATTTTCCAAACGTGCCCTATGGAAATTATCGGAATTAATATAGCGGATTGCTGAACCAAAATTATTTTGGCAGTAAATATGTTCTCCATCGTATTGAGCCGATTGCTTTGTATTGTTTTCTGAGCCTTCTTGGTTCTCATTGTTCTTGACATTCCATTCAAATACAATCTCCTTGTGCTTCTTTTTATCGTCAAAAAGCATACTTAAACCAATAGATGATAACAAAGCTGCCACAAGTACCGGCCAAGGGGTCAATGCCTCGATTCCTAATGGTTTATCATAAATAATGGAAAGAAAGGCAATGGAAAACATTATTCCATAAAATCTTCTATGGCGCACGCTTTCTGCCAGCACCCATATCCAAAATGCCGTAGCAAGGACTGCCCACACACTGATATGTCGTACTATGCCAAGTTGCGTGACTACTACCGCTACAGCCGCAAGCACAAAAAAGATACCCCAAAATATATTCTTTTTCCTCATCGATGTAACCTCTTTTCTTCTAATTTGCTAATCAATGGTTTATAGTAATAGCGTGAAACATAAACTTGCTTATGTGTGCCGGTAAACGCCACCACACTAGAAGCAGTTAAGTTCCGGTCAATGGAAAAAATATGGTTGGTATTTAATATTGTGGACTTCGATACCCGCATAAAGAACCCCGGCAGCGTTTCCTCCAACTCATACAACTTATATTTTGCTTTGTAAGCATCTGTTCTGGTATGCGCACAGACGCTGTTCCCATCTGTTTCAAAAAACAGGATTTCATCTAATGTAAGATAATACTCGGTATTTCCCTTGTAAAAGACAAATTTCTGCGCAGCGCCGATCACTTCGCTCACTGCCTTTTGCACTGCAGCCACTTCCGGCGTCAGTCCTCGGCAGCGAATCAGCACTTCATCCTCTTCCAAGGTTTCCGCAATCTCGATTTTTATTTTCATGGACGACTCCTGTCTGTCTGCTTACGCAGGCGCGCTTTCGTGATAGATACCCGATACAGCAAAAATATTTGCCGAACCGTTGCGCCAGCCGCACGCCGCAAAGCGGCAATTTTTCTCTGTGTAGCTGTGTGCATATGGTTATACTTAGCGTCAGTCTTTTCAACGCTTAGGAATTGTAAATAAATACCTTGTTAACTTGACGCTGTATAAATGTTCAGCTACAGCATCAGATAATCGCAGGCGTAACGGGCAATGTCAAGATTATCTGATGCTGCAGATGGACATTTAGACAAGCCAAATGGATGAGTTATTTCTTGAAAGTTCCTTAGTATAACTATCATAAAAAAACAAACCACTTCTGTAAAGAGCTTTTTACTAAGTGGTTTGTTTTTAGGGGTAAAAGGTTGGAATTGTTCTATCAATTCTTCCACACTTTTAATTCCAGTGTAATCGTATCTGCGTTTTGACAAAACGCATAAATTTAATCCAAAGAAATCTCCGCCGAAACTATCGCTCTTTGTGCCGCCAATTCCATATTAATTGTCCCATCAGCATTCTCATAATCTTCATCATCTGTAAAAAGATAAATATGGAGCGTTGACAATGTTTTCTTATTTACAGCAAACGTCGTAATACCAGAAGTTGTTGACATATCGCCCATTGGAAGGAGTTCTCCATTTTTGTTACAGACAACGGTTTCGCATGGCTGCTTTCTGGTTGTCTGATTTCCTATATATTGCTGATAATCCATATCTGGTTAGTGTCATGTTTCCTTGTTCTATCTTTTGTGCATTCATATTCAATTTTAACATTCCCGCAAATGTATGGTCATCTATTACTTTTCCTTCTAAGCTATATGCTGTTAAGGGATACCATTCGCTCTCGTCTGATAACTTCCAATCTCCTCTTAGATAAAGCATATCAGCCATCATATCTGTACTATTTTCATTTGCATTTGAAACATAATGTGCGGGAATATTGCTAAATCCGCCTTGTTCAGCGTAAACCTGCGCAGATAAAAAAACCGATAATCCGTCAAAATACACTTCAGATGCAGTAATCGTAATGCCATTGTCCGTAACTGTTACGCCATCTATACTGACAGTCTTATTTTTATCTAATGCTACGCCCTGCCATTCCCTTCCAAGGCACAAACAAATTGTGAAAGTTTTGTCAAATTCTTTCACTCTTCTGTCCATGAACGAACTACAAAAGATATCTAAGGAACTGTCAATAAATAACGCATCCATTTGGCTTGTCTAAATGTCCCTCTGCAGCATCAGATAATCTTGACCCGAGCCCGCTACGCCTGCGATTATCTTCTTTGCAGCGGAATATTGATACAGCATCAAATTAACAAGTTATTGATTTACAATTCCTAAAAACGATAACAAAATTTACATTTTATAACTGACAAAGCCAATACACCATGATATAATAGTAAAAATCGTCCATTGAATTGAAAGGAAAATATGGTGAATATGGCAAGAACAATCAGCATTGGCGGACAGGATTTTGCAAAACTTATTACAAATCATTATTTTTATATTGATAAAACAATGTTTATTAAAGAATGGTGGGAAAACGGAGATGATGTTACTCTGATTACACGCCCTAGACGCTTTGGGAAAACGTTGAATATGAGTATGATAGAGCAGTTTTTTTCGCTTCAATATGCTGACTGCTGTAATTTATTCGAAGGGCTTTCTATCTGGAAGGAAGAAGCCTATCAGCAAATGCAGGGGACATACCCTGTGCTCAATCTCAGCTTTGCCTCCGTTAAAGAGAATACTTACGAAAATGCCAAAACTGCAATCTGTCAAATATTTAGCGATATCTATAATAAATACCAATTTCTAAGGGACTGTGATGTATTAACGCAAAGAGATAAAACCTATTTCGACCGAGTTTCCGAACAAATGTGTGAAAGTGATGCCGCAATCGCACTCTATAAGCTTTCCGATTTTTTGTATCGCTACTATGGCAAAAAGCCAATAATACTTCTTGACGAATATGATACACCATTGCAGGAGGCGTATATCCACGGATTTTGGAATGAAATTACAGCATTTATAAGGAAACTTTTTAATGCCTCCTTTAAAACCAACCCCTATTTTGACCGTGCAGTCTTAACAGGCATAACCAGAATCAGCAAAGAATCTGTTTTTTCTGATTTAAACAATCCGGAGGTAATAACAGCAACATCTGATAAATACACCACAGCCTTTGGCTTTACCCAAAGCGAGGTAACGGCTGCGCTGCAGGAATACGGACTCACCCAAAAGGAAGCCCAAGTAAAAGACTGGTATGACGGTTTTACTTTTGGCAGTACCAAAAATATTTATAATCCATGGTCTATTATCAATTATTTAAAAAAGCGCATATTCTCTGCCTACTGGGCAAATACCAGCAGCAACAGTCTTGTCAGTAAACTAATTCGCGAAGGCAGCAAGGATATTAAAATGGTTATGGAAAATCTTCTAAAAGGCGGTCAGCTCCATACCAAAATAGATGAACAAATCGTATTCAACCAGCTAAATCATAGCGATTCTGCGATATGGAGTCTATTGCTTGCAAGCGGATATCTCACTGTGGAAAAGCATACTATTGATGAAGAATCCGGAAAAGAAGAATATGACTTAAAACTTACCAATAAAGAAGTACACATTATGTTTGAAAATATTATTGAAAGCTGGTTTGGCAGCAGCACTGCTTCGTATAATGATTTTATCAAAGCCTTGTTGGCAGACGATAAAAAAGCGATGAACCATTATATCAACGATGTTGCACTAGCAACTTTCAGCTATTTTGATACAGGTAATAAACCCACTGCAAAAGTAGAACCAGAACGGTTTTATCATGGATTTGTATTAGGGTTATTGGTGGATTTATCCGATAGATATATGATTACATCTAACCGCGAAAGCGGATTCGGTCGCTATGATGTAATGCTTGAACCTTATTCTCAACAGGATAATGCAATCCTCCTAGAATTTAAAGTCCATGATCCAGAGGAGGAAACCACCTTAGCGGACACTGTCGCAGCGGCGCTTTTGCAGATAGATCAGAAAAACTACACCGCATCATTACAAGCTAAAGGGATTGCAAACCACCGCATCCGAAAATATGGATTTGCTTTTGAAGGAAAACACGTTCTAATTGGGTAAAGACTCCATTCCCCGCACTCTATCCTCTGTTAACACAATATCCGACCTGCCGCAGCGGTCTTGATAAATGCTGTGGTAGGTTTCAAATCCGATTGTATTCTGGTTGGTGCTCTCGTCAACTTTTAAATTCTCGATATTGCGGATATGCGCAGACAGCTTTCTTTTGGGTATTCCTCGCTGCTATGACCACCTAAATAAGTATCAAAATCCAGCCTTATTGTATTTTGCAGCGTCTGATATAACTGCGCCATTGACAACGCACCATAATTAAACAGCCACAAACCTTCATTTAAGGCATTTCCAGCAATCAAAAGGCGCTCCTCTAGCACCCAAAAGCCGACAGAACCCTTTGTATGCCCCAATAAGGCACAATTTCTACATGAAGATTTCCCAGTGAAATCGTTTCTCCGATGAATAGTTCCTTTAATTGGTATGTCTGCGGATTTTCTGAAAAATATCCAATAACCTCCAGAAACATTTTCTTTTATTCAATAGCTCCATACAGCTCCTGATATGCTTCTTCCCAATAACATTCTGGTATATTGGGCCAAACACATTTGCCTTGCTTTTGTTTGCATCGTTCCATAGCCTTATCTAAAAGGAAAGAATGCGAATCTTCGCCTGTCCGAAGCGCAATTTTTGTCATTTTGCACCAATATGGAGCCATTTTATCGAGTCCTGCTTCATGCAATCGTGCAATTTCTTTCTCGACATCATAATGCACTGTCAGAAATTCTTCTTTCCACAAGCTCCCGTCTTGTGACAAAATCATAAACTGTGCCCCCGCGCCTTTACTGTGAAATGCCAATCCGACCGATCCTGCATTGAGTATTGCTTTCTCTCGATATTCTATCTTATTTTGGATATGCGTGTGCCCGCATAAAATCAGGCGTGTGCTGCTTTGTTCCATTATTTCATATGTCGTTTCCATCTCCGGCAGCAATTTTTCATTGACTCTACGCGGTGAACCATGACAGATTGTAATTGGTTCTATATCACCGAACTGTACTGTTTCCACAGCTTTCATCTGCTCAAAAAATAAAAAATCTTTTTCCGTTAAAGAATGATAGCTATAATACAATGAACCTGTTGTGGAATCATATTGTTTCCAGCCCTGTGCTCCGCAACGACGGTAATTCAGCCAATAATCCTCTTTATTTCCGCGGACAAATATGCATTGATAATGATCGCGTATATGATAAATATACTCCATTGTTCTCTGCGGATACGCAAATTCCCCCAAATAATCACCCAAAAATAAAAAAGTATGTATATTCCGCGCAAGTGCATAATCCATACAAGCCTGAAACGCTTCAAAATTACCATGTATATCTGATAAAACTGCAATTTCCATTGATTGAAACCTCCTCTACTCAATTTAACAGTTCCTTATTATTTTCTAAATCGTATCCCAATAGTACAATACTTTGCGAAAGTCCCGATTTGCCAGCGCTTTGCTATTGATAAAGAACAAGTCAAATTGATGCGTTATTTATTGACAGTTCCTATCGCCAAGCTCCATGTGTAATTCCATACTTGCAGGACAATTTCTTTGCAAACAAATTCAAATGAACAGATGGTTGGAATTGGACAAATTGGTAGAGTTTATTGTTCTGTTTTTACAAGACTTCCCGATACACACGCAGTACGTTTTTATTTAAAATATTATCCAACAGTTCTCCCGTAAAGCCTTTCTTTTCCAATGCAGCAATCAGCTTTTCCATCTGTGCACAATTCTCCATCTCACGTCCGCCGTCAAAACCATCAAAATCCGATCCCAGCCCCAGACATTCCTGTCCGCCTACCTGCACAATATGCTGTGCATGGTCGGCAATTTTTGCCACAGATGAATACTGCCCATTTTCCTCATCCAGAAACACACCATAGTAATTCAATCCGACAACACCGCCATGTTCTGCAATTGCCCGAATCATCTCGTCAGTAAGATTACGCCTATGGCGGCATAAAGCTCTTGCATTGGAATGACTTGCAACAAACGGCTTTTTGGCGTGTCTGGCAATATCCCAAAAACCCGCATCCGATAAATGTGATACATCAACAATTATCCCTAACTCCTCCATGTGTTCCACAAACAAAAATCCCGTTTTTGTAAGTCCTCTTGTAGCATCAAAACCACAAAGACTGTTAGCAACGGGGGTGTTTTCATCCTGTGTCTGCGTTTGCATAATATTGGGAAATCCAAGTTCATTTGGATAATTCCAAGTCAATGTCATCATGCGCGCCCCAAACTGATACAATAATTCTAAATTTTCAAGCTGCCCTTTGCAGCAGCCGCCCTCCTCAATTGTTAGAAGCGCGGATATTTTCCCTTGTTCCTTATTGTTTAGAATATCCTGATAGCACTTTGCGACAGCAATGTCATTTTTATTCTTTTCTATTTCCTCATAAAATACCGCAATTAATTCCTTCACATACGCATAGGGATCAAGATCTTTCTGCAAATCCACAAACATAGCAAAATTCTGCAATAAATATCCTGCCTGCTTCATTTTCTGGATATCTATATGCAGATTGTTTTGTGAAAGTGTCTGCGGTTTGCTGCGCCTTTTGCTTTCCCATATCTCAGATATTGTGTCACAATGCATATCTGCAATTCTCATAAATAAAGAGTCCTCCTTTATCACGAACGATTAGATTTTCCTTTCTGCACAGCCCATATTGTCCGCTTATACAATATGGGCTGTACAGAAATTGGAAAATCTTAACGGTCGTTAATATAAATAATCGACAACGCAATTAATGGTCCGTTATAATAATTTTCTGTTTTGTAGTTCTTTTTCAACAGATTGAATTGTTCTAATAGAAAAGAAGTGTACTCTGTTTTTCCCTCTCTTGCAAACGCCAGACACGCCTCCGATCTTGCATAAGGATTCCTAATTTCATCAAACTGTTCCTGTAATAAATGCAGATATTTTTCATCTGTCAGCAGCATTGCGGTAGCAGCCATCTCTATAAAAATATCATAGCCAGATGTACGCAGCTTAGAAATGATCAAAGGTATAACATCTTCCTGATACGCAAGCACTTTTTCTATAAGCAGGCATCTATTATAAGCATCTTTAATTTTTCTCATATACCGCAGGATATCTTGCGGATTAGATAGATGCTCAATATATTGCCGTTCTTCGTTTATAAGTTTTTGTCTTTCTGAATCAAACAACAATTCCTGCGTACTATCTAGTAACTTTTTTCCCTCTGGATCAGCTAACATTTTTGCATTGAAAAATGTAAACATTTGCGGCGAAAGATCATCAATTATATTATCCTTAAAAAATTTTTTCGGCAGCATTCCCTGTTTCTTTCCTGTATTTTTCAAATTCATTCCTCCATAACGATACTCGACATTTTAAGTATTAAGAGAAAAATTTATCTTTTAAGTTTGCAATTTTCCTCAATAAACCGCCTTTTTTTTCATCTGCACAAACTGTAAAATCAAATTTTTCATCGTTCTTCACTGTAGCGCCAAATGTACTTTCAACATATGAAAAATATCCGTCTAATCCCCCTTCATTTTCCCAAAAATCAACCGATTCTTTCAGCCGGATTAAACAAAGCACGGGAACTTTATAATACTCTGTTAATACCTCTTTATCCTCTAAATTATACGATTTACCCAATAGAGCTCTAATTTCGTCGTTTGTAAAAGGGTCAAATGCCATTAATAATGCGTGTACAAGCCGTTTATTATCCTCTGTTTCAAATGTACCAAGATCGTACTCCTCTCCTGTTAGATACTGCTTTACTTGAAAAAGCGCCAAGGTAACGGCTTCAGACATTCTACGTCCACTTGAAGACGGATATTTACGGTGAACCTTTAATGCATTGCTTTCCATTGGAAAGAAGACTACTTCATAATTTTGTTCTTCACCTTTTTGTATCCTACCGAACCTCTGTGTCATTTCTCCACAAATTTTACCAAACTTATATTGGTTTATTTTTACTGCCATCTTAAAACTCCCTCTAAACCAAGTGTTTAATTATTTTTAATTATCTTCCCCGCCTAAAATCAAAATTGCATTATGTACGCATTCTCGATCCAGTCCGGTCCCTCTGCCGGTTTTCATGCAGGAAGTGCATACAACATGCGGCTCCAGCCAATTCCACTTCCAAAATGTTTCATCATCTAATATCACAAACTTCTCAATGTCTGGTCTTTGGCAAAGCCATGCACGCACTTCAAACGGACGACCATCTGGTCCATTAAAATAAAGCGGCGTGCTGCCTGCAATTTTAATATGATATCGATCCAGACACTCCAATAATGCTTCCATTGACTTATCCGATCCATCGAAATTATGATGCGCATAACTGATAAAACCATAGCGCCACGATGAAGAAAGTATCACCTCCGCACCTGTTTTTTCTATAATTGTACTTAAATTTCGTACAAAATAGTCGTCAATCATAACGCCTTTTTTATCCCTGTTCTCGCCATCATCATTCAGCACACCGTCAATATCAAGAAAAATTACTTTTTTATAATGATCATCTATTAATTTTGTAGTGCCAATTCGCTTAGGGTCGGTCTTTTCGTAATAACGCCCCTCCCAAAACGGTCCAAACTCCAATATGCGTCCCGCTTTCCACATCGAACCAGCCGTTAAAAAACTTTCTCTGCCAGTGTAAACGGTATGCCCGCGAAAGTGCTTTTCCATATCCAGATCATCAATTACCACATATGATTTTAAGTTGGGATGTGCTGCAAGATATTCCTTTATTTCTTCAGGCTTAAAGCTATGCATTGTATACGGAGTCATATCTGTAATAAATTCGTCAAGCTGATGCAGACGGAACAACAGTTTTAACTGATCCAATGATTTCGATCGTTTCCAATCGGAAGAAATTACAATTTCAGCGTCATAGTATTCTAATAGGCGTCGCAGATTTTTCACCGCCTGTTCATGCCAGTCATAGTACACAGCGCCTACATCATATTTATCCAATTCCAGATAAGCGTTGTCTTTCATTTTTTCCGCAATATCTGCTCTTGTCTGTATCAAGTCATAATCAAACCGATTCTGACTGACACCGGGCTGAAGAACACCATCAATATCCAAAAATACCACATTACGCTCCTCATCTTTCCTGTCGCGCAATCGATCTGCTCTATTGTAAGAATATGCCATACTCCACCCCCTTGTTGTCAAAAAATAGTTACTTTGTATACTCCATTGTATCTATTTTATTTTATATGAAAGAGCGTTAGTTTGCAACTGGATTCTCCAATAATTTCATATTAATAGATATGAAAAACGCTGTACTTCACGTTTTTCCTGTGTGAAACTTAATGAGGCTGTCGCAATAGGCTTTGATGAAACAAGATATTGTATAAAACACAGCATGGTATTATGCTATCTTGTATACATTTTCCTTAATGCGACAGCTCTATTTTTCACACTAATCCCCTTCCCGCAGAATCCGCTCTTTTGCATTTTTCTGTACCAGTCCCTGTTTATCTGCGATTTTTTGTAACATTCCGTCAAAATAGGTATCAATCCAAACAAACGAATTATGGATGCCTAGTACTGCCCACGGTTCTGAAGGAGAGATTGTCATGTTTGTATTATTCACTGTAAATTCCTTATTTTCTGGAACTTCCAATTCTCCAAAACTTGCTGCGACCCGAAACACAATATCCCGAAAATATTCCTGATCATCAAATCCTGTAAACTCTGCCTGAATATGCTCGGTCTGACAAATCGCTTCCGAAACATAAATATCCATGCTTTCTTGTATTCCGTACTTCGACCCATCTACCAAATATCGATACGAAAACATATAGAGTTTAGTTCCCTCCTGCGACTGATACTGTGTAAAGGTTAAATCAAAAACACGATCCGCAAAGTTTTCCTTCACATACGTTGTGATTGTCTTTTTGCATTGCTCCCAATCAGATAACGTTTGTACACTTGTTGGCTCTTTATCACGAATAAGGCAGACAGTATGGCGAATTCCCTCTCCTAACAATGCAAAATTCGCAAATGCATCTCCTGAGTCGGATATCCCTAAAGCCCACGTACTTGGCATCCAAAAGCTGTATTCCTGCGTTCTAATTTCTTCTTTGCTCGTAGGTCTTCTTACCGATATTTTGCGCTTTAACTGCAAACGCATATCGGGATAGATCTTATCCGGATTTGTGATAATCTGTGCATTATCCTCCACAATCTGCATATAGGAAAAACCGCTTCCCAGAAATTCATCCGCAATGCGCCACAGACTGTCACCTTCGCAGACGGTATATTCCCCCAAGTTCTCCTCATAAATAACGGTTTCACCCTGTTTTTCTGCTGCTATATTATGCTCCGGCGCACCCGTTATTTTAACCCTAATATTTTCCGCACGAATCGGTTTTGCAGCCGCCGTATTTGACAGCGTCAGCCAAATAGCCAATGACAAGCTTCCTATCTTCCATGACTTTCTAAGTAATCCCATACGCCTGCCTCCTTTCCCAGCCAAATATTATCCTTTCGATCCGCACATTCTAAGACCGTTCCTGCTGTTTCCGAAGCATTATATAAGTTCCAAAATTCGGACTCTGTTTGGTATGGTGCAAGCAAATCGCTTTCTATATGTACTGCAATGTAATTATCCATCGGCAAATCATTTACTACTATATTTGCCTTGGGATCATAAGCAATCCCAATCACAAAATCCTTATTTTCATCCAAATAATAAAACGGTGTCAGCAAATAATTCTCTGCGGTTTCCTGATCCTCGCCCAAAAACCACGCAAGAATCGTTTGATAGGTATCATCATCCTCCTGAATCATATCGCCGTAATCACCGCTTGCATATGCCTGCTGGCACCAAAGTTTTGAGAAATCTTCATTAATTGTTAAAATATCGGAAAGTGTATAATTTTTTCCTGTCGTCAAATCAACATTGGCAGCACGCTCTGTCATATGAATATAATGGACTGGCGAAATCGGTGCATAAGCCTCCTGAAAATGTACACTCACCAAATGCTGACTATGATAGGGTACTTCACAATGTACATCACTGCTAAAAATACTGTATTCTTTCTGTAATTCTTTTACCTCAGTATCTGGCTCAAGATGCCAGTAATTTACCTTTTCCATTGCCATCTTGTAAAAAATATCGTTGATTGCCGCCACCTGCTCTGTTTCGATATCCTGCAAAACTGGATATTCAATTGTCAGCACATCCCAATAATCATACTTTTCCGAATACTCCACAAAATATTGTCCCTTTTGGATTTTATAATCCTGATATCCGCTGGGAAGCGTTTCTTTGCTGCTGGTACATCCTCCTATTATAAGCAATGCGCCAACCGGCGCAATCCTTACCAGCATTCCAAAACATCTGTTTGTATTTGTCCTTTTTCGCATAAAGATTCCCCCATTATTTTTAACACGTTTTGCCAGGCAGCATATTATCCGCATGCACCTATTTGCTATTATAAAAGGGAAATGCATCAAAATTGCATCATTTTTGTATCAGAGTTGCATCATTTTACATTTTTATCCTATTTATTCCATGATTTTACTGTACTATATTGTATTTATATTCATTAAAAGTTTCTTTGTATACTTTTTTATGAAATATTCTTCCAGAATAGCTGTATCTCATATGGCTTTAAAAACTGCTCTTTTTCACCCTCCAGCATAATATACGTATCATGCAGATTATAAACCATTTCCTCATTTGTATGGTTAATAACAAACAGCCACCGATGTTCCTTATCCTCGCGCGTCATAAGTTCCACGCCGGCAGGTGCCGTTCCGAGGGTTTCAACCTTACTCTGTTTTGCAAAATAATCTACCAACTCCTCGAGCAGTTCCTCTCCCGGTTCAGTACCCACATACCAAACTTTTCCCCACTCGTAATTGTTTTCAGTAATAGCCGGCGTTCCCTGATAAAAACCGGTAGAGTATTCCGCAAGCTGCCGCGCATCTATCAGCGTTATTATATCACACCATTTCTCAATCTCATACTCTTTCTTTCCATATAAAACACCGCCCTTTGTCTGTAGTAAACAATCATACTCCGGCACTTCAATGCCACAAAGCTCCCCCAGCCTTCCGGGAAGTTCACGGTTAATCATGCAAAGGTTCGTCGCATCCTTTACCCCCGTGCGCATAGTCAGCACTAAATTTCCGCCCTGCGCCACATAGTCAATATAATGCTGCTCTAATTCCGGCGTCATAAGATATTGCAGCGGCGCAACTACCAATTGATATTTTGACAAATCGTCTGTTTCCTGTACGAAATCCACTGGAATTTTCTTATCATAAAATGCCTTATAATATTTCTGGAGCTGCCCTATATACGTTAACTCCGGATGATGCGGCTGTATCTGAAATGCGTAATTTTGACGGAAATTATGAACAATCGCTGCCTGCGGACACGGCATACTGCCCTCAAAATCATCCATATACTGCGAAAAACGATGTATCAGTGCTTTCGCTTCACGGAAAATCCGCCCAGGATTGCCACTGTGCCCTAAAATACCATGCCAATACTGCTCCGTTCCCATTGCACAAGTACGCCAGCGGAAAAATACGATTGCGTCAGCTCCATGCGCAACAGACTGCATTGCCCACGCCGACATCTGCCCCGGCTCTAATGCCCGTCCCATAATTTCCCAGCCCGCCATACCCGACTGCTGCTCCATCATCCAAAACGGCATTTTTTTGTAGCTGCGCACAACATCATGCGACGCCGCAAGCTCATTTTCCGGCTGGTGCGGCTGCTGCTGCCAATGCCCTGCTGGATAAATATCATTGGAAACAAAATCCAAAAGCTCGCCTAAATCATAATAATTTACCTTATCATCAAAACACATATAATTATGCGTAATAAAATGATTCGGGCAATATTTCCGAATAATATCCGCCTGCCATTTTGCAAAATCAACAATTAAATCAGAACAGAAACACTTCCAATCCAGCATAGCTGACGGATTTTCTCCAACTGCTGTGATCAACGGCGTACTAATCTGTGAAAAACGGTTATAGCCTTGACTCCAAAATGCCGTTCCCCACGCCTCATTTAAGTGTTCAATAGTACCATATTTCTCCCAAAGCCATTGTTGAAACCGTCCTTTGCAGGAATCACACATACAAAGATCTCCGTGCGAATTTCCCAGTTCATTATCAATTTGCCATCCAATTACACCTGAGTTATCTGCAAACCTTTGTGACATTGCTGTCACAAATCGGCGGATATGTTCTCGGTAAGTCGCATTGGATTGGCAGTCATGATGCCTTCCGCCAAAGTGCCTGCGCCTTCCCTGCCTGTCAATCGGCTGTATTTCCGGATTCTGCTCGATAATCCAAGCAGGCGGTGCTGCTGTCGGCGTGCCGAGTATCGTTTTTATACCATATCTATCCAGCAGCGCCACTGCTTCCTCCAACCATTCAAATTGAAACAGCCCCTCCTCCGGCTCCATTTTAAACCATGAAAACTCCGCCATGCGCACTACCTGCACACCCATTTCCTGCATTAATTTTGCATCCGTTTCCCATCGTTCATGCGGCCAATGTTCTGGATAATAATCCACCCCAAAATGTATTCCCATTCGAAATACCTCCTTTTCCATTTTTGTGATTATTTTTATTTTTGCCTCCAACATAAAGTTCATTTATTGTAAAATTATACAACGAATACGTTAAAAATATATTGTTATTGGTATTTTTGCAGTTATTTATCGTGAAATTGTTTGTGTTAATATGTTATTGTAACATATTTTTAGAATTTTGTATGCTGTTTTTATAAGAAAATTATAACACCAAATTACAAATTCCGCGTGCAAACCAAATGGTTACAATAAAATATATCTTCTGTTAAACTCGATTTTACCAGTTGGAAAGGCAGAACCAAGGACTTGTCTGAATGTCCATCTACGGCATCAGAAAATCTTGCTAATGCTTTCTTAAATTTCTCCGAAAATTAAATTAGCAAAGGAAGGACTGATAAGATATGCAATTCATATATGCAGATGTGGGTGGATGCAGAGGATTCATTGGAACTTTACTAGATTTCTATTTTATATGTGCCAAGGCCACTAATCATCAGGTGGACTTGGCACATCTCTTTGCCCTAAGATATCAACTATAATGCTTCCTTCAACATAAAATACACTTCCCTT
>ERZ778496.1362-NODE-1362-length-17799-cov-4.581267_pt1 | contig 17799 bp, 10 predicted proteins | sample MGYA00433099_ERZ778496 | MGnify/ENA primary metagenome ERZ778496 (study PRJEB29527, sample SAMN07138962) | mouse gut metagenome | material: feces | host: mouse | place: China:Nanjing | collected 2016-01-25 ... | reverse complement strand
AATCAATTTGTCTGCACTATCTATCTTCAAATTCCATTTTTCAACACATTTAATACATGTAATCAGGTTTTCTAAACCCTCCTCCATGACAATCTGCAGAATTATGGTACTCAGCCTGATGGTTTTGAAGGGTATCCAATCCACGGCATCCTGCCCATTAAAGTAGTTATATATTATTTTATATTTTTTACTTTCTACATCCGAGCACGTTCCTTTTATTTCAGGTTTTAATTTTAAGTCTCCAAATTTTTTCGTTGCCAAAATCTCCGCTACAGTAGTACAACCGGATCCCGTTTTCCCTGTCAACCCGATAATCACATTTTTATTAATATCACTAAGTGTTTTAAAAAGCATATCTTGTAATCTCCCCCTTTACATGCACTGCACATTTATAACAGCATTTTAATTATTATAACAAATATTTCTACAAATGTATATAAGAAAATCGAACTTTTGTTCCTTTTCTCCCTTACAGCCTATTGGCAATCCGATTTTTCCTCATGTAAAATAGACAGGATCAAAATGTTGTATTGTTTATTTATTTACTACAAAACGACATCCATAGTAGAAAGGAGACTTTACAAATGAAAAAGAGAACAAAACTACCAAACGGCTTCGGCTGCATCAAAAAACTGAGCGGCAATCGCAAGAGACCTTACGCCGCTTACCCGACCTCACAAATCGGCGGCGCCGCCCCCCATCTTTGCCCGATGCGGGCTATCGGTTATTACGAGGATTGGTATTCTGCCTACAATGCTATTGTGGACTTTAACAGCAGTCTGCAGCCCGGCAGTATTTCCGCCGCCACCTTCACCGATATCTATCACGCTTTCTTTAACGCCAAATTCATCGAGAGCAAAAAACAGCTCTCCGCCCGCAGCCGCATGGATTATGCTTCTGCTTATAAAAATGTTCCCTCCCTTCACGAAATGAGTTTCTGCGCCATTCGCAAGCACCATATGCAAAAGGCGCTGGACGAGTGCACGCTCGGTTATTCCAGTCTTTCCAATATTAAGAAACTGTACAGCCAAATGTATAAGTATGCGATGGAAAACGATATTATTGAAAAAAATTACGCGCAATTTGTCGCGATCAGTCAGGAAAACGATATTGAAAAGGGGGAGCCGTTTACGCAGGAAGATATCGACAAACTCTGGCAGCACAAAAAAGACCCGGCAGCGCGTATCGTACTTATGATGATCTACAGCGGCTTTCGCATTTCCGCTTATGAAACAATCGAAATCAATCTGGAAGAACAATATTTCAAAGGAGGCGTCAAAACGCGCGCCGGGAAAAACCGCATCGTTCCCTTTCATCACTCTATTATTCCCTTTGCAAAAGCCTTTCGACCGAAAAAGTTTAACGGTGACGCTTTCCGACGCCATGAATTTTATCCCCTCTTAAAAAAATTGGATATCCTTTACAGCAGTTCCGGGAAAAAGCATACGCCCCACGACTGCCGTCACACCTTTTCATGGCTTTGTGATAAATATTCTGTGGACGATCTCGCCAAGCACATGCTCATGGGGCACAGTCTGGGCAGCGATGTGGAAAAATCAGTTTATGGCCACCGGACGATAGACGAGCTTCGGCGGGAGATTAATAAAATTGATTGAAGGCGTTTTTGGCCCCGCAAAACGAGCTTTCTCGCACCATAAAAAAGCGACGCATGTAAATGTTGTGAAGGATACAGGCGTAGAGCCCGAAAATCCTACAGACGACGAGCAGAACAATGAAGAAGGAGGCAATACCGAGGAGACTCCGGGCGATAACGATACACCTGTTATCGAAACACCCGATACCGAAACACCGGAGGAGTCTCCCGAGGATCCTGCTGAGCCTTCAGAGGAAGAAGTTGTGAACCCCACAACCGACCCCGAAGACCCGACTGTGCCCGAGGAGCCTGAGGACACGGAGGACACCAACACGGTGAATGGGGCAGAGGTGGATGCGGATGAGGCGACCTACACGGTTACAATTTCCAATTATGCTACCTTAAAGAATCAGGTAGCCATCGAGGCAATTGTAGGCGGTACGCCTGCTAAGATTCCGTCTAACGGCGCGCTTACCGTGACAGGGGATGCGAGCGCTCCCAAGGCTACCAGCCTTACGCTGACAGCGAAGCCCGGCTACAAGATCACAGAAGTAAAGAAGGGCGAAGACGCTGTGACGGCAGGAGGCGACGGGACATATTCCATTCCAAACCTCACGGCCGACACGACCATCAGCGTGACCACAGTGGCGGTATATACGATCAGCCTTGATAATACGGCTGCAGAAAACACAAGCCTTAAGGTGAAGACCGGTGAGACCACCACGACTGTGAGCGATTCTGAAGTTAAGCTTGAGAGAGGCGAGCTGTCATTCACCGTCGACGGATATACGGCTACAGCAGATGACAGACTAAAAGTATATTACGTTGAAGATGGCTCTTCTGATGATGACACCACCGAAATTGAGGGCGTAGAGTCAACCACAGGCGAAGGGGAAGCGGCCGTTACGACGACCACTTACACCGTTCCTGCGGCTAAGATCAATGCCCTTGACGAGTCCATCAAGATCATTCTTGTAAAAGAGACCAAGGGAACAGTTACTTTTGAAGAGAATACTAAGGTAACCGTTCAGTATTGGGGTAAGAAAAACGACAATGCAGCGGCTACAGACCTGGCAGAGGCATGGGTAGTAGAAAGCGGCGAAGGTGCAAACAATACAAAATATGACAAGATTACGAAAGCTTTTGTCGGCGATACCTTTAAGTTTAAAGTAACAGGAGTAGATCCCTGGGTTGTTTCCAAGGTGAAGATCGGAACAGAGGAGATCACCTTGCAGACAACCGGCGAGTATTCCGTGACTGTTACAGAGGAAATGCTTGATGCGGATAATCCTGCTAAGATCAGTTTTGAAACCGTATATGACTCTGCAAAGAGCCGTACATTGACCTATACCCTTACAGGTGACGAGGGGTCCGCAACAGCGAAGATCACATCCGTGACGCCTGCAGGTACAGAAGAAACGCTGGGCACCGCAACAACGACGGATGCTGACATGGCTGCAGCTCTCGGCATTGCTGAGGCCGATTTGGCTCTTGAGTCTGGCAAGGCATTGTCTGTGCTTGCGGCGCCTACGGAAATTAAAGTTACCATAACCCCTGTTGGCGATTATGAGCTGGTAGCGGCAACGGGAGAAACACTGGAAGCAAATGGTTCTCTTGTAAAGACTTATACCGGCACGAGCCTTACATCAGCAATCGCAATCGCAGCGACGACGCAGGAGAAGGCGCTGGCTGGTTCTGACTCTAAGTACTTTAAGGCTTCCATCAAAAATGGCAGCGAAAATCTCAGTGCTCTGACACTGGTAGCTAACACCAATGTTAAACCGGCAACAGGCGAAGGCAGCGTCGGCGTTTATGAGGTTAAGCCCGGCGCGCGTAACGTAGCTTTCACCGTAACCGCAAAAGAAGGCTTTAAGCTTAAAGATATTACGGGAATGAAAATTACCGCAGGTACGCCCGCTGCAAACGGCGACGTAGTTTACACGGTAGCTGTTCCTGTAGCAATGATTACTGGCGCAGATGTAGAGCACGCAACCGTAATTGAAGTAGAAGAAGAGGCAATCACACTGACAGCTTCTAAAAAAGCAGCAGAAGGCTCCAATGCGGCAGAATTTGGTGTTGCAATGGAGACCAAGGGCACTGCAGAGGGAGACTCTTTTGTCGCGTATACTGAGGGTGATGAAATTGCTTTCGGCTCCGCATTCAAAGCAACCATTACTCCCGCGAAGGGCTGCCGTCTCGACGAGGTGTCCTATGTGATGGGGACAGCAGCGGCTGTTACGGTTCCCGTTACTTTGAATGATGCTGACAAGCCGGAAGTATTGATCGAGATTCCCAAGATGACCGGCGATGTAACGATTACCGTGAAGAGCGGCAAGGATTACGCGCTGACGACTTTGACAGATTCCACCGGCAATGAAATTGAGCAGGATTCTGACAAAATCTACCATGTAGAATATGGTAAGAAATATCTGGTGGGCGTTCAGCAGGGCAACGCGGACGTTCCTGCAAAGGATGTGACGGTAGTCGTAAAGGATGAAACCGGCGCGACAGTTGCAATGAGCAACCCGATTATCAGTGGTAAGCGTTCCATCAATCTGGCAAACAAGAACCTTGCCGGTCAGGAAATTACCGCGGATATCTTCGTAAAGGGTGTAGAAAACGCAGTCGGCACTTATATCATGAGTGTTGAGAAGAAGACCACGGCCATCACCGTAAACGGCGGCAATGCGATTGCGCAGAGCGTTGACAGCGTTGCAACCTACGATCTTACGACCGATGGCGACATCAAAAATGTGTCTGCAATCGTAGGCGGTGACGCCACTTTAAAGAGTTTAATTAGGCCCACAATTGACAGAAAAACCGGTAAGTTACAGGTGGCTGTTGATCCTGCGAGCAGAGATGAGATCGCTACTTCGGCGACCACCGGCACAGGCGCAGAAGCAGTTACCACATGGACTGCTAAAAAGGCAAAGATTACAGTTAGTGCAAACGATGATCCGGAGGTAGAAGCGTCCGTAGAAATTACTTTGACGGCTCTCTTCAACGAGGACGCTGCTCCTACCGTAGAGCTGGTAGATGCGGCGGATACCGTTCTGAATGTAAAGGTGGGTATGGATGAAGTTGCGGCTCCGAAAACGGGTTCCGTATGGTATAAGGTGACCGCTACCGCAAAGGCTAATACCCCTGCAAGCGGCGATACACCGGCTTCCAACAAACCGGATAATATGCAGTCTACCGTGACTGAGATCGTAAGAAAGACAGGCAGCAGCAATCGTGTGGCTCTGCAGGTAGCCGACAGCTCTAATCTCGGTGAGGGGGCAGAGTGGAGCTATGATGTAACGGCACAGTTATTCTATATGAATACAAACGCTAAGCCTGCAGCATCAGTTGCTGCAGCCGATGCGAAGGCTGTAAGTAAGGAAGGTAAGCTGGAAGGCGCGGCAACGAAGACTCCTCTCTTTGAGGATGCTTTGAAGCTCAAGAAGGCGAAAGGCGCACCCGCTAAGCTTTACACGGGCCAGACCGAGGATATTGTGATCGCAGAGCCTCAGTGGACCAAGAAATTTAATTCTTATAAGATCGTCAGCGATCAGATGTATGATAACTACGGCGACTTTAAAGTTGACGTAAACGAGGATGGCAATATTATTCTGAAGGGCGGCGTACCTGTAAATGCGCATCTCGGCAAGCATACCATTACGGTGGTAGCAACTGCAGACGAGTACGGCAAGGATCAGGGTATGGGCAGCTCCCACACCACATACGCATCCCGCGCAACCATCAGCGTAAACGTTGTTAAGGGTATCAATAACATAATTGTTACCCAGCCCAGCGAAAACATTTATAAGGATCCCAAAAAGGCGGGAACCTTAAAGCTCGGCGTAGACTACAACCATAAGTATTTAGGTCAGGTAGATGATTATCATAATGATTATGCAAGCTCGAACGGTAAGAAATATATTTCCGCACCGGCGACCAAGAAGGTGACCTGGAGCATCGTAGACGCGAACTCTACGACAAGCAATATCATTGCAGCTCCCGCATACCTGAATGTCAACGATAAGAAGAGCGGTGTGAGCGTAAAGAACGGCACGGTAACAGTAGCCAAAGGATTTACGCGCGATGAGAGACACGCAAACAACAATCAGTTCAAGGTGCTGGTTGAGGCGGCGGATTTCAAGGGCAACACCACGAAGGCACTGAGTAACACAATCACCATCACCGCGGATGCACTTGACATCTCCACGCTCGTAATCGTGCATGAGAATGAGGAATATGATCACTTTGTAACAGCAGTACACGACATCAAGGACAAAAAGCCTGTGGAGGTGCTTGCAAGTGATGTGGACGGCGGTCGTCTGTACGCTCTGCCCACAAGCGCTGCTGTGACGAAGGGCGCAAAATGGACCAATCGTCTTGAAAGAGCGGCTGTACCCGTGGGAAACCTTACCATGACCGCTACCAACAAGAAGATCCTGACGGTTGACGAAGACGGTTATCTTGGCGTTCTCGCAGCAGGAAAGAAAGCGGGCGTCAAGGTCGTTACCAACGATGGCGGCAAAAAGACGCACACCATGACCCTGACTCTCGGCTACAAGGAGACGGCAGGCAGCGATCTTGCACTGGGCATTGACTACAGAACAGGCGACAACAATTTTTATAGCGACAGCAAGAACATTTTTGCACCTACCGGCGCAAATGTGGCGAAAGCAAATAAGGCAAACGTAAAGGAAACACCGGTAGAGGCGAAATTCACCGCTACGGGCGCGGCAAGACTGGATGTATACCTCTATATCGGCAATAAGGCAGACGGTACATCGACAGCTTATACACAGCCTGCTGACAAAAACTTTACAAATTATAAGCTGGCTGTAAAGGGTGGTAAGGCGATCTACAACAAGATGGGTTACGCGACGATTATCACGACGGCCAAAGAGACCACACTGACCCTGACGGATCAGACCAAGGAAGCGAAGGCAGCCAAGAAAAAGCCTTATGTTTACAAGATTGTGAACGAAGCGTATGACAACACGAAGCTTCTCAAAGCGCCCAAGGTAACCGTAAAAGGTTCCCTGTATGGATACGGTACCGCTAAGGAGCAGAATAATGCATTGAAGTTGACGGTTCTCAACGCGGCTGAGAGAAATGCTCTCTTTGCGAAGGATAAGACCGTGAAGGTAGAACTTGACTGGTCTGCAAGAACGGACAAGAACGCCAAGATGCTGAATGAATTCGCAGAATATCTTAAGCTGAATAAAACCAGCGCTAATACGACAAAGCTCGGTGAGACAGGAATCGTCAGTCTGTTTGACGGCCATGAAAACGACGATACGATTAATCTTTATGTCGGCAGCTATAAGCTGAAAGTAACTGTGGGCCATGGAGACGGTTCAAACTTTGTGGCGGAAACTCTGCCTGCAACCATAAACGTAAAGGTTGCGAAGTTAAAAGCCTTTACCTTCAAGCCTACGACTACCTACACCATCAACAAGATAGACGGCGGCGCGGTTCTGACAGGTAAGAGCAACGTAAACGTAAAAGCGGGCGAACTCACTTACATGAACTTCGACCAACTGCAGAATGTGAACCTTAAGGGTAAATCCAATAAGTTCACACATTACTTTAAGATTGAGGAAGACCCGGTAACGGATACGCAGAGACTGACCCTGAACATCGATGATGATCTTGTGAAGGCAATGCTCTATGATAAGAAAGCGGATGGCACGCCCGATCTCAACAAGCCTCTTGACGATCCGGCAATTACCATTCCGAAGGAGGATCTGACCGGTTATATCCGTTACTATGCGGGACCGAGTGTGAATTACTACTCAAATGCTTATGTAAGCGGCACCGTAAAGATTACCGTGAAGATCGCGCCCGAGGTTAAGCCCGGCAAGGCGGCAAAGCCTTCTCAGAAGTATGCAGCTAACAGAGCGGAAGTTGCTCTGACGGCAAATGCAGCTACGGAAATGAATGTCATTGTGAACGGCGCATATGTAAGCATCGCTTACGCAATGGTTGACGCAGACAAGAAGGGCAACGCTGAGGAACTTGCAGTAGACCTTGCAGGAAACAAAAAGGGACAGATCGTGCTGAAGACTACCAAGGCTGTTGAGGAAGGCAAGACTTATTCTACCAACCTTCTGATCGTTCCGAACAGCAGCTTCTACAAGAAGCTGATTGACAAGGCAACGGCGGCTACGGCAGCAAAAGAAGGCGAAGCGGCGGCAGCGGCTACCCCGCAGGATTTGATTAAGAAGTATGGTATTGCAATCAAAGTATCTGTTCTGGCAAGCAAGACTCCGGTTAAGACTCCTGACCCGACACCAGTTGGCGGCGGGGAGGAACCCGAGGTAAAGACTGCGGCGCAGGCAAAAGCATTGCTGGAGGCGGTAGAAAATTGGACGACGAAAGCGCAGAAGAGCGATGCATCTACCCTTGATGCAAGCAAGACTGCAAAGACAGAAGCGGATCTGCTGGCGGAAGTGCAGGGCAAACTTGCTTCGGCAGGGTTTGCCGGAGAATATGCCGCAACAGTTGCAAAGAGTACAGCGACGGGATCTGATCTGACATTAAGTGACGATAAGAACAGTGCTACAGTTAAATTTGATGTGACTGTGAATGGTGAGACGGAAGTTGTGTCTGTTACAATTGCAGCGGAAGTTCCAACACCTGCAAGTACCATAACGGTGGAGATAACTCCTGCTTCGGCAACAGCAGATGTTTCTGGCGGAAGCGAGAAGACAGTAAACTTTACAGCAGAAGTAAAGGTGGATGGCACCACTGACAGCAGCAAAACGGTGACATGGTCAGTAGCCGGTTCTAATAGTGCTACGAGCGGTACACTGTTTAAAGATTCTTCGAAGGGTGAGCTCACGGTCGCTGCTGATGAGAAAGCTACAACTCTGACTGTGACAGCGACATACACGGACTCAGAAAGTGGCAATAAAACTGCAACTGCTACCGTTACTGTAACTCCTGCGTCATAAGAAGATGCAGCAGACATCAACCTAGCAAAAAAACCAGCCCTCCGTAATTGGGGGCTGGTTTTTTACTTTGTTTTCCGAAAATATTTATACTGCTGTCTGTCCTACAGATTATGCAGTTGTTACCGGAATTGTCAGGGAAATGGTAACTGTACCGGTTGTTGAATCTGCTGTTTTTGTAATGGTAAGGGTGATGGTAGCGGTTCCAGTCGCAGATGCAGTGGGTTCACTAGTAATCGTGAATGTCGCATCCGTTGCTTTTGATGCCGTAAATCCATCAGCAAGTTTATCGCTATCCGTCACAGCAGTATCAATTGCAGTTTTTATTGCTGCCGCATTGGAGATTCTGTCCTCATTGCTCTGCGTTCCATCCCATGTAATTGCCGGAACGGCTGAACCCGTTTCCTTATCTACTTCAGCCTGAACAGCAGTTTGTATCTCTGTTGCGACCTCTGTTGCTGTTTTTTCAGGTGTCTGCGTAGCAAGTTCCGCTGCAATTGTAACAGACACAATTTATTCATCCAAAAGCATTGACATACCATCTCACATCCACTATGATGAACACATCAGGAATTTCCCGGTGCAGCATTTCGCGCATATGACATTTTCTGTCAGATTTTCCTAATAACTTATACTTTATATTTCATATCAACCTAACGGCTGCCGCGTCTGCCGCAGGTTGAGTAGATACGCCCCTTGCAAGGCGTACCCCTCGCAGAACCGAACGTGCGGCTTTTCCGCATTCGGCTCTTTGTAAAGCTAATTGTTCAACAGCTATCCAGCCTGGTAGATATTTACATATATTTTCGGTTTCGCCAAGGGGAATGCTTTTAACAATTCGAGAAATCCATCCCAGTTGTAACTTCTCTTCTGGCTTCTGTGATTCAGCCAGTAAAACAAGAGATTTTCAACCTTTCTCTTCATCCTCTGCAAGCTTTTTCCATTGTCCGTGATACCATAATAATGATAATAGCCGATTAAAATCTGGTTCGTTTTCCTGAAAATATCAGTCAGCCTCCATGTTCTCATAGCCCTCATTGTCTGGCTGAGTTCCCTGCATTTCTTGGCGAACTTCTTTTTGCTGGTCTTTCGTTTCACCCGGAACCATCCTCGCCGTGATTTGGAGCAGTAATGCGTAAATCCGAGAAATTCAAACGTCTCCGGCTTTCTTTCTCCCCGTGCCTTCCTGTTCTGCTCTGCCATTCTGCCAAATTCTATAAGTCTGGTTTTGCTTTCTTCCATTTCCAGCCCAAATATTTTCATCCGCTTTTTAAGCAGTTCGTAGAACAACTCCGCTTCTTCTTTGTATTGAAAGCAGACCACAAAGTCGTCAGCATAAACTACCAGACCGCCATATCCTTTGAGTTTGGGCACAATACATTCCTCAAACCACCATACAAGTATGTAGTGCATATAGATGTTAGCCAGTATCGGCGAACATACTGAACCCTGTCCCGACCCTTCCTCTGTATCTTCGTAAGCGAAATCCTTTATGATTCCGCCTTTAAGGTATCTTTTTATCAGCCTTATGATATTGGGGTCTTTAATCCGTGATTCCACAAACTTAATAATCCATTCGTGGTCTAGGTGGTCAAAGAATCCTTTTATATCTGCATCCAGAACCCAGTTTGTGTTTCTCATTTCAAGCATAGTATTTAAGTGTCTAATAGCAGTATGGCATCCTTTGTTTGGTCTGAAACCCATCATTTCGTCATAGAAGTGCGGCTCAAAAACTGCTTCCAGTACCCGCCTTAACGCCTCTTGGATTAGCTTGTCCTCATAGCAGTAGATACTTAATGGGCGCGTCTTGCCTTTCCCTTTTGGAATATCCACCCTCCTTGCCGGTTTTGGTTTGTATGACCTATTTTTCAGCCTTTCCACCAGGTTTGTAAGGTTTTCCTCTAAGTTCTTTTCATATTCCCCCTTTGTTACTCCGTCAATCCCTACGGCTTTCTTACCGTCCATTTCTCTATGGCATTCTTTAAGCAAATCTATATTTATCATGTGCCATACGGACGTGAATACCATATCTGGATTTTCTTTTGATAGCTGTGATATTCTCTCCAGTTTCGTTCCCATAGTTTTCCTATCCCTGTGTATAGACTATGTTTCCCTTTTGATATTGCCTTACATAGCCGCCTTCCCTCCGGTGGCATTACCCACTTTCAACGGTACTATGCAGCTATCCGACTGGCTGCATTCCGTTTGCCTTCCTTTCTTTATAGGATTGTCTGGCATACCTTTTATACATTAGTCCCTTTTGGGGTGATGAGGGGAATGCAGTCTCTCCCCAGTTGATACAGTGCCATTGTATGACATGGCTGACCTCCGACCCCGCAATGTCCGCGACATTCTTGCCAGATACGAATGCCGCGATATTGGATTCCATCGTTAGTAGTATGTCTCCACATTGATTGACTAGGATTTCGGGGCTGAAATGCCTTATGACCCTATCACCTTGCTGTCTACGCTTAGTACCATAGTGTTGCCACCAGATACCCAAGACTCGCTATCGGTGAGTTGGCTAGACTCTTACCGAATGGGATTTCCACCCATGAAACACTATACCCTTTGCTGGGCGCAGACCAACCGTCTACCATTGACTGTGCAGAAAACATTTCTGTATCTGTCCACATCGAAAGGAGCTTCTAATTGGAACAAAAGAAAACCGTGTCACAAAGAAACCAACTTTCCAACAGCAAACCCCACGACAGCAGCAGTAAACTTATTTTCGGCAATGCCGAGCTCTGCTCCCAATTTTTGCGCAATTATATGGATATCCCTCTGCTCAAAAATGTTAGGGCGGAAGACATCGAAGATGTCACGGAACGCTATATCCCGATGTTCACAGAGGAGCGAAATTCAGATACGGTAAAGCGTGTAAAAATATCAGAAAATAGTACCTTCTACTTCGTTTCACTTATTGAACATAAAACAAAAGTAGATTATAATGTGAGTATGCAGTTGCTCCGCTACATGGTCTACATATGGGAAGACTATGAGCGGGAGATGGAACGGAAAAAGAAAGGCATCAGCAAGACAAAGGGGTTCCGTTATCCGCCGATCCTGCCCATCGTGTACTATGAGGGCACCGGGACGTGGACAGCCCCATGTAATATCAAAGACAGGATATTCTGTGAGGATGCCTTTGAGCCGTTCACTCCTTCGTTTTTCTACAAGCTGGTGCAATTAAATTCTTACAGTGTAAAAGAATTGGTTGAGAAAAAAGATGAGCTGTCCTTGCTGATGCTGATCAACCGTCTGCAGGATTCCACGGAGTTTCAGAAACTGGATCTGCCGAAAGACTATTTGAAAGACCTGTCGGAACATTCTACGGATGAGCTCCTTAGCATCATCGCCAGAGTGACAGCCTCTATGCTGAGACATTTGGACGTACCCGAAGACGAGGTCACGGGATTTACAGAACAGGTGAAGGAGAGAAAGATGGCCGAACTATTTGAAAACTTTGTCAACAATCTTGATATGTCGTCCATGTACAAGATCGCGCTGGAGAGAAGTAAGTGGAAGGCGATGAAGGAAGGGGAAGAAAAAGGCCGGGAGATCGGCCTAGTAAAAGGTTTTGCGGAAGGCGAAGCGAAGGGCCGCGAGATGGGGCTTGCGGAAGGCGAAGCGAAGGGCCGCAAGATAGGCCTTTCGGAAGGTGAAGAATCTTTTGCGAAATTGACCCGCGTTTTATTGGCGGCCGGCCGCTTGGAGGATTTTGAAAAGGCGGCTTCCGACGCAGAATATAGGAACAAGTTATATCGCGAAATTGGACTTTGAGGGGCAATGCTCTCAGTAGCTTTTCCATGGCATTTCCTTTCCTATGTTTTACTAAAATCAAGCATTTTACAAATAGCGAAAAGGAGGAGCACACATGGAAAAATACTTTGCGCAGCGGGGAACGATTCGACATGATCTGGCGGAGCGGGCGCAGTTCGACTGGCTGTCTGAAAAGATGGGCGGAGAGACTCTGCTTAAAAAGAAATATCCCGAACTGTACAAAATTCTTCTGCACACAAGGGAGAGGCAACCGACCGTTTTACAAAATTTTCTCTGGATTTCAGTGCATTCCGTTCCTCGAAATGCTAGTATTTACAAGGAAAATCATAGAGATCACAAAGCGATTTCGCCCGCGCCTTTCAATTACAAAATAATTATTTTTGGATGTGATAACGCTTATTCTTCGAATTTGTCGCTAATGTGTCGCTAACAGAATTTGACAGAGGGCCTGAAGTGGCAGTATTTGTGGGGAATGCGGGGATGGTGGTTTGTCGCTAATTTGTCGCTAATGTAATATTTTCACTGCAAAAAACCGGCCGCCCATATAGGACGGCCGGCCTTTCACCTCACGGATTATAATTTTCTGCGTACAAACCAGGTGCGGTTTCAGTTTTCCCCATTCTTCAAAAACCTGATATACCGAAGCAGGTCACGGCGGTCTTTCGTGTTCAGCTTCTGGATATCATAGACAACGTCATGCATAGTAATATCTCCCAGATACTTTACATTCAGGTTGGTATTTCCAAGATACCCTGTGTTTGCGCCCAGTAAGTAATCAGTGCTTACTTTGTAATACTCAGAGAGTTTCGTCACCGCCCAGATCGGTATTTCACGATGGCCGTTTTCATAATTGGAATAGGTCTGCTGTGACACGCCCAGATATTCAGCAATCACCTTTTGCTTAATATCTCTGTCTTCCCGTAAATCTCTTATTATCGTCCGTAGCTCTTTCATTTTAACCTAACTCCCTTCTTACCAATAAACTTAAGACCGTTGTTGTTTTTAATGATAACACACAACATAGGGTTGTAGAGTGAGAACCACAAAAAGAAGAGAAACAAACACATCTACAATAAATTATTGTATCACATTTGAGGATTACTGTGTAATATTTATTGATTTTTGTTATAATTATAATATCAGAAAGGACGCGATGGTACAATGAAATCTATATTTTCCATAAGAAAAAGTAAAGATGAGAATACTTTCCCGAGCGATTTCGACAAAAAACTATATAAGCCTGTTCTGAAATGCAGCATCTGTACAGGAGAGCAGGTGGCCGGATTTAAAAATCTGGCCACCGGGAAGTTCGAGGAAGTTATGCTGATTAGAAATGAGAAGGAGCTTGCTTCGTTTAAGGAGCGATACGGGATCAGCGAACTCGGGAAGGAATACTAAGTTTTGTCTTATCTCCAACACTGATCTCTTTTCCGATTTGCACCTCGATGAGCTGTAAGGCCGTATCCGCAATGATTGTATGCGGGGTTCCCGCTTTCATGGTTACCACATCTCCGGTGGTAACTGCTTTCTCCACACCATCTATGATCGTGCGGCCCTTTCCCTCAATCACCGTCCAGACTTCGTCCCGTCGCTCGTGGCTGTGATAATTCATTTTGTGCCCGGCATTCAGGGTCACCTTGATGGTCATGCTACCGTCCTCGATATCAATGACACGGAAACTGCCCCAGGACTTTTCTGCAAACATAATCTGTTGGTCAATTTCATCCACAAAGGGCTTAATATAGCTCGACTGCGTTTTGTCAGAGACGAGGATTCCTTCGGGGCTGGCGGAAACAACTATGTCCTTTAATCCCATGCATAACACAGGTACATCCAGTTCGTTCACTACATGCACGTTGCTGCAGGCATCGTTCAGGATTGCCTTACCGATAGAAGGACTTTCCATCGCCTCAGTCAGCGTATTCCACGTTCCCATATCTTTCCACATGCCACCAAAACGCATCACTTCAATCTGCGTTTCATGCTCTACAACAGCATAGTCAAAACTGATTTTCGTAAGCGTGTCATATTTGTCGTAGAGATCCCTGTAATCCCGAAAAGCAATCAGCTCATGGGCGCGTTTTAGCACATATCCCAGTCGGAATGCAAATACGCCGCCGTTCCAAAGAGCGCCCCTGGCAATATAAGTTTTGGCAGTCTCCGCGTCGGGCTTTTCCCTAAACATGGACACCCGGCTGACGTTTTCGTTGTCTTTGGGAATAATATAGCCGTATTTTGCGCTTGGGTATGTCGGCTCTATGCCCATGAGTACCAAATTGGCGTCACTTACCGCCGCTCTTTCCCCAAGCCTTTTCAACGCCTCAAAATAATCCAGTTCCACATAAGGGTCAACCGGACAGACCACTACGGATTCATCTGTGGAAATTTTCTGCACGTCATGAAGATAAGCCGCCGCCAGCGCAATCGCCGGAAACGTATCGCGCCTGCAGGGCTCCACGCTTATGCCTACATCCGTTCCGAGCTGATTGTGAATGGCCGATACCTGCGATTTCGAGGTAGCGATGGTAATCGTCGCGTACGCATCCACAGAAAGAATCTGGCGGAAAACCCGTTGTACCATGGATTCATAACTGCCATCAGCAGTCTTAAAAATCTTTATAAACTGTTTGGAGCGGGTGTCATTGGAAAGAGGCCATAGGCGTTTGCCTGAGCCGCCGGATAAAAGGACTATGTTCATGGGAACCTCCGTGTTGGTTGTTGGGAATAGTATAACATAGTGGGGCTCTTTGTGAAAGAATCTTTCCTTTTTTTAAATTTTGCATTGGCAACAAATTTCACAAATATGTGTTTATCGTTATTCCGTTTATATATTTTCGGATTGTCTATTGACACATACATTTTCATACTATATACTCAGACGTACAGAGTGATCACAAGAAGGGTGCGTTCGCACATTCTGGCAGTTTCTGCCGTTTACTCAACTACTATTAATTAAAGGAAACGGCGGAAACGGATAAGGGGAAGACAGGGCATCCATAAGATACATTTTCCGCTGTACCAAAACAAAGGAGGTATGTTATGGAACCTGCAAGAATCAGGAAAGAGGACAAGAGGATGTATCTGACGAGAGAAGATTTGGTGAGAATGGGTCTGACCAGAAGGGGAAAGTGGCAGTATACGGTCGCAGATATTGAGGCGCTGCCGGAGGGCGTGCATGCGGAGCTGATCGATGGGGAGCTGTTTGTCAGAATGGAGGCGCCCTCGCTAGAGCATGAGGATATTTCGATGGGGCTGAGTTTCCAGGTGGAGCTTTACATCCAGAGGAAAAAAGGGAAATGCCGCGTGTATCAGGGACGATTAGGTGTGCGTATCAAAAAAGATATCCACAACTATGTGGAGCCGGATATCACGCTGATCTGTGATGAGGGGAAGCTTGACAGCAAAGGCTGCAACGGGGCGCCGGATTTTGTGGTCGAGGTGGTCTCGCCGTCTAATCGGAAGATGGATTATGTGCACAAACTTGCTCTTTACCGGGAGGCAGGTGTGCGGGAATACTGGATTGTTGATCCGAAGCACGAGCGGGTGACGGTATATGATTTTGAGCACGAGAAAGAGCCGGAACTTCACCCGTTTTCTGAGCGGATTAAAGTAGGGGTTTACGACGGCCTGTACTTGAATGTTGCCAACAGACACAGTGCCTATGAGGAAGCTGTCTCGGAAGAACGGGAAGCCAGCCGCGCGGAAGGTCACGCAGAGGGTATGAAGGAAGGGGAAGCCCGATTTGCCGAGCTGTCTGCTATTCTGCAGCAGGAGGGGCGCGCGGGCGACTTGACACGGGCCATTACCGATTTAGAATATAGGGACAGATTATATCGGGAAAATGCTTTATAGTTCTCTTTCAGCATGTATTCAATGCTGTACGAAATAGATTACTTTTAAAAAAACACCCCCGGCCGTCACAGCCGGGGGCGTTTCTTTCAGCGATGTTCAATATAAATACTTATCTCGCATGATAAATCATATTTGTAGTGAAAACCGAAATTACGACGTACTTTCTGCCGCTGTAACAGTAACCGTCACGGTCGCTGACTTAGAGGGATCCTTCGTAGAAGTTGCCTTCACGGTAAGCGTATTCTCTGTCTCGCCAGCGCCAACTGTCAACACGCCGCCTACAAGAGTGCTAGTACTTCCACTATACCCATCAAGTGTCCATGTTACCTGATCATCCGTACCGGGTGTCAGATACTGACCGGTTACTTCTGCCGTATACGTTACTGCTGCGCTGCCGGCCTGAATGGTATCTGTTGTTATAACAGCGTTATCTTTCTTGATTTCTACCTTTTCTACCGTAGCTTCTGCGGGCGGTGTCGTCCCTCCTGTCTTCGGAATCGTAAACGCAAACGCCACTGTCTCACTGCTCTCACCGAGAGTAATCTGAAGCGTACCACTTACACTTCCATCCTGTGTTTCACTAGCCGCCACACGGTTAAAGTCAGGATCTGAGGAGTCGGTTTTGTTAGCGAAAGCAACAGTAAAGTCTGCCGCATTGTCAGCAATGATAGCCTTTCCTGCCTCCGCTAAGATAGAAGTTTTCACTGCATCATCCGTTTCTCCGGAAAGCCATGCAGGAGCGGGATCGGCCGCGTTCACCTCAGCTACCCAACCCGTAACTGCCGCTTTTGCCTGCTCCAGTGTCATTGTCACAGGCTGTTTCACCGTCAGGTTAATGGTAACCGCGGCGCCGTACTTCTTGTAAGTATCTACTGTCGGGTTCTTGCCTTCCGTGAACTCCCCAAGGTAGAAGCTTTCCGCAGGAATTACATATACGGTCGCCTTAATCTTGGTCTTATTTGCGGCAACTGTTTCTTTCAGTTTCAGACTAATCTTTCCATCTGCAACAAGCGTTGCCGCATTTTCGGTATCGATGCAGGCATCTGTCTTGGAAGACGTAGTATCAAACGCCGCATGTGCGATCGTTACAGGCGCCTTGTTTGCCAGAATCTGTACAGACGTTGTTGCATTTGCCTTGTTTGAGATTTCAGGCTTGCCATTTACTGTATACTTCGCAACTGTCTTGCTGTCGTTCAGTTTTACGGTAATCTTGACAGTATTTGCGCCGGTGCCGGTGCTTAACTCATAATAGCTCTTTTGCGTTCCGGCATTGTAAGACAGGAATCCTGTCAGCTGATTCTTATATTCCTTCTTCGCCAGATTAGCAATGTCTGTTGCGCTAAGCCCGTCATTAAGCATTAATTTTTGACCGTTGATCTTGAAATACCTAGTAAATTCATTTGCCGTACCGCCAAAGTTTGCGTTCAGTAACTTTAAATCTGTAAGCTCCATGTCATCGGTCGGAATACTTGCCTTACCGCTGATCACAGCGCCGCCGTCTCTGGTAGCAATGGTGTAGGAGGTAGTGGGCTTGAAGGTAAACTTCTTGGTCTTTTCTGCCTTGACTGTCGCCGCAACTGCGGGAGCTGCCGCCGTGAACGCATTACCAGACGCAGCCTTGCT
>ERZ778496.1357-NODE-1357-length-17835-cov-7.195894_pt1 | contig 17835 bp, 15 predicted proteins | sample MGYA00433099_ERZ778496 | MGnify/ENA primary metagenome ERZ778496 (study PRJEB29527, sample SAMN07138962) | mouse gut metagenome | material: feces | host: mouse | place: China:Nanjing | collected 2016-01-25 ... | reverse complement strand
GTGCGCGAACCATCGATGAGGGTGCGATGGACGAGAAATCGGGTATGAACTTCTCGGAGTACATGGCTATCTTGTCCGGTAACACGGACTTGCTCGACAAAGCTCGGTTGGAGAAGAAGGTGGCAGCGTTGGAGAGCGAGCGCAAGTCGTTCCACAAGGCCAAAAGCAATTCCGTGTGGAAACTGGAGGAGTACACCAAGACGCTCGCCCACAACAACGACTGCATCGTCAAGATGTCGGCGGACTACGAGACGTTTCTTGCGCGGGTGCAGACCGACAAAGAGGGCAATAAACTCAACACCTTGCGGCTCGACGGGCTGGACGCCACCGACCACAAGAGCCTCGGTACGCACTTACAAGAGATCGCCAAGACCGCTACGACGAACGGTGAATATATGCGCATCGGCGAACTGTACGGTTTCCCGATTCTCGTCAAGACCGAATCGTCCCTGAAAGAGGGCATAGAGGTCAGACAAAACCGTTTCTTCGTAGAGGGGGCATTCAAGTACACCTACAACAACGGGCAGATAGCGATATCCGACACGAAAGCGGCAACGATGAATTTCCTCAACGCACTGGAGCGCATACCCAAGTTCGTGGAGCAGTACCGTGAAAAGAACGTCGAATACGAGCGGGATATTCCGATTTTGCAGCAGACCGTCGGAGGCGTATGGAAAAAGGAGGAGGAATTGAAGCTGCTGAAATCCGAAGTCGCGGCATTGGAGCGCAAGATTCAGTTGGAGCTGGCTCCGTCCAAGCCGGATATGCAAGAAAACAGAGATACGACCGAAAACGTGAATATTTCACAGAACACCGACTATTCCGTACATTTCATGCAGTTCAAACAAGCCGGTGAAAACAGGACTTCTTATAAAGGTTGTAAGATTTAATTCGGATAAAGGCGGCAATAATGAGCCGCCTTTATTCTTGGAATAGAATCCCCGTTCTATTCGGATTATCGCATGGAAAATAGATTTACAATTTCTGAATATTAGCATCGTTTTTTCCTTTTCCGATATTCGAGTTTCCCATTTTTTATTTATATTTACACGTTAAGAATCTCAGACTAAAGATAACGAGTAGTAAATATATGATAAAAGGAAAAGTCTGGCTGATATTATTACTGTCGCTGAGTTGCACCGGATGCGCAAAAGACGCTGCGCTGGTTACAGAACATCTGCAATCAGCGGCATCGCTGATGCAGGAAAGACCGGATAGTTCATTATATATTCTGGAGCACATCGATTCCGATAATTTATCGAGTCTGAAAAACAAGGCCAAATACGCCCTGCTATATTCGCAGGCTCTTGATAAGAACTATATTGACAAAACGAACGACTCCTTGATTCTTGTGGCTGTCGACTACTATCGAGAGCATGGGAACGAGCAGGAGCAGATGCTTGCGTACTATTATCTGGGGCGGGTACAATATAATGCCCAAGCCTATCAAAGTGCCATTCTTTCATTTCTGCAAGCCGAAGAATACGCTCTACGCGCAGAAGATTATCTTTATTGCGGTCTGATATATCGGAATATTTCCGATATCTACAACGATACTTATAATACCGCGGAAGAGCTGAAATATGCTCAAAAAGCCTATGATTGCTTCTGCCGGGCGGGAGCGTCAGAGCATCGGGACTATGCGCTGCCGATACTGGCGGTCGCATATGGCAATACATCCGATAGAGCCAAGGAAAAAGAACTTTTAGAACAAGCCATCGTTTTAGCACAGGAACGATGTGATACCATGTGGTGGGGAGCATGCTTGAGTAGTTATGCCTTATGTCATGAAGTCGTTCAAGACTATCGAAAAGCGAAAGAGTCCATATTGGCAATAAAAAACAGGTTAATGTTGCCGATAGATCATTCGGATTGGTCTACTCTCGCTCATTGTTATGCCCAAGAGAATAAGACGGACAGCGTGAACTTCTGTTTGAGCGAGGCGTGGCAGTCGGCCAACACGTCGGCTGACAGCGCTAAAATTTCGCTTCGGATATATTTGATCGAGAAAAAACGCAATAATCCGCAAAAAGCACTCGAAGCATTAGAATATTGCAGCGATTTCCAAAATGAGATATTCCGGCAGATGCTCCAACAATCAGTAATTACGGCTCAACGAGACCATTTCCGGGGACGATCTGAATCCGCTATGTACAAGTTGAAAGCAGAGCATCGCTTGGGGATTATTATTATTCTGTCTATCTGTATTTTAACCGGATTTGTCATTGTTTATCTATATAGGCGCATTCAACGGAAAAATGCGGAAATAGAACGATATATGAATATCGCAAGCGATATTCAAGATGTTTTGCAGAGCAAGAATACCGAAATGTCCCATTGGGTTAGACAACTTTTTCGCGAAAAATTCGAGTTTATCGACAGCTTGGGAGGCACTTACTACGAACGGCAGAATACTCCGAACGAACAAATCGCAATTTATAATGAGGTCAAACGAGCGATTCAAAATTTAGGTGCCGACAAGCAGACGAAGAGCGAGTTGGAGCGAATTGTAAATCTTTGCAACGACGACATATTGAAGAAAATCCGATTGCAGATACCAGAGATAAAAACGGTGGACTATGACCTGTTTTGTTACCTTTGTGCCGGATTTTCATATCGGGCTATCAGTATTTTCATGCAGATGAAAATCGAGAATGTATATAACCGAAAATCCCGATTGAAAGTGCAAATCAGCAATTCTACAGCAGCTTCCAAAGAGTTATTCTTGCAAAGTATCAGATAATGTTCTGATATTCAGTACATCTATCAAAATCCCCCCCCCGCAAGAAGAAACCGCCTTAATAATCAGCACGTTACGCATGCGATAGAAAATAGGCACCTATCGCATGCGTAATGTATTTATATACAAATAATTACATTCTCATTACGATAGATTTTTTCAGCCTATTTTTTTAGGCCTTATGCTCCATTGTCTCGTACTTTTGCATAATAAATTAAATGCTATGCTTATGAAAAGAATTATTCTCGCAATTTGTCTGACAATGGGCATTGTAACCTCTCAAACAATCCAAGGCGATGAAAAAAATGTCGATAAAGAAATCGTACTTCAAGAAAAGTCGAAAGTGTTTCGACCCCGTAGTATAGTTTTGCTACCTGTTTGTCTGTATCACGGGTTTAACAGCTCTGTCGTGATTGAATTTCCCGATGATGATGTTTCATTTACTACGACGATTGTCAATATTTTGACTGGTGAACAATGGTTCGAGATAGGAGATAATGGGTATTGCGAAGTTTTTGTCTCAAGAGAAAGCGGCACATATAGGTTATCTATCGATACAGCATCCGGAAATTCTTACGAAGGAAACTTTACCATCGAATGATGGGGAGAGATAGCCGATAATAATCATTCAATGTTTACAAGGCAATTATAGCATATATGGGCAAGTGTATAAACTGGTAGAAATAACTGGTTTGTCGATATTCTTCTGACAGATACCGCATCCCATTCCGAACATTTAAGCACCCGACCCACGGGTATAGCAACAATTCCTATTTCAAGAAAACCGATTTTAAAGAGAATTATTAAAAGATCATAAATGCGAAATGTCCAAATATAGATTAGGTATGCGCTATAGATAATAACACATCGAGTTCGCGTATGAAAAATTATTCATCTTTCAAAGAATAAATCTCCGCCATTACAATCGCAACAACAAACAAAATTGGAATAGAGAGATTTATAACTAAAAGATGAATGATTATGGTACATCATATTACGGCAGAAACACTATCCTGCTGTATAACAGAGGTTATTACAGCACACGACGAACAATTAGCGAAATTTACAGAACAACTGCATGATCTGTACGATACAAGTACGAACACCGTCGAATTGTTTCGTATTTTAAATCATACTCGCATTCGGCTATTGCATTGTCCTCCTGCTATCGCCAATCATATTGGGCATTTATTGAAAATTGCTATCAGCTATATCGATACCGAACTGGAATTGCTTGCACGATATGGTAACCAAAATATCTCCCATGAGACACGTTTCCGCTGGACTGGCAACCTTGTAGAGTTGGTCGAGATCATTTATGCACTCGACGAATTACGCTGCATTAACAACGGCGAAGTGTCTATCAACGAGTTGTTCACGCTCTTCGGAAGATTGTTCGGTATGGAGATGAAAGAAAGTCATTGTTACAATGCCTATGCGGATATGAAACGCCGCAAAAACGATAGTCGCACCTATTTTCTCGACAAGATGCGCGAACGACTGAATCTGCGGATGCAGCGCGATGATGAAAAAGAAATGATGCATAAATAGATGGTGTCAATAAATGTAAAAAATATTTATTACGACTACAACACACGTAAGGAAAAACTTTTATGTCCAATAGAAGAACGGCTTACTAAAAGCAGCCTGCTCAACACGTAAAAAGCATGTGTATTATTAGCATAACTCTATTTCCGATGAAATACAAGCCATCCACCTTATTTATTTTAGCTTTGCTCGCTAAAATAATACAAGGAAGTGGAAACTCAATAGTAATATTGATGTTCATAAGTTCAACTAAAACGTAAAAAGGCAGTACGAAAGCAATGAAATCTCTCCGTCTACTGAAGTAGACTGAATAACTACGATTATCAATATTCGTCAATGAATAGAAAAGAAGTCTTAACTAATAATTTAAAAATCATGAAAAGAATCAATTTCATAATCGTATCCATCATGACATTGCTTTTTACGGGTCTCTTTGCATTTGCAGGAGGAGGTGGTGGCTTAAAATATAAGCCCTATCTTCCGGAAAAAGACCCAGGTACACCAACACCACCGACCCAAAAGTCAGAGTGTTCTGAAAAGTACAAAGAGTCTACATATAGTCTCTTTATAAATGAACTTCATCTGCGCTATGACCTCACTGACAATGCAACCATAGATAATGGAGATCTGGCTCAATTGCGTTCGGCGCATAGCGAAATTGTAGATAGAAAAGGTGAAATCCGATATCTATCAACAATTGTTCAAGGTATCCAAAGCGTTTTGGATAATAGCAGAGCTCCGGTATGCAAAGTTGTTGTCACGGGAACGGATTGCACGGGAAATATAACTAAAAACTACACTGACGATATGGATGTATTAGGCAATAACGTTCAGGGTATTCCATACTTCGGATTGCAATTACAAACAATGAAATTTGAAATAAAAACTATTAAAACCATAGGGCATGATTTGCAGCTATGTTGGGAAGCATCATTAAACTTCCAGCAAACTTCAGGATGTATTGTAATCGACAAAAAAGCAAACGTACAATGCACAAAATCTGCATTTTACATCGTTGGCCCTCCGCAAGATATGTTACCTGTACGAAAACGAATAGTTGATGATCTCTTAATCTATGAGCCTATTTCAAATTGTACAAAAGAAATTTACATAGAAGACACTACAGAGTTGCGTTATGAAAAAGAGCCTGCACCTATTAGCCCAACACTAAGCAAACCTGTATATTCGAATGGAGCACTCATACAAAAAGCAAGATGGGATGAACCGGAATTATTGACAATAAAAGAAATACTTTAAATAAAATAGAAATGAAAAGATTAATATTTTGCATTGCAATTGCATTTGCAGTACTTCCGAGTTGTGTAAAAGATAAAACAAGTGGTGCTTCAAGCACTGAAATCACGGTAAAAACAGAAGACGAAATAATTCGAGTCGCAAATATTGACAAATCATTCTATTCAATATCTTCTGCCGATTATTTCACCATACGAGATATCGGTAAGTATATAGAATATGATATTCTTACAGATTATGTCGTCGGACTTACTTCTCACAAAGCAGATCCATTACAACAAGAATATGTTTATGCTTATACGGGTATTTACAACCATTGTAATGCAACGCGAGCCGTAACATTGGATGAAAATTTATTTTCAGTTTCTATCAATGATATTGAATTAACAGGCCCACAAACTCGGAATGGAGATACAAGTGCAGACCTTCAACCCCTATATGGTACCAACGTGAAATTCAACATCTCAAAACGACCACATACTCGTAGTGAGGAACCCCAAAATTCATGTGTCGATTTATATGTACCAGAACAGATTAGAATTACTGGGCCCGATATTCAAACAGATGCGGATATGTATCCTCTATGCGACTACAAAAATTTTGTTTTAAAATGGAACAAAGACCATAAAAACATGAATGGGGTACTTATTTGCATCGAATGGCTTGGGACATGTTGTTATGGCGACTCCAATCCGAATGCTTATATAAGAAGAACGGACTGCCTACCCGATACAGGAGAATTGGTGCTGGATCCGAATATTTTTGACGGTATCCCTGATACGGCATTGTGTTATTTAACGATTTTGCGTGGATCTGTAGAAAATATATTAATAGATGATTATTCTTATAAGGTAGTCGGGGAAACCCATGAAGTACTGCCATTTATATTGATACGTGAAATCAAAATTGAATCATAATGAAAGCAACTAAGTTGTTCTTCCTGCTCTTTCCATTGCTTTTTTCTTGGAGCCTCTCTGCGCAGAACGGAAACACGATCCGCGTAGGTGCCGGCGTCAATGTCCGCAGCAGTGTCGACGACGACCGGCTCAGGGTCGGACCGTCGCTGTCGGTAGAATATGGCCGAACGATCAACGCCTATTTCTCGGTCGCGGCCGAAATACATACCGATATGTGCAAAAACGGCGCAGCGTCCGATTTGTACGGGGCAGGTATCGGCCTGCGCGGCATGGTCACCCCGTTTCCCAAGAAATTCCGATGGATCAAGGTCGGTGTCGGTGCGACGTACGATCGCTGCAAGTATCTCTACGGCATTCGTGTTCAAGATGAGAACGAGCAACCGGTCGTAAAGCACATGCAGCATGCAGCCGATTATTGGGGCATCGATTTCCCGATCCGGGCCTATCTGATCGACAGCCGGCAGTTCGAGTTCTATGCGTTCTATAACATCAAAACGATGTTTGCGGGCGGCAGGTATCATTGGAACTACTCCCATGGCGGTCTGGCATTCGGCGTCAAATTCTGATGCCATAGTTAGAACAACTTTAATGAGTTTTCTATTTAAAATCATAGGAGCACTCTGTTCTGGAGTGCTCCTATATTGGGCTTTTGATACAACTGAGTTTATGTGGCTATCGGTTGTATCGTTCATCATCTTAATCTGTGTTTTAAAAAATATTACAAGAGTTATTTTAAGATGTATATTATTAACTATTTTCATTTTAACATTCGTTTTTTTACAATTTTCTTTTTTATTCAAGACCGCCGATTTAATTGATAATAGTGTCTTATTACTCAATTTAATTATTACACTAATATATCTCGTACCGATATATGCTGTATCTTTTATTAAATCAAAGTATTATATCGAAATAACTCTTTTGGGATTTCTTATATCTGAATATATCTTTGCAACAATCTCAATAGGCAATCAACTTTTTCAACTCGGTATTATTCTCTGCAATATTCCTTTTATCGTTCAATGGTATGAATTTACTGGTATTTTTGCAGGAAGCTTTTGGATAATACTGATTAGCTATTTTTTATATCGCAGTCTATTTTATAAAAAATACTTCTTGGTGTTAATTGGAATCATAGTTATCCCAATCATAATTTCCTTGATTATTGGAAAACAATATGGAGATTTCCATAATAATCGTAAAGTTATTTTCACATCTTTGACCAACAATAACGATGCTGATTCGATGATAAACGGATTAATATCGCAAAATACGGAAAAGATTGATTATATATTAATGCCCGAAGGTGCATTAACTTTTAGGAATCAAGTATTTAAATTTTCGCCAACTCTTACTAAATTAAGACGATTTGTTAAAAAAAATGGGAACATCTGTTTTATTATTGGGATCTATACCAATATAGAAGAATCATATGATAATTCTGTTTTGATATTTTCTAAAGATAAAATGCGACAAAGGTATAAGATTCTTAAAATTCCATTCTGTGAATACTTACCCTATCCACATATCTTAAGCAAAATAGATTTCATTAATGAGCATGTTTGGTATAAGATGGATGAAAAAAAGAATGAGAGTGACTTATATATTCATTCACAAGATACTATTGCTCCATTAATTTGCTACGAAAGTTTATCATCGAAATATGTTTGTGATCTCACACAGCAAGGAGCTAATATATTTTTTGTTTCATCAAGCAATTCATTTATAGATAGTAATCATATCGAACAGATTAATACTAAAATTCTACGCGCAAATGCCATCATTACACGAAAAATGTTTGTTCGTAGTGTTGAACATGGGATTTCTTGTATAATTACACCCAAAGGCGACTTTGAGTTGGTTTCAAAGAATCAATCAGTTTCTGTACTCAAAATTGCTAATCTAAATTATTACAAGCCTTTTTACGCAAAACATTTTTTAGTCATAAATAAAATATATTTATTCGCATTACTTATTTTTATAACTTTATTAGGAATATACGGATCCCAAAAATAAGCTATAAATTAAGACGTTAATTTAATTCCCGAAAAGTTCTCCACGGTGTGGCGAATTTTGACATGGTCGCACTACAAACGTCTGCTTCAAGTTACGAATGTCGATGCCCGCGCATGGTATCTGCAAGAGGCCGCCGAGCAGATATGGAGCTATCGCACGCTCGATCGCAATATCGGCTCGCAGTATTACGAGCGGTTGCTGCTCTCTCAACGCAAGGAGACGGTCAAGTCCGAAATGGAAGCTCTGACCGCCCCGTTCGAACACGACCGCATGGAGTTCATCAAGAATCCGACCGTTGCCGAGTTCATCGGTCTTGCACCCAACAGCGATTTCACAGAATCGGATTTGGAGAAAGCAATCATCGGCAACCTGCAAAAATTCCTGCTCGAATTGGGCAAAGGTTTTTCGTTCGTTGCCCGGCAGAAATTAGTTCGCACCGAGAAGAAAGACTACTTCATCGACCTCGTATTCTACAACTACATCCTTAAATCGTTCGTGCTGATCGACCTCAAAACAACGACCATCACACACCAAGACGTGGGACAGATGGATATGTATGTACGGATGTACGATGAGCGGGTGCGCGGCGAGGGCGACAACCCGACCATCGGCATCGTCCTTTGTTCGGAGACCGACGAGGACATCGCCCGTTACTCTGTTCTGCACGACAACGACCGCCTGTTCGCCTCGAAGTACATGCTCTATATGCCGACCGAGAAAGAACTACGTGAGGAAATAGAACGACAAAAAGAGTTCTATCGGTTGCAGCACGAAACAGACAAGCCGCAGGAGCTATAAAGAAAACGAGCCGTGTTCACGGCTCGTTTTTGTTTCGATTATTTCTGCTGCAACAGATGCGCTAACGCCGGATCGTTTTTGATGCGCTCCAACTCGTCGGCGACGATTTGCCGCACGTCGGCCTTGATTCGGTTGTAATTTTCCTGTATCGTCTCTTTCATGCGGTCGTTACCCTCCTCGTCCGTAAAATCGGTTATGACCGGAATCTTCTTATAGGCTCTCTCCTCTCGCTTTACTTTCTCGGCATCCACGACAATTTCGCAGTGGAAAATCTTTTGCTCGATACGTTCCGTAAAGTTATCCGATACTGAGCCGACGAACATACCCTGCGTCAATCCCGAAATCTTCGAGGGCGGGATAAGCGAATCCATCTGTGTATTGATAGATGTGGACTTGTCGCTGCGGTTGATTGTGATGCTCTGCCGCTTCTGCAACACCTTTCCGAAGCGCTCCGAGAGCGTCTTGGCCGTTTCACCAACCACCTGACCGGAAAAGATATTGCCGACGGTGTTCATCACGACTTTGGCCTCCTTGTCGCCGTAATCGCGGACGAGCTGGGAGAAGTCCTGAAATCCCAAACATACGGCCACCTTGTTGCTTCGGGCTGTGGCAATCAGATTGTCCAACCCTTTGAAATAGATAGTCGGCAACTCGTCGATGATGACTGACGATTTGAGCATACCTTTCTTATTGATGAGTTTTACGATTCGAGAATTATATAATCCGAGGGCTGCGCCGTAAATATTCTGCCGGTCGGGATTGTTTCCGACACAGAGGATTTTCGGCTCCTGCGGGTTGTTGATGTCGAGGGTAAACTCGCTGTCGGACATGACCCAATAGAGCTGCGGTGAAATCATGCGCGAAAGCGGTATTTTCGCCGATGCAATCTGTCCCTGCAGCTGCTCCGCCGCACCTCCGAGCCATGCGTCCATAAAGGGCGAGAGGTAGTTTTCGAGTTCGGGATACGAAGTCAGAATCGGGAAAATATCCTCGTAACGGCGGTTCAAGAACTCGACGGCGTGCGGAAAAGTACAATACTTCCCGCCTTTGTAGATTTTGAGATACCAAATAATTGCGGCAAAGAGGATGATGGGCGATTCGACGAAGAAGTCGCCCTGCTTCTGCACCCACGTCTTATTGAGGTTGAGCATGATGGTATAGGCGCTCTCGTAAGCGTCGGTAATATCCTCCATGAAGTCGGGGTGTATGGGGTTGCAGCGGTGCGACCGTCGCGGATCGTCGAAATTGATTACATAGAATTTCGGCTTCACTGCGTATCCGTCCAAATGGTTCAGCAGATGGTTGTAGGCAATGGTCGAAAGGTCGGGAAACTTGAAGTCGTAGATATACATCGAATAGCCCTTTTCGATCTGTTGCTTGATAAAGTTATTGACCACGGCATAGGACTTTCCGCTGCCCGGTGTTCCGAGTACGATTGCTGCGCGGAACGGGTTTACGACATTGATCCAACCTCTGTTCCATCGCTTGCGATAGTAGAAGCGCGTGGGCAGATTTACAGAGTATTCGTTGGTCAGGAGACGTGTTTCCTGCTGAAAGGATTCGTTTTCGTTATTGAACACATCATCCATCAGATTGTTTTTCAAAAGACGGCTCGCCCATAATCCGGCCATCAGCAGGCAGACATACCCTGCGGTCGTCGTTGCGACGTAGAGCAGCATTGTCGCCGTAAGCGGGAGCGGCAAAACTATCAGCCACCCATTCAGAAAAAACAACACAAAGCCCGCAGCGAGTGCCGTGCCGATGCGCGGCCATGTTATCTTCTCGTCTTTCACTCCGGTCGTGCCCAAGCACGAGAGGCCGAGCAGCACGACAGCAAAGAACTTCGTGTAGAGCATGGAGTGGAACAGATGCGCTGTGCGGTCGAAATTCATCAGGATTTTATCGACCATCCCAATATTCACGCCCCACGTGAGAATAGCCTCGTAACAATACCAATAGATATTCATCACGACCAATAATATACTTACGGCACGCAGAAAATCCATGATTTTCGCCAATGCCCTCAAATCATCTTCTTGTTGCATAATTCTTAAAGTTTTCTGGTTTTCTTCTTTCTCTTTTTTCGCCGCTGCATCTCGCGCATGAAGGCTTCCTCCTCGACATCCATGCCCTGTGTGTCGGCGGTAAACAACCCCAAGCCTCCGCCCGCTACGTCGTCGTAAAGGGATGCTTGCATCGGCACGTCCGCCGTGTCCGATTGCTGTGAGAGGACAATCGGGAGCGGTATGCCTGCCGCCGGAGGTGCGAAGTGTTCCTGCAAGGCGTTCGAGGAAAGCTCCTTGCCCAAACGAGAGCCGTTCAGCACGCACCCCGTGCGGTGGTCGATAAACGTCGCACCATAGATACGCCCCGTATCGGTCTTGCGCAGTACGACGTCTGCGCCTTTGGCTTTCAGCAGAGCGATGAACTCCGCGCGGTCTTTCGTGCGGCGCAGAGCGGCCATCGCTGTTGCTTGGGTCATACCGCCGAGCTTCCGCGCCTTGATTTGTTCCTTGCTCACAGCACACCACCGCTCGAACGCTTCGTACCCGTATCGTTTACCGAAGCGGGAGGCTTTGAGCGGCGTGCCGACTTTTTCGCCCTTGTCGTCGATGGCGAAATAGACGAAGCCGCGATACTCTCTGCCGCGCACCTCGCCGCGACACTCCTCGACGGTTACATCGTATAGTGAGAGCAAGGCGCGGTATTCTCCAAGTGTCTGGAACTTGTACCTGCCGGATATGCCTTTCAGGACATTGCCGATCTGTCGTTTCACGTCGCCCGCAGCTACATCCACCGTGCAGAGCAATTCGGCCTGCGGCTGCCGCTTGCGTTCGGCGGTATGCAACCCGTACTTGCATTCCAGACCGTCGGTAATACGCTTGCTTCGACGATGCAGGAAATCCTTATTCAAACGCCGTCCGTCTTCATCGACGTTTACGGAGATGATGTGCAGGTGGTGGCGGCCGATGTCTTCGTGCTTAAACACCACGTAGGGTTGATTGCCGTAGCCGAGTTTTTCGAGATATTCCTCGGCGACGGCCGTCAGCTCCGTATCAGTCAGACGGTCGTCGGGGTGCGGATTGAGCGAGATATGGATAACCGTATTTCGGGTACGCACCTGCGCGGGCATGCAGCGAGAGAAATCCTCCGCTGCCCGCCGGATGTCGAGGCGTCCCGTCCCCTCGTCGAAGATTTTGTGCGTGGCGAGCAGCCGTCCCTGGCCCTCGTTGATCTTCTCACCGTTGTAGGCCAATGCCCCGTAAAGCGAGCTTCCTACGTTAATTTTGGCAACCATTGCGTCTGAAATTCATTCGTCAAGTCGAGGATTTGGCGGCTCAATCCGACCAATTCGACAGTCGCTTTCTCCAATTTGTAAAGCAGAGCCATCGCTTTTTTCTCCGAAAAACGGCTTTTCAGCTCCTTGACGGTCTGGTTGTAATTCACGCCGACGGCACGAAATTGTGCGTGCAGGGAGGCGAGCTTCATGTAATAATCGACGAGTGTTTTGTCGATTTTCAGCACCCGAAACTCGCCCCCGAAGACGCGGGCTTTGATAAAAACCGCTTTCGCATAGACGCCCGACTGCTCGTACATGGCGAGGAATCTGGCATATTCCTCGTTCGTGAAGCGCACCATCACTGGGTGGCTGGCCTTGTCGGGTTTGGGCAGTTTGCCCCCGACGTTCCTTTTCTTTCCGTTCATACTTATGTGGATTTAGTGGTTGCGCAACATAAGCCACCACGACCTTTCCGACCGCAGGTTCGAGATCAAGCTCCCCGACTTCGGAGAGGAAGCCACGCCCCCTGCAAGGGCAAGGTGCATTTCGGGTTACCCGAAACCTTTTGAGTTACTCAAAGGACACCTTGCTATGTTCCGACGAACATAAAAATCCGTCCGAAGACGGATTGCGGGAGAACCGATTTCGACCGCGGCCTGAAGCCGCGCGATGTACCCTGTCGCTTGGACACAAAGGTAGAGGCTTACGAAGCAGCTTCTCCGAAGCCGAAAACACCAAAGGCTATCATCCCGACGCCACAAGCTATCATCCGCTTTCAGAGCGATAAAAGCTGCGATTTTTCGCTGTTTATTTGCCAAACGAACCAACGAATAGCCATTGGTTGCAACGACCAAAGGTCGAACGAAACAACTCACCGGACAACCGATCGATTCACCCGACGGACATACGTCGTAAGAACGATTGCAACCGACCGCCCAACGTTGCAACCAACCGATGTCGGGCCGTTGGGCCATTGGGCGAAATATTCGTCCGCGCCTACGACTGGACATCCGTCTGACGGTAGAAATGAACGTTCGCAGAAACGGATAACTCTATGTATAACGATTAAAATTTACAACGGCATGAACAAACCAACCTATGTAGCTTTCTCCACGCAAAAGGGAGGAGCCGGAAAAACGACCATCACGGTGCTGGTCGCAAGCTACCTGCATTACGTCAAGGGGTACAACGTCGCAGTGGTCGATTGCGACTTCCCGCAGTACAGCATCCACGACATGCGCAAACGCGACATGGACATGACGATGAAAGACGACCACTACAAGGCGCTGGCCTACGAGCAGTTCAAACGCCTTGCGAAAAAAGCCTATCCGGTGGTGTGCAGCAAGCCGGACGATGCGGTAGACGCGGCGGCACGCCTTACCGAATCGGGTGTCCCGCTGGATTTCGTCTTCTTCGACCTGCCGGGTACGATCAACAATCCGAGCGTCGTGAAAACCATCGCCGCAATGCACTATATCTTCTGCCCGATCGCCGCCGACCGAGTGGTCATGACGAGTTCCATGCAGTTCGCTACCGTCATCAACGAGCACATGATAAGCACCGGCAGAACCGCCGTCAAGGGGTTGCACCTGCTGTGGAACATGGTGGACGGACGCGAAAAGACGGAACTGTATGCTGCCTATGAGAAAATCTGCGCCGAATTGGCGCTGCCCATTCTGAAAACCTTTCTGCCGGACAGCAAGCGATTCCGCAAGGAAGCAGCGACGGAGCGCAAAGCAGTATTTCGTTCGACGCTCTTTCCTGCGGACAAGTCCCTCGTGCGGGGCAGCAACCTCGATGCGCTCGTCGATGAAATACTGAACATCATAAAACAGTAGCGACATGGCCAAGAAAACGAATATCGAAGACATCGACGAGAACTTCATCATCAACTCGTTCCGGCAGGACGACTTGACGATTCCGCCGTCGGCGCGGGCGACGGAAGTTCCGTCCGATGTCGAGGATGCGGAGCCGGTGTCGCGGGAAGAACCCCGCCGTCGCAAAACCAAAAACAAGGAGACGGATTACCGCTCGCTGTTTCTGAAAGAGGCGGCCATCCCCGCACGCATCGGCAAGACGGTCTATATCCGCAAGGAGTACCACGAGCGGATACAACTTATCCTGCGGGTCATCGGCAAGGACGGAGTGTCGCTGTTCAGCTACATAGACAACGTGCTGGCGCACCATTTCGAGACCTATCAGGCCGAAATCACCGAATTGTACAACGAACATAACCGCTCCATCTTTTAGCCTATGGAAACACTGTTGGTATGCCTGCTCGCGGGTTACGGCGTGTGGCTGGCGGCGTATCTGCTTTGGGAGAGGCGACAGTCGAAACATGCAGCGTCGCCGGCGGATGTCGGGCCGCCGAAACACGAGGACGACGTGCCGGATATTGTCGGCAAGAGCAGTTTCCGCATGAAGCCGACGACGCCAAAGCCTATCATTCCGACGCCACAAACCATCATGCCCTCAGAAACGGAATCAGCGGAGGAAAAAGCGTCTACATTTGCCCCCGATGCCGATAATCGGAGACCCGCCCAGCTTACCGAAGCGGAGCTGGACGCGGCGTTCGAGCATCTGGAAATCCCCGACGTGCCGCTCGAATACGAAGACGACGAGGCGGCAGGTGCGGATGAGGAAATGCTGCTTGCGGTACACCCTGCGGGTTACGCCTCCGGCGTGAGCTTCGAGCAGATCGACCGAGCGGTCAGAACCGCTTCCGACGCCTCTGCAACCGATGCGGAGCGCAGAGAAGCGGGACGGATTTTCGGACAGATAGAGGGCACGGAGCTGTACGACCGTCTGGTCAGTAGCTCGGTCGCTGTCGGAGAGAAAATATCGGGGTTAATGGACTGCTATTTAAGCCGGTCGATCTCAACGGAAGGGGACGCGGGGACGGTAGCAGTCCAACCCCGAAACAGAACGGATGTACCGGACGCTGCGGACAGATTCGACATTCGGGATTTTGTGTAACGATTAAAAACGGACAAACGATGAAAGAGAAAGAGTACGGGTAGCTGCCCCCACGACAAAACAGACCACTAAATCCACAAGTAAAAATCAGTATCAACCCGCCGGGGGGACTATCCACCCGTCCGGCACAATCGAAGAACAATCTATGACGAAGAAGCATCTTCTTTTTTCGGCAGCCCTTCTGCTGGCTGCCTCCTCGGCCTTTGCGCAGGGCAACGGCCTTTCGGGCATCAACGAAGCCACGAGTATGGTAACGAGCTATTTCGACCCCGCGACGAAGCTGATCTACGCCATCGGCGCGGTGGTAGGCTTGATCGGCGGCGTCAAGGTGTACGGCAAATTCTCGTCGGGTGATCCCGACACGTCGAAGACCGCCGCTTCGTGGTTCGGTGCGTGTATCTTTCTTATCGTGGCGGCGACGATTCTGCGTTCGTTCTTCCTCTAATCCGGCGACTATGGCAGAGTTCCCTATCAACAAGGGGATCGGCCGTTCGGTAGAGTTCAAAGGGTTGAAGGCGCAGTACCTCTTCATCTTCTGCGGAGGTCTGCTCACCTTGTTCGTCCTGTTCGTCATCCTGTACATGGTCGGCATCGACCAATGGTTCTGTATCGGCTTCGGGGCGGTGTCGGCCTCCGTTCTGGTGTGGCAGACATTCGCCCTGAATGCCCGATACGGCGAACACGGACTGATGAAGTTAGGCGCGCAGCGCCGCCGCCCCCGATACCTCCTGAACCGCCGCCGCATCTCCCGATTATTTACCCGTAAAAAAGCAACGAATGAGAAATACACTTAAAGCGACGACGCTCGAATCGAAATTCCCGCTGCTGGCTGTCGAGGAGGGGTGCATCCTCTCCAAAGAAGCCGACATCACGGTGGCGTTCGCTGTGAAACTGCCGGAGCTGTACACCGTAACCTCCGCCGAGTACGAAGCGATACACGCCGCATGGTGCAAGGCGATCCGCGTGCTGCCCGATTTCAGCATCGTGCACAAGCAGGACTGGTTCGTGCGCGAGGAGTACCGCCCCGAATTGCAAAAAGACGACATGAGTTTCCTCTCCCGTTCGTTCGAGCGGCATTTCAACGAACGACCCTACCTCGACCACACGTGTTATCTGTTTCTGACGAAGACGACCAAAGAGCGCAGCCGCCGACAAAGCAACTGGAGTACCCTCTGTCGGGGACATATCGTCCCGAAAGAGATCCGCGACAAGGACGCTGCAGCCAAGTTCATCGAAGCGACGGAGCAGTTCGAGCGCATCATGAACGATTCGGGTTTCATCCGCCTGCGCCGCCTGACGTCGGACGAGATTACCGGCACGGCGACCGAAGCCGGACTGATCGAGAAATACTTCTCCCTCTCGCCGGAGAACACCACCTGCTTGCAGGACATCGCTCTTGCGCCGGACGAGATGCGCATCGGCGACAATATCCTATGCCTGCACACGCTCTCCGACGCGGAGGATATGCCCTCGTCGGTGGTGACCGACACCCGCTACGAGAAGCTCTCGACAGACCGGAGCGACTGCCGCCTGTCGTTCGCCTCGCCCGTGGGGTTGCTCTTGTCGTGCAACCATATCTACAACCAGTATGTGCTGATCGACAACAGCGAGGAGAACTTGCAGCGATTCGAGAAGAGTGCCCGCAATATGCAGTCGCTCTCGCGCTATTCGCGCTCGAATCAGATCAACAAGGAGTGGATCGACGAGTATCTGAACGAGGCTCACAGCCTCGGCCTCACGTCCGTCCGCGCCCACTTCAACGTCATGGCATGGTCGGACGACCGCGAGGAACTGAAACGCATCAAGAACGACGCGGGGTCGCAGCTCGCGGCGATGGAGTGCACCCCGCGCCATAACACGGTGGACTGCCCGACGCTCTTTTGGGCGGCCATACCGGGTAACGAGTCCGACTTTCCCGCCGAGGAATCGTTCTACACCTTCATCGAACAGGCGGTCTGCCTTTTTACCGAGGAGACCAACTACCGCTCGTCGCTCTCGCCCTTCGGCATCAAGATGGTCGACAGGCTTACGGGGAAACCGCTGCATCTGGACATCTCCGACCTACCGATGAAGCGCGGCGTTACGACGAACCGCAACAAATTCATACTGGGGCCGAGCGGTTCAGGCAAGTCGTTTTTCACCAACCACCTCACGCGGCAGTATTACGAGCAGGGAACGCATATCGTGCTGATCGACACGGGCAACTCCTATCAAGGGTTGTGCGAGATGATCCGCCGCAAGACGGGCGGCGAGGACGGTATCTACTACACCTATACCGACGAGAACCCCATATCGTTCAACCCCTT
>ERZ778496.1355-NODE-1355-length-17854-cov-5.310186_pt1 | contig 17854 bp, 33 predicted proteins | sample MGYA00433099_ERZ778496 | MGnify/ENA primary metagenome ERZ778496 (study PRJEB29527, sample SAMN07138962) | mouse gut metagenome | material: feces | host: mouse | place: China:Nanjing | collected 2016-01-25 ... | reverse complement strand
TTATGATTATAAGAGTAAAATACTTATTAATACTTATGATCGTAAATATACACAAGATATAGTTGAAAAGCTTTCATATGACAAATGGAGTGCAAGTAACGGACTTAATGGTGATGAAAAGAAGTACCTATTGAAATTATATACAGATGAAGACTCAGATTCCTTTGCAGAGATAACTATATATGAAAGTAATGATTACATCAGTGTGTTCATTCCAGAAAAAATTAATAATAAAATTTACAAGACTAATAATAGTTTAAAAAATCTATTTGATCTTTAGAAAAAGTATAAGCCTTATTGGCTTTTTTTCTTTTATGCAACTGAAAGTTGATAGTAAAAAAGTTATTGTTTTAATAAAATTTTAAACATGAAGGGAATGATTTTATGAAATTTGGAGATAATTTGAAAAAAATGCGAAAGAAGAAAAATTTATCTCAAGAAGAACTAGCGGAAAAGGTGAGAGTATCCAGACAAAGTGTTTCAAAATGGGAAACAGGAGATGCTTATCCTGAAATGAATAATTTGCTAGAATTATGCAAAATATTTAAATGCCAGATTAACGATCTTGTAAATGATTCTATTATCGACATCGATTCATTAGATAAAGATACATTGGGAAAAATAGTATTATTAAAAAAAGATAAACAAGATAAGGTCAAAATGTTAAGTAAAATTATAATGGCCATATCAAGTATTGCTAGAGTATTTTTAATACTTGGGATAGTAATTACATGCTTTACATTAGTTCTTAGTTCTATAGCTTCGTTTTATTTAAAAATAGACAAAGATAAAGCTAGTCTTTTTGGAGCAAGTATCACAGTGCTAGAGGAAGAAAATAAAGTAGAGTTTAAATATAAGGACGATAAATTTTTTCTAAATGATAGCTTGAGTTCAACTATGGTTAAAAATTTTCTAAATGATAATAATAAATATACTGTAGTTGGTTATGTTTGTATTAGCTTAATAGGGATAATTATCTATGCAATAATTCTATATAAAGTACTTAGTTATCTTTATAAACTATTTGACAATATATATAAAGGAGAAACTCCTTTTACATTAGACAATGTGAATTTCATCAAAAATATGGCTCATCTTATGATTGCTGCTATTATTGTTATTAATATTGGTGGAGCTATTTCTGAATCGTTAATTAGCTATAGTCCAAGTTTTGAATTTGAGATGTTTGACTTATTTCAAATACTTTTCTTGTATAGTTTATCTTACATATTTGAATATGGTTATTACATGCAAAATTCTACAAACTCCGTAATGTATGGAGAAAGTGATGAATAAAAACAGTTATATAAAGAAAATCAGTGAACATCTTTGTTGCGATATAGAATATGCTACAAAAATAGTAAACATACTTGATGACAATTTCTTTATAAGTAAAAGAAGTAAAGATAAAATAATTAAAGAATTAATATCAAGTTTAAATATTGAAGAGAAATCAGCAATATTAATTTATGAAGAAGCAATAATAATAATTAAAGAAGAACTAAAAAACACTTAAAAAAATCCATCTACCATTAATTAGTAACATTTACTTTACTAATAAAAAACGCATTTTAAATATAGATTACAAAAAATGTGTTAAAATTAAATCAAGGGATGTGGATGTATGGAAAGAAAAGTAGCTGTAATTACAGGATCTAGAAGAGGCTTAGGAGCTAGTATAGCTAATGCACTTGCAAGAAGAGGATATAACGTTGTAATAAATGACTTTGTTTCAGAAGATGAAGTATTAAACGTTGTAAAAAATATTAATGATAATTATGATGTTGAAGCTTTAGGAGTTATGGCTGATGTTTCAAAAGAATCAGAAGTAAAAAGATTTTTGTCAGTTGTAAAACAAAAATTTGGCAGAGTTGATGTTTTAATTAATAATGCCGCTCTTGTTGAAGACATTGAAATTGAATATAAATCAACTGATGAATTTAATCATATCTTAACAAATAATGTTACATCGACGTATCTAATGAGTAAATATTTTGGGAAGTTTATGTATACAAATAAAAAAGGGAAAATTATTAACATTTCATCGACTAATGGAATCAATGCTTTTTTCCCAACAAGTATTGATTATGATGCATCAAAAGCTGCTATAATTTCTTTAACTCACAATTTTGCGTTAGAATATGCTCCATATGTCTTAGTTAACGCCATTGCTCCAGGGTGGATAAATACTGAGATGAATCAAGATTTACCAATAAAGCTAATTAAAGAGGAAACAGAAAAAATTTATTTAAAAAGATTTGCCGAGCCAGCTGAAGTAGCAAACTTAGTTTGTTTCTTAGCTAGTGACGATTGTTCTTACATAAATGGCGAAGTTATTAAAATTGATGGAGGATACTAAAAAAACAACTTATTTAAGTTGTTTTTTTATAATATATCATCATCAAAGCCTAATTTTTCTTTCGTTATATATATAGGTCTTCTTTTTACTTCTAAATAAGTCTTAGCTATATATTCGCCTATTATACCTAGAACAATTAATTGAATACCACCAAGGAAGAGAATTACACACATTAAAGAAGCATACCCAGGGATATCTTTACCATAAATTAAAGTTTGTAGTAATACAACTATAAAATATAAGAAAGCAGCACTGGAAATTAAAGTTCCTAAAATTGTTGCTATTTTTAAAGGCTTAGTAGAAAAACTAATAAGACCTTCTTTAGCATAAGAAACTTGTTTTCTAAAATTGAATTTAGAAGCTCCAGAAAATCTTTTATTTGCAGAATAACTCATGTAATAGGTATTAAATCCTACCCAAGAGAAAAGACCTTTAGAAAATCTATTAACTTCTCGAATACTTAGTAGTGCATCTACAACACCACTGCGCATTAAACGGAAATCACTTGCTCCTGACTGAACTTTTTGACCTGTTGTTTGTTCCATAATACTATAAAAAGTTTTCTTTAAAAATTTTTGAGAAGCTTTTTCTTTAGCATAATCATTGACCATAGCTACTTCATCATAGTCAGTGTTTTCATCTAAAAACTTCATCATATCCATTATGTATTTAGGATCTTGTTGTAAATCAGCATCGATAATACAAGTATACTGAGCTTTAGAAACATTAAGTCCAGCTAGCATAGCGGCTTCTTTACCAAAATTTCTTGAAAATCTTATAACCCTTACAATACTTTTGTTTTTAGAATAAATAGCACTTAAAATATTATATGAATTATCAGTTGAACCATCATCAATAAAAGTAATTGTATATTTAACACTTTTTAAAGAAGCAGATAAAGATTTGAAAAGAGCATCTATATTTCCTTCCTCATTATATAATGGTACAATAACGTTTAATTTCATACTAATTCACCTATATTCATTATATCATAGATTAATTATAATAGGGCATGAACATTTTACAAATTGTTGATTTTTTATTGTCAGCAAAAAAATCGTAAAAACTGGCAAAAAATACTTGCATTTAAATATAATCTAATGTATAATCATTGATAGTTTAACTGGCTGAGATGTGCAAGGTTGCTGACACACTAGGAAGAGTTGCATAGAACTAGTGAAAATCAGGTTAATTTGTTACGGAGCTATGTTTATACAAGATATAGACGAAGGGAGGACATGTAAATGTCAAAAGTTAGAATAAGATTAAAAGCTTATGATCACAGAGTTCTTGATACTGCTGTAGCAAGAATAATTGAAACTGTTAAAAGAACTGGTGGGGAAGTATCTGGACCTGTTCCACTACCTACTGAAGTTCAAAAAATTACAGTTTTAAAAGCTGTTCACAAATACAAAGACTCACGTGAACAATTTGAGATGCGTACTCATAAACGTTTAATTGATATTAAAAGTCCTAGCAAAGAAACTATGGATGCCCTAACTCACTTAGATATTCCAAGTGGAGTTGAAATTGATATTAAAACTATTTAATAAAAAAATATTGTGGAGGAAGAAAATATGGAAATGAAAGGAATCTTAGGTCGTAAAATCGGGATGACCGAAAAATTTACGAAAGATGGAAAAGTTATTCCTGTCACTGTTGTTGAAGTTACACCAAATGTAATTACTCAAATTAAAACAAATGAAACTGATGGTTACAGTGCAATTCAAATTGCAGCAGTTGACAAGAAAGAAAAAAATGCAACTAAGGCCGAAATTGGTCATGCAAAAAAAGCAGGTGTTGCTCCTAAGCGCTTCTTAAAAGAAATTAGAGTAGAATCAACTGAAAACTATACTCTAGGAAGTACTATAGCAGCAGACATCTTCGCAGTTGGAGAAAGAGTTGATGTAACTGGTACTTCAAAAGGAAAAGGTTTCCAAGGTGTTATTAAACGTCATGGGCAATCTCGTGGACCAGAAACTCATGGTTCTAGATATCATAGACGCCCAGGTTCAATGGGAACAATGAGACCAATGCGTGTTTTGAAAGGTAAAAAGCTAGCTGGACATATGGGTTCAGAAACTGTTACAATTCAAAACTTAGAAATAATTGAAGTTTGTGTAGAAGACAATTACATTTTAGTTAGTGGAAATGTTCCAGGAGCTAAAGGATCACTTGTATTAATAAAAAGTGCTGTAAAAGGTGGAAAAGTTGATCCAAAAGAAATCATCATTAATGAACAAGTTAAAGAAACAGTTGTAGATGAGGTTTCAGAAGAAATCAAAACAGAAGAAACTACTACTGAAGTGACTGAAACAGAAGAAAAAGTAGAAGAAACAAAAGAAGTAGTTGAAGAAAATCCAGAATCAAACACAACTTCAACTGAAGAAATCGAGGAAACTACTGAGGCTTAAGTCTACAGTTAGATTAGGAGATTAATTTATGACAAAAGTAAATGTTATTGATTTAAAAGGATCAAAAGTAAAAGATATAACTGTTAATGATGAAATATTTAAAATTGAAGGTAATGATATTGTCTTAAAAAAAGCAATCCGTTTACAAATGGATTCATTAAGACAAGGAACAGCTTCAACTAAAGGACGTTCTGACGTATCTGGAGGAGGAAGAAAACCTTACAGACAAAAAGGAACTGGTAATGCAAGACAAGGTACTATCCGTGCACCTCACTATAGAGGCGGTGGAGTAGTATTTGGACCTACACCAAGAAGTTATTCATTCAAAATGAATAGAAAAGAAAGAAGATTAGCTTTAAAAACTGCTTTATCTGATAAAATGGCTGAAAATAAATTTATAGTAGTTGAATCACTAGAATTAGCTAGTACAAAAACTAAAGACGCTATTAAATTACTTGAAACATTAAAACTAGAAGGAAAAGTATTATTTGTATCTAGTCATGATGCTGAAAAGTTATATTTAGCAACTAGAAATTTAGGAACAACAGCAGTTATTATGGCTGATGAATTAAATGTTTACGATATCGTTAACGCAGATGTAATTGTTTGTGACTGCGATACAGTTAACTATATAGAGGAGGCGCTTAAATAATGAAAGATATTATCATTGCTCCAGTAATTACTGAAAAAGCTGCAAATATCAATGCAGAAGGAAAAACATATGTTTTCAAAGTAAAAAAAGACGCAAATAAAAATCAAATTAAAGAAGCTATTGAAAGCGCGTTCAATGTTAAAGTTACCGAGATAAGAACTCTTAATACAAAAGCTAAAGATAAAAGAGTTGGAAAATATATTGGTAAAACAAAAACTTATAAGAAAGCAATCGTTACTTTAGCTGACGGTAATGCTATAGAAATATAGTAGGAGGTATTACTTATGGGTATAAAAAAATATAAACCAACGACTAATGGTCGTAGAGGAATGTCTACTCTAACTAATGAAGAATTAACTACTACTAAACCAGAAAAATCTCTTTTAAGAAAAGGAAATAAAACTGGGGGACGTAATAATCAAGGTAGAATGACTGTACAACACATTGGTGGTGGTGCAAAAAGAAAATATCGTTTAATCGATTTTAGAAGAAATAAATTTGGCGTAACAGGTAAAGTTGCAAGTATCGAATATGATCCAAATCGTAATGCTAATATAGCTTTAATTCATTATTTAGATGGAGAAAAAAGATATATTATTGCTCCAAAAGATTTACGCGTAGGTACTATTATTGAAGCAGGAGAAGCTGTAGATATCAAAGTTGGAAATGCAATGCAATTACAAAACATTCCAGTTGGTACTCTAGTTCATAACATTGAACTAAAACCTGGAAAAGGTGGAGAAATAGCTCGTTCTGCAGGACAAAGTGCTCAAATCTTAGGTAGAGATGGAAAATACGTAATAGTTCGTTTACAATCAGGTGAAACAAGAAAAATTCTTGGAACTTGTATGGCAACAGTCGGTGTTGTTGGTAACGAAGATTACGAACTTGTAAATATTGGTAAAGCTGGACGTTCACGTCATATGGGAATTCGTCCTACAAACCGTGGTTCTGTTATGAACCCTAATGACCATCCACACGGTGGTGGTGAAGGTAGAACACCAATCGGACGTAAAGCACCAGTTACTCCATGGGGTAAACCAGCACTTGGATATAAAACTCGTAAAGGAAAGAAAGCTTCTGACAAGTTAATTGTTAGCAAGAAGAAATAGGTGATTTTATGGCAAGAAGTTTAAAAAAAGGGCCTTTCGTTGATAAAAGCCTAATGAACAAAATAAAGAAATTAAATGAATCAAATAAAAAAGAAGTTGTAAAAACATGGTCACGCCGTTCAACAATTTTTCCTGATTTCGTTGGTCACACAATCGCAGTACATAATGGAAAAGATTTTATTCCAGTTTACATTACTGAAGATATGGTTGGACATAAATTAGGAGAATTTGCTTTAACTCGTAAAGCTGGCGGACATGCAGGACAAAAGTAGGAGGGATTTAGATGGAAACTTATGCAATACATAAAAGTGCTATGGTAGCTCCACGTAAGTGCCGTATGACTATGGACTTAGTCAGAGGAAAGAAAGCAACTATAGCTGTTGGAATATTAAAAAATACTAACACTAAATCATCTAGATTAATCCTTAAGGTATTAGAATCTGCAATGGCTAATGCTACTAATAATTTTGGAGCTAAAGTAGAAGATTTAGTAATATCTGAATGCTTTGTTAATCCAGGACCTGTTTACAAGAGAGTAAAAATAGGTTCTAGAACAAAAGTTGATAGAAGAGATAAAAGAACAAGTCACATAACTGTAAAAGTTAGTGATGGTAAGGAGGCTTAATTATGGGACAAAAGGTAGATCCTAGAGGATTAAGACTTGGAGTCAATAAAGATTGGCAATCAAGCTGGTATGCTGAAGGAGAAAACTATGTTAAAGCATTAAATAACGATATTAAAATTCGTGAATATTTAACAAAAGAACTTAAAGATGCAGCAGTTGCAGAAATCTTAATTGATAGAAAGAAAAATAGAATTGATGTTAAAATAGCTACTGCAAAACCAGGTGTTATCATTGGTAGAGGTGGAGAAGACATCGAAAAACTAAGAGCTAATATTAAACGTGTTTGTGGAGAAGAAGTTTTCATTACTATTAATGAAGTTAAAAATCCAGCATTAAATGCTGAATTAGTTGCTCAATCAATTGCAAAACAAATTGAAAATAGAGGAAACTTTAGAACAATTCAAAAGAAAGCTATTAATGACACATTAAAAGCTGGAGCTTTAGGAATCAAAACTGCTGTATCAGGACGCTTAGGTGGAGCTGAAATGGCAAGAACAGAAGGATATACTAAAGGAACTGTTCCACTACAAACTATTAGAGCAGACGTTGACTATGCTACTGCTGAAGCTAGTACAACTTATGGAAAAATTGGTGTAAAAGTTTGGATTTACAAAGGCGAAATCTTAAATAAAAAAGCCAATGACAAAAAAGGAGGTAATGACGATGTTAATGCCAAAAAGAACTAAATATCGTAAACCTCACAGAATTTCCTATGAAGGACACGCAAGAGGAAATAAAACTGTACAATTCGGTGAATATGGATTACAAGCAAAAGAAGGTGGATACATAACTGCAAGACAAATTGAAGCAGCACGTATCGCTATGACACGTTACATGAAACGTGGAGGACAAGTTTGGATTAATATTTTCCCACACTTAGCTAGAACAATGAAACCTTTAGAAACTCGTCAAGGTACAGGAAAAGGTAACGTTAAAGAATGGGCAGCAGTTGTTAAAGAAGGTAAAGTAATGTTTGAAGTTGCTGGAGTATCTGAAGAGATTGCTCGTGAAGCCTTAAGACTTGCTTCTCATAAATTAAGTGTAAAAACTAAATTCGTTAAGAAAGAAGAAAGCGGTGAGTAGTAATGAAAACTAGTGAAATAAGAGAAATGTCTCGTGAAGACATCATTATTAAAATAGCTGAATTACAAGATGAATTATTTGATTTAAGAATGCAAAAAGCAACAGCTGCTTTAGAAAAACCACATAAAATCAAAGAAATCAAAAAGACAATCGCTAGAATGAAAACTATTTTAACAGAAATGACAAGTGAAGGAGGAAACAAATAATGAGTGAAACTAAAAGATCAGAATTAATCGGTAAAGTTGTAAGTGCAAAAAATGATAAAACTATCACAGTTTTAGTTGAAACTTATAGAAAACATCCTCTTTATAATAAGAGAGTTAAGAGCTCAAAGAAATATGCTGCTCATGATGAGAAAAATATTGCGAAAGTTGGAGACACAGTTAGACTATTATCTACACGTCCATTATCTAAAACTAAAAGATATGAACTTGTTGAAGTATTAGTTGAATCTGTTGAAGCTTAAGGAGGGTTATTATGATACAACAAGAAACTAGATTAAAAGTTGCTGATAACTCTGGAGCTCGTGAATTATTAGTAATAAGAGTTTTAGGTGGAAGTGGAAGAAAATATGCAAATGTTGGTGATGTAGTTATTGCATCAGTAAAAAAAGCTATACCTAACTCAAACGTAAAAAAAGGTAAAGTAGTAAAAGCCGTAATCGTAAGAACTGTTGAAGGTGTAAGAAGAGGCGACGGATCTTATATCAAATTTGATGAAAATGCAGCTGTACTAATCAAAGATGATAAGAGTCCAGTAGGAACACGTGTTCTTGGCCCAGTTGCTAGAGAACTTCGTGAAAAAGACTTCATGAAGATTGTATCTTTAGCACCAGAAGTATTATAGGAGGATAACATGAAAGTAAAAGTTGGAGATAAAGTTAAAATTCTTGCTGGAAAAGATAAAGGCAAAGAAGGAACAGTTACAACTACTCTAAGAAAAAAAGATAAAGTAGTTGTAAGTGGAATCAATATTGTTAAAAAACATATGAAACCTAATGCAATGAATGAAACTGGTGGAATAGTTTCAGTAGAAGCTCCTATCCATGTTTCAAATGTTTCAGTTATCGAAAGTTCAAAGGCTAAAACTACAAAAAAAGAAACAAAACCCAAAAAAGAAGCAGGTGAGAAATAATGAATAGTTTAAAAGAAAAATATGAGAGCACAATTAAAAACGAGTTAATGACTAAATTTAATTATTCTTCAGTTATGGAAGTTCCAAAACTAGAAAAAATCGTTGTTAATATTGGTGTTGGTGAAGCTTCTCATGATTCTAAATTCATTGAGGCTGCTGCTAATGACCTTGAAACTATTACAGGACAAAAACCAATTATAACTAAAGCTAAAAAGTCTATAGCTGGTTTTAAATTAAGAGAAGGTCAAAGTATTGGTACTAAAGTTACTTTAAGAGGAGATAATATGTATAACTTCATGGAAAAACTTATCCGTGTTGCTCTACCTCGTGTACGTGACTTTAGAGGAGTTAGTCCAAAAGCATTTGATGGTTTTGGAAACTATACATTAGGAATAAAAGAACAATTAATATTCCCAGAAATAGATTATGATAATGTATTAAAAATTAGAGGAATGGACATTGTTTTTGTTACAACAGCAAAAACAAACGAAGAAGCTTTCGAATTATTAAAAGGCTTTGGAATGCCATTTAGAAAGTAGGTATTAAATATGGCAAAGACAAGTATGAAAATTAAGGCTAATCGCCCACAAAAATTTAAAGTAAGAGAATATACTAGATGCCAAAGATGTGGTAGACCTCATGGTGTACTTCGTAAATTTGGTTTATGCCGTATTTGTTTCAGAGAACTTGCAAATCAAGGCAAAATACCTGGCGTAAAAAAATCAAGTTGGTAGAAAGGAAGTAGAGTTATGGTAGAAGATAGAATTGCTGATATGCTTACAAGAATTCGTAATGCAAATCAAATGAAATATGATACTGTTGAAGTATTAGGATCTAAGATGACTTGTGAAATATCAAGAATCTTAAAAGAAGAAGGTTACATAAGTGATTATGTACTTGAAGAAGCAAAAAACGGAAATAAAATAACTATTAGTCTTAAATATACTGAAGGTAAAAAGACAAGAGTTATTACTGGCCTTAAAAGAATTTCTAAATCAGGCTTAAGAGTTTATGCTAAACATGATGAACTTCCTAGAGTTCTAAATGGTTTAGGAATCGCTATTATCTCAACTTCTGAAGGAATTATGACTGATAGAGATGCTAGAAATAAAAAACTAGGAGGAGAAGTACTTGCTTACGTTTGGTAGGTTAAGGAAATATTGGTTATGAGTAGAATTGGAAATAGAGTATTAACAATTCCTGCTGGTGTAACTGTAGATGTAGCTGATAAGACTATTACAGTTAAAGGACCAAAAGGAGAATTAAATTATACATTTGATGAATCTATAACTGCTAAAGTGGACGATGGAAAAGTTATCGTTACTAGAGCAAATGAAACAAAACAAGTAAAATCACTTCATGGAACAACAAATGCGTTAATAGCTAATATGTTAACTGGCGTATCTGCTGGATACCAAAAAGTGTTAGAAGCTGTTGGTGTTGGATACAAATTTGCTGTATCTGGCAAAAAGATAACAGTTCATGCTGGATATTCACATACTATTGAAGTAGAAGTACCTACTGATTTATCGGTAGAATTAGTATCTGCTACTGAATTAAATATTAATGGAATAGACAAGCAAAAAGTTTCTGAATTTGCGGCTAATATTCGTAAGATAAGACAACCAGAACCATATAAAGGTAAAGGTATACGTTATAAAGGCGAATATGTAAGACGTAAAGAAGGAAAGAAAGCGGCTAAATAGGTAGGAGGAAATTAGGATGACAAAAAAAGAATCAAATAATGTTGCAAGACTAAGAAGACATGCAAGAGTTCGTAATAAAGTTTCTGGAACTAGTGAATGTCCAAGATTAAATGTATTTAGATCTAATTCTCACATTTTCGCACAAGTAATTGATGACGAAAAAGGAACTACCTTAGTTAGTTCTTCAAGTGTTGAACTAAAATTAAAAAATGGTGGAAACGCTGAAGGTGCTAAACAAGTTGGTGCTGATATAGCCAAAAAAGCCAATAAAGCAGGAATCAAAACTGTTGTATTTGATAGAGGTGGATACCAATATCATGGACGTGTTGCTGCTTTAGCAGAAGCTGCACGTGAAAATGGATTGGAATTTTAGGAGGTAAGTTATGGCAAGACAAGAAATGGACCCTAAGAAAAAACTTTTATTAGAAAAAGTTATTGATATCAAAAGAGTTACTAAAGTTACTAAAGGTGGACGTAACTTTAGATTCTCTGCTGCTATGGCAGTTGGTGATGGAAAAGGATTAGTTGGAATCGGTAGTGGAAAAGCAAATGAAGTTACTGAAGCAATTAAAAAAGGTGAACAATTTGCTAATAAGAACTTAGTTAGAGTTTACCTAGTAGATAACAGAACTATTCCACACGAAGCAATTGGTACATGTGGTAGAGCTAAAGTTTTATTAAAACCAGCTCCAAAAGGTACAGGTGTTGTTGCAGGTGGTGCTGCTCGTGCAGTACTTGAACTTGCAGGAATTAAAGACATCGTAGCTAAGAGTTTAGGTTCTAATACTAAAGTTAACGTTGCAAAAGCCACATTAGAAGCTTTAAAATCAGTACGTACTGCTGAACAAATTGCAGAACTACGTGGAAAGAAAGTTGAGGAGTTATAATATGAAATTAAATAATTTAGAAAAATCTCCAGAAACTAAAGCAAGAAAAAGAGTAGGTCGTGGTCCTGGTTCAGGAATGGGTAAAACAGCTACTCGTGGAGAAAATGGTCAAAAATCAAGAAGTGGTGCTAGCATCTCTGCTTGGTTTGAAGGTGGACAAACTCCATTATACAGAAGAGTTCCAAAAAGAGGATTTAACAATAAGAGATTTGCTACTGTTTATGCAACTATCAATTTAACAGATTTAAACAGATTTAATGATGGTGATACAGTTACTCCAGAAGTTTTATTCGAAAAAGGAATTGTAAAAAAACAATTAGCTGGTATTAAAGTACTTGCTAATGGTACATTAGAAAAGAAGGTTAATGTAAAAGCTCATAGATTCTCATCTAAAGCTGTTACTAAGATTGAAGAAAAAGGCGGAACAGCAGAGGTGATTTAAAATGTTCAAGAGTCTTAAAGGAATATTTAATTCCAATAATAAAGATTTGCGAAAAAGAATTTACTTCACTCTTATGGTGTTAGCTGTATTCGGTTTAGGAACTAACATTATAGTTCCAGGCGCTAAACAAATAACACAAAACTTAAGTTTCTTAGATTTATTAAACTTAATGAGTGGTGGTAGTTTAAAAACTTTTTCAATATTTGCGTTAGGAGTTATGCCTTATATTACAGCATCAATCCTTACACAACTATTACAGATGGATATAATTCCATACTTTAAAGATTTAAAAGAACAAGGAGCTACTGGTAGACAAAAGATAAATAGAATAAATAGATATTTAGGTATCCTATTTGCCTTTATCCAAGGCTACATGTATTCCGTTGCCTTTATGGGTGGAACAACTGCTGAAATCGTAAAGACAACAATTATTTTAACTGCTGGTACATCCTTACTACTATGGTTAGCTGATCAAGTAACTAATAAAGGACTAGGAAATGGTGTATCATTATTCATAATGGCTGGTATAGTTAATACTTTACCATCAACATTTATCCAAGCTTTTAAAGATTTAGTTCTAGCTGACACATTTACACAAGTAGTTGGTGTTATTCTATTCATTGTATTCATATTAGCATACTTACTAATCTTAGTAGGTGTTGTATACATGCAAATTAGTGAAAGAAGAATACCAATACAACATACAACAAGAACCGATAGTTCTCAAGCAAGAGAACAATCTTATATACCTTTAAAATTAAATTCAGCAAGTGTAATGCCAGTAATATTTGCAAGTGCAATTACAAGCATTCCAACATTAATTGGACAATTATTAAATAATAGTTCAGTTACTGAATTTGCTGAAAAATATATAGTATATACAACTCCAACAGGATATTTACTATATATAGCACTTATCTTCTTATTTGGTTATGTTTATACACTTATGGAACTAAATCCAAAAGAGATGAGTGAAAATTTAGATAAGAATAGAAGTTATATACCTGGAATTACTCCTGGGGAAAAGACATCTGCATATCTTAGAGGAACAATCTCTAGATTAACAGTTGTTGGAAGTCTTTTCCTTATCGTTATAGCGTCAATTCCTATCTTATTTAGCAAGATTTCAAGTCTATCAAGTGCTATCACATTAGGTGGTACTGGACTTTTAATCGTAGTTGGTGTTGCTCTTGAAACTTATAAGCAACTTGAAAGTAGTGTAGTTTCTCGTAGTTATCAAGGTTCAAGAAAGAGAAGACACAGAAGATGAAGAATATAATCTTTATTGCACCACCTGCAGCAGGAAAAGGAACACAAAGTGATCTTTTAGTGAAAAAATATGGTTATGTTCATATTTCAACAGGAGATCTACTTCGAGATGAAGTTAATAGAAAATCAGAGTTAGGAATTAAAATTGCAGATATTATGTCGAGTGGCGAATTTGTAAGTGATGAAATAGTAACGGAGTTACTAAAAAATAGATTAACTCAAAATGATACTAATAATGGCTTTATTTTAGATGGCTATCCAAGAAATATAGCACAAGCTAATACTCTTGATGCTTTGCTTAATGAATTAGATAAAAAAGTTGATGCTGTTTTATATTTAGAGATGGATTCAACTATAGCAATGCATAGAGCACTAGGAAGAATTACTTGTAGCAACTGCTCCCGTGGCTATAATAAATATGAAGAAAAATTAAAACCGCTTAAAGAAGGCTACTGTGATGATTGTGGTGGAGAACTAATAAGTAGAAGCGACGATAACGAAAGTACCTTCAAGGTAAGGTTTGATGCTTATATAGAAAATACTCAACCTATACTTGAGTTTTATAGAGAAAAAGGCATTTTAAATATAATAGATAATAGTGGAACACCAGACAATACATTTGCTTTAATTGAAAGTGTGATTAAATGATTAATATCTACAATGAAGAAGAGATTAATATAATAAAAGAATCAGGGCATATAACATATATGTGTCATCAACACTTAAAGAAAATGTTACGTCCTGGAGTTACTACCAAAGAAATAGATGATGAAGCAGGGAAATTTATAAGGTCTCAAGGTGGTATTCCAAGTTGCTTAGGCTATGAGGGATACCCAGCTAACATCTGTATTTCAATAAATGAAGAAGTAGTACATGGTATAGCAAGTGATGAAGTAACCTTGAAAGAGGGAGACATCGTTACTTTAGATATATGTACATTGTATAAAGGTTATCATTCAGATTCAGCTTGGTCTTATCCAGTTGGTCACATTAATAAAGAAAAAGAACATTTGATGTACCATACTGAAAAAGCCCTTTATACTGGACTAAAAGAACTAAAAGCTGGAGCAAAGCTAGGAAATGCCTCAGCAAGAATTGAACAGTACGCTAAACGTCATGGTTTAGGTGTTGTAAGAGAACTTGTTGGACATGGAGTTGGTCACGAATTACATGAAGCACCTGATGTTCCAAATTATGGAAAATATAATACTGGAATAGAATTAAAAGCAGGTATGGTAATTGCCGTTGAACCAATGCTAACAGCTGGAAAAAGATATGTAGCACTTCTTGATGATGATTGGACAATTGTAACAGAGGATGGTCATCCTGCTGCACACTTTGAACATACAGTCGTTATAAGAGAAGATGGCTACGAAATACTTACAGGAGAGTGAAAAAAATTGGCTAAAGAGCAAAAAATTGAAGTTGAGGGAACTGTAATAGAGGTTACTCACGAGATTTACAAAGTAGAATTAGATAATAAAATAATTGTAACTGCCCATGTTTCTGGTAAAATACGTATACATACAATACGCATCTTACCGGGCGATAGAGTTACAGTAGAGATGTCACCAACTGATTTAACACATGGGATTATAAAATTTAGGAAATAAGGAGGATTACTTATATGAAAAGAAGAGCATCTGTTAAGAAAATTTGCCCTAAATGTAGAGTAATAAGAAGAAAAGGAAAAGTAATGATTATTTGTGAGAATCCAAAACACAAACAAAAACAAGGATAGGAGATTATTATGGCACGTATAAAAAATATTGAATTACCAAAAGATAAAGCATTATTTATCGGATTAACTGCAATTTATGGAATCGGACAAAGTACAGCTAAAAAAATATGTAAATCTGTTAATATCGATCCAGAAATGAAAGTAAGAGATGTAACTAACGAACAAGAAAACATCCTTCGTGGAGAAGTAGACAAATATCTTGTTGAAGGTGAATTACGTCGTGAAGTTCAAATGAACATCAAAAATAAAATGGAAATAGGTTCATACCAAGGAATCAGACATAAAAAAGGATTACCTGTTCATGGACAAAGTACAAGAAGTAATGCCAAAACTCGTAAGGGTAAAGGTAAAGTAGTTGCAAATAAAAAGAAAGCTACTAAGTAATTGAAACGGAGGTTAATAGAAAATGGCTTATAATAGAAGAAAAAGAAAAGTTAAAAAGAATATACCTAAGGCACAAGCTCATATTTCTTGCTCATATAACAATACATTAGTTACAATAACTGATGAAGCAGGAAATACAATAAGCTGGGCATCAAGTGGAACAATAGGATATAAAGGATCTAAGAAAAAGACTCCATATGCTGCTGGTCTTGCTGCTGAATCTGCTGGAAAAGCTGCTAAAGAAACTGCAGGAGTTGTAACAGTTGATGTATTTGTTAAGGGTGTAGGAAATGGTAGAGAAAATGCTATTCGTGCATTACAAACTGCTGGATTAGAAATTGCATCTATTACTGACGAAACACCAGTACCACATAACGGTTGTAGACCACCTAAACGTCCAAGAAATTAGTATATAATTAGGAAAAGAGGATTGAAATATGAATTTTGAAAAACCAGAATATAAAATTACTGAATATGTTGAAAGCAAACATTATGGTAAATTCGAACTAGAACCTTTAGAAAGAGGTTTTGGAACAACTATAGGTAATGCATTAAGAAGAGTAATGTTATCTAGTATGCCAGGGTGTGCAGTAACTAGTATAAAAATTGATGGAGTTTTACATGAATTCCAAAAGATTGATGGCGTAAAAGAAGACGTTATGAACATTGTTCTTAACATTAAAAACTTAGTTGTTAAGAATCATTCAACAGAAAAGAAAATAATGAGATTATCTGCATCATCTGAAGGCGAAGTAACAGCTGGAATGATTGATCATGATGCTGATATCGAAATAGTAAATCCTGATTTAGTTATTTGTAATTTAGTTAAAGGTGGAAAAATCGACATCGAAATGACTGTAGATAATGGTCGTGGATATGTTGATGCAAAAGAAAATAAAAAATTATTAGGAGAAACAGTTGGTCTAATTCCAATAGATTCAAACTATTCTCCAGTTGAAAAAGTATATTTTGAAACTGAAAGTGCCCGTGTTGGACATAACGAAAATTATGATAAGTTAATAATGTATGTATATACTAATGGATCTATTACTCCAGAAGAATGTATGGCACTTGCTAGTCGTATATTAATTGAACATTTAAATATCATTGCAGATTTAAATCAAATCGCAGATATTACTGGAATCATTGCAGAAAAGAAAGTTGATACTATAACTAAGACATTAGAGACTCCAATAGAAGAAATTGAATTCTCTGTAAGAGCTTACAACTGCTTAAAACGTGCAGGAATCCACACAATGCAAGATTTAATTGATAAGAGAGAAACTGAAGTTACTAAGATTAGAAACTTAGGTAAAAAATCATTAAAAGAAGTAATTGAAAAAGTTAATGAAATGGGACTTAAGTTCCGCGATTAAAAGTTAGTTAGGAGGTTACACTATGTATAGAAAATTAGGAAGAGAATCAAGAATTAGAAGAAGTATCTTAGCTGGTATTACTAAAGATGTTATCATGAATGAAGCAGTTGTTACAACTGAAGCTAGAGCAAAAGAAGTAAGAAAATTTGTTGATAAAATGATTACTTATGGAAAAGATGGATCTTTAGTTGCTAGAAGAAAAGCATTAGCATTCTTACATAACGATAAAGCTGTTGTTAGTAAAATATTTAATGAACTTGCTCCACGTTATGCTGAAAGAAATGGTGGATACACTAGAATTATTAAATTAACAGAAAGAAAAGGCGATGACGCCCTAACTGTAAGACTTGAATTAGTTGACTAATCAAGTCTTTTTTTGTTAAACTTAGTCTAAGGTGAGAATAATGAAGGAAAAAGACAAAAATCGTTTTGGTTTATATATCATAGCAATTAATATAATCCTCATTTTATTCTTGCTTACAGAAGAAAAATCCGATATTAATTATGGCATTGTTGCCATAGTTTCTAGTATCGTGGCTATATTGTTTAATATAAAAATATTAGTAAACACAAAAAAGAAGATATATAATTCAATATCTTTGATTATCAATGTAATTATTTTTATCTTTTTAGTTTACTTTGTAATTACTAAATATAATATCATCTAAAA
>ERZ778496.1354-NODE-1354-length-17855-cov-9.524326_pt1 | contig 17855 bp, 10 predicted proteins | sample MGYA00433099_ERZ778496 | MGnify/ENA primary metagenome ERZ778496 (study PRJEB29527, sample SAMN07138962) | mouse gut metagenome | material: feces | host: mouse | place: China:Nanjing | collected 2016-01-25 ... | reverse complement strand
TAAAGTTACATAGATTGATGCAGAAAAAAATAAGATTTTGTTTGAATATTTGCTATTTTTGTCGGGTAATCTGTTTTTTGTTTGTTTTTATAATAAATATGCAACCAACAGTAATTAGACGGAGTATGTAGAGAGAGTGGTAAATAAAAATAGGGGGAGATAAAAAATGAAGAATTTGGAAATAGATGAATTTACCGGCTTGGTGTTGGAAGGCGGGGGAATGCGCGGAGTGTTCACTTGCGGGGTGCTCGATTATTTCATGGATCATGATATTCGTTTTCCTTATGCGATAGGGGTGTCTGCCGGAGCGTGCAATGGACTGTCCTATGCTTCCCGTCAACGGGGACGTGCCAAATACAGCAACATTGACCTGCTGGAAAAATACAATTATATCGGTCTGAAGTACTTGCTCAAGAAACGGAATATCCTCGACTTCGATTTGCTGTTCAATGAGTTTCCCGAACACATCCTTCCGTATGATTATGAGACGTATTTTGCTTCGCCCGAACGTTTCGTTATGGTGACGACGAATTGCCTGACGGGAGAAGCCAACTACTTTGAAGAGAAGAAAGACAAGAACCGGGTGATTGACATTGTCCGTGCTTCCAGCAGCCTGCCTATTGTTTGTCCCATCGCTTATGTGGACGGTATTCCGATGCTTGATGGGGGAATCGTAGACTCTATTCCTTTGCAGCGTGCCATTTCCGACGGTTACACTCGCAATGTCGTTGTGCTCACCCGTAATCGTGGTTATCGGAAAGACTCGAAAGATATTCGCGTTCCGTCATTCATATACCGTAAATATCCGAATTTGCGCGAAGCGCTGGGGCGTCGTTGTGCCGTGTATAATGAACAGTTGGAAATGGTGGAGCGTATGGAAGACGAGGGAAAGATTATCGTTATCCGTCCGTTGAAACCTGTTGCCGTAGACCGCATCGAAAGAGATGTGCGGAAGCTGACGGAGTTTTATCAAGAAGGATATGAGTGTGCAAGAGTTTTATTTGAGGAATAAACGGTCTTCATTCTTCTTTTATTGAATGGCGGATAGGACAGTTGTTTTTTACTCTGAGTTTGTTGTATATTGTTCGGCAGCCCTTTTTAGTTTCTTGCCCATCAATTCTATCAATGTCTGCGGATACAGAATTTGTATTCCGTCGGCATATCCGAAGAATACCCGTTCCAGTTCGTGGTTGACGACTACTTCAATTTCTAGTATGATGCTTCCGTCGGTTAATCTTTCTATCAATTGCTGACTGCGGTGTATTGGTTTGGTTATGATGTAAGGCGCTTCGTCAGCCTTTACTTTGAAACCTACTTTTTCCGCTTTGCTTCCTGAGTTCTTGGTTACTCCGACAAGGTCGTCAAAGAATGTGTTCGGATCGAAGAATGTATTTCTTATGTAATGTTCCTGTGGCAGAACTTCCAGTGATTGTATTCTGTCCAAAGCCAAATTTTGCAATATACGTCCGCTTTTCCTTACTCCATAAACGAACCACCGGTTGCGATATTCTTTTAATAGATAAGGATAAAAAATAAAGCTGTTGGCCGAGCGCGCTTTGAACGAACGGTATTTCAGCCGTATGGGATGCTCGTTCACAATGGCGTGATAGATCGTATCCAGATAATCCAGTCCTTTCAATGATTCATTCTTTTCAAAGTCAATGACAGGAGTGGTTTTCATTCGGGCAGAAGCGACATGGTCTTCCAGGCGGTTGATAATATCGCTCATTTCTTTGAAATGGGAGAAACCTTTAAACTGCCTCAACACTTCCACGGCTTCCGACATCGTTTTCAGGTCTTGTTCGTTCAGCGGAGTTTGTGTAATGCTGTATTCCGGGTCTTCGTATTTATAGTATTTATTTTCGTACACCACAATCGGAGCGTTATAACCCAGCTTCTCGCTGCGCATCATCTGTATATCCATCTGCACGGTACGTTTGCTTATTCCTTTGTCGATGCCTTCATATTCGTAAAGGGCATCCGAACAGGCGTCCATCAAATCTTCCAACGTCCAGCGTCGGTAAGGATTACGCAGACAGTTGTCAATTGTTTTATAACGTATCAAGGCATTTCTATTGGCCGGCATAAGCAGAAGAATAAAGATTGGCTTCAAAAGTAGAAAAATAAATTCAGGAAAACAAACCGATATAAAATACATATGTGTAATGTCCGTTTTATTCTTCTTTTTTTGTAATTTTGGCGGACAATATAAAACTTAGTACGATATGGCAAAGAAAAATAAGACCGCTAAAAGTGCGAAAGAATCAATAAATAAGGTATCCTATCATTATCGACCGGACAATATGACTTTGCAGGAATGGCAGATTGCTTTGCGCAGGCAGGCGGCAATGAAAGAGAAGTTTGCCATTTCCGAACATAACAGGAAGGAGTACCCCGGCTATTATAACGTGGTCAATTCCGTAACCCGTAACGAATATAGGGTGGTATACAGAGGGCAAGATAGTCCGTGGAACTACTGCTCATGCATGGATTTCAAGACAAGCCAATTAGGTAGCTGTAAACATCTGGAAGCTGTGAAACTCTGGATTGAAGACAATCATCGCAAAGTATGCCGGGACATTCCGCCTTATACATCCGTTTATTTGTCTTATCAGGGAGAAAGAAAAGTATGTCTGCGGATAGGGACAGACAATCAAGAAGAGTTTCGTCGCCTGGCAGCTCCTTATTTTACTCCCGATGGAGTAATGCGCCCTGAAGCGTTGGATTCGGTTACCGAATTTTTTCGTGATGCCGTGCGGTTGAATAATACATTTCGCTGGTATCCGGATGCTTTGGGGTTTATTCTTGAGCAACGTGACCAGCGGAGACGCGTACAACTTTTACCTGAGTATGCTTCCGATACAGCCTTGGATAAGTTGTTGAAAACCAAACTTTATCCTTATCAAAAGGAAGGTATACGTTTTGCCTTTCGTGCAGGAAAGTCTGTTATCGCTGATGAAATGGGCTTGGGAAAAACAATCCAGGCCATTGGAACGGCAGAACTGATGAAAGCTCACCATTTCATATCTTCGGTTCTCATTGTATGTCCTACATCATTGAAATATCAATGGAAAAAAGAAATAGAACGTTTCACGGACTCCAAAGCAATTGTTGTAGAGGGCAATCATCTGGTGAGAAAGAAACTCTACGAAGCGGAAGAGACTTATAAAATAGTTTCTTACAACAGCATTTGTAATGATATAAAGATTCTCAAATCTTTGCATACCGATTTCCTCATCATGGATGAAGTGCAACGCCTGAAGAACTGGAACACGCAGATATCAAGAAATGCCCGTCATATCGAATCGGAATATGCAGTAATTCTTTCGGGTACTCCGCTCGAGAATAAGCTGGAAGAGCTTTATTCAATCATGCAGTTTGTTGACCAGTTCTGTCTGGGGCCTTATTATCAGTTTATCGATGAAACGGTGGTCAAGTCGGATACCGGTAAGGTGGTCAGCTATAAGAATTTGAATGCCATTGGCGAACGGATGAAGAATGTGCTTATCCGGCGCCGGAAAAAAGACGTGGCTCTTCAGTTGCCGGGGCGCATGGATAAAGTTCTGTTTGTCCCCATGACCGAGCAACAACGGGATATGCATGATGAGTATCAGAACATGGTAGCCCAGTTGGTGTATAAATGGACAAGGACGCGTTTCCTGAGTGAAAAAGACCGTAAGCGTTTGTTGATGATGCTCAGCCAGATGAGAATGATATGTGACAGTACTTACATTCTCGACCAGAAAAGTCGTTATGATACGAAAGTAGAAGAAACGATGAATATTCTGAAGAATGTTTTTGAGAGCGGAGACGAGAAAGTGGTGATTTTCAGCCAATGGGAGAGGATGACGCGGCTTATTGCGAAAGAACTCGATGAATTAGGTGTCCGTTATGAATATCTTCACGGTGGAGTGCCTTCCGAAGCCAGAAAGAATTTGGTGGAGAGCTTTACCGAACTGCCGGAGAGCCGTGTATTCCTGTCGACAGATGCGGGAAGTACCGGACTGAATCTTCAGGTGGCTTCGATATTGATTAATCTTGATTTGCCTTGGAATCCGGCGGTTCTCGAACAACGCATAGCCCGTATTTACCGAATTGGGCAGAAGAGAAATATCCAAGTGATTAATCTTGTTGCCAGCCAGACTATTGAAGAAAGGATGTTGTCGACATTGAATTTTAAGACTTCTTTGTTCGAAGGTATTCTGGATAATGGGGAAGATACCATATTCTTGGAAGACAGTAAGTTTGATAAGATTATGGATTCTATCAAAGTGGTGGCTGATGCTTCTTCTGAGATAGCGGATGATAACCGTGCGGACGGCAGTAACATTGATTGGGATGATAAGGAGGAGAATATCAATCAAGTGGCTGATGATGAAAAGGTAGTAAAAGAATTGGTAGAATCGCCGGAAGAGGAAGCCATTGAGCAAGCAAGGCCGTCGGTCATATCGGAACAGATGGAAGAGGCTTCGGATTCATCTGTCAGTGACGCCGAAGAGCATCCGGAACGATTGGTTCAGCAAGGACTTTCTTTCCTTAGCGGTTTGGCTCGTACGCTCAGCTCGCCGGAGGCTACTCAGAAATTGGTGGATTCTATAGTCGAAGAAGATAAGGAGACCGGACAGACCACGCTCCGGATTCCTGTGCCTGATAAAGAGAGTGTGGCGGGTATTCTGAATCTGTTTGGGAAGTTGCTGACAGGTGCGGGGAAATAAGTCTTAAGAAAGAAAAACAAACTGTGTCAGGAGCCTGCTGACACAGTTTGATTCTGTTTTATACTTGAGAATCTATCTAAACATATTTAATTGATTAGATGTAATCTTCGATACATTTAATCTCATCTTTCCATTTTTTAAGTTCTTATCACCTACAAAGGTAATATTTTCCATACTTACTGCAGAATAGATACTCTATAATTCTTCTATCTCGGATAATAATGTATAAAACCCTATAAAATAGCGTTCTATGCAACAAATATTATAGCCTTTGAAACATTTTTTTTAGCTGTTTGATATAAATCAACCGAAATTTGCACCATCGATAAAAAGAAAATTCGTACTTTAAAATTAATAATATTAAACTAATGCTCAGTATTATGAAGAACAAAAAACTTCTTTGCAGCGTTTGTTTCCTGTTTATGTTCTTGTCAGTCCTCAGCGGACAGAACATAATGGTAAAAGGAAACGTAACTTCCAAAACAGATGGGTTGCCGATTATCGGTGCTTCCGTCATTGAATCAACCGCTTCGGCCAACGGTACTATTACCGACTTTGATGGTAACTTTACGTTGACAGTAAAGCAAGGTTCATTACTTACCATTTCTTATGTAGGTTTTAAATCAGTCAAAGTGGAGGCGAAAGCTTTATTAAACGTTATTTTGGAGGAAGACTCCGAAATGTTGGAGGAAGTGGTAGTGACAGGCTATTCTACCCAAAAGAAGGCAGACTTGACAGGATCGGTTGCCGTTGTCTCGACCAAATCTTTAAAAACTTCGACTGATGCCGATCCGATGAAAAGTCTGCAAGGTAAAGTACCGGGTATGACAATTACTACAAACGGTTCGCCCAGTAGTACAGGAACCATTCGCATTCGCGGTATCGGTTCTTTCAATTCATCACAAGATCCCTTGTATGTGGTTGACGGAGTGCCTACTACTCGTGCTTTAAACTCTCTTAATACCAATGATATCGAAAGTATGCAAGTGCTGAAGGATGCGGCATCCGCTTCTATTTACGGTTCGCGTGCATCGAACGGTGTTATTATCATTACAACGAAGAAAGGAAAGAAAGCCGATAAAATGCAGGTCGACTTCTCGGCAAATCTGGCTGCGCAGTTTTACACTTCCCAATCGTTGATGAAGCTCTCGAACACTTCGGAATACGCAACAGCTATGGCTCAGGCTGCTTTGAATGACGGATTAGACCCGGTTGCTTATGCCGGAAATTATGGATTGAACCTGAAAGCCGCAAGCGGCACGCCCATTACGGTTTGGAATCCGGCAACGGGAAGTTATGTAAATTATACGGTAAACGGCTTATACGATGGTTACATCAATCAAAAGAAAACAATGAAATATTCGGATACCGATTGGCTGAACGAAATATCGCGTACCGGGTTCTTGCAAAATTATGATTTGTCTCTTTCACACGCTAATGACAAACATTCCACCATGTTTTCTTTGGGGTATAAGAAGAATAATGGTATCTTGAAATACACTGATTTTGAGAATATATCCGCTCGTATGAATTCCTCCTATAATGTGAACAAATATATCACCATAGGTGAGAACTTCACTGTGACATATACCACCCAGGTAGATTGCGCTCCGATGGAGAATGCGTTGAAGATGGCTCCTACTGTTCCGGTTTATGAGGAAGACGGTGTGACGTTTGCCGGTCCTGTAGGTGGAATGAGCGACCGTCAGAACCCGTTGCGCGAATCATATAATAATCGTGACAACCATCTGGACTACTGGCGCCTGTTTGGTAACGGCTATGTAGAGTTGAAACCGCTCAAAGGACTGGTGCTTCGTTCAAACTTCGGTATCGACCATTATTCTTCATTCATCAATGCGATGACAAACACTTTTCATTCTGATATTGTGAATAATGACATAGCGAAAACAACGCTTTCTCACAATAATGAAACAAACTGGACATGGTCGAATACTGCCAACTATAATTTCCGATTGGCCGATAAACATGATATTACCGTATTGGCAGGTACCGAAATGACCAAGCAATCCGTGATTGATTTTTCTGCTTATTCCGAAGAGTACGCTTTGGAAGATAAAGACTATATGTGGCCCAATGCGGCAACTGGTACAATGAGAAACGCTGGCGCAAAGGTAGGGTTCCGGTTGGCTTCTTTCTTTGGAAAGATAGACTATAATTTCGACGATTTCGTTTTGGCGTCTTTCACCATTCGCAGAGACGGTTCTTCCAGATTCGGTAAAGATAATCGTTGGGGTACTTTCCCGGCAGCGACTCTCGGATTGCGTTTGTCTAAACTGTTGCGGAAAGATTGGATGGACGACTGGAAACTTCGCTTTTCATGGGGACAGACCGGTAATCAGGCAATAGACAATAATGCCCAGTTTGGACTTTATGTAGCCGATTATGGATTAGACCGTGTTACTTCTACCGCTTACGACTTACTGTTGCAATATTCGGGAACGTTCCCTTCCGGTTATCGTGCCACTCAACTTGCGAATCCTAATTTGAAATGGGAATCGGCCGAACAGTTCAATATCGGTACAGACTTCACACTTCTCAAAGGCTGTTTATACGGTTCAATAGATGGATATGTGAAAGATGTGGACAATATGTTGATTAATCCCTCTTACTTGGGCGCACTGGGAGAAGGTGGGGCATCTTGGGCCAATGGTCCTTCATTGCGCAACTGGGGAATGGAGGTTGCTTTGGGTTATCGCAAGACTCTGGCTTGCGGGCTTGGAATTGATGTAAACGGAAACTTAGATTTTTTCCGCAATAAAGTAACTTACCTTCCTGCAACCTCCACAGGGTCTTATGCACACACAACAACGGAGAATCTGGTTCAGTCCGGTCAACCATACGGCTCTATTGTAGGCTATGTGGTAGAGGGTATATTCCAACATCAGGCCGAAGTGGATGCTTCCGGTCAACCGAACGCACGTGTAGGTGGACTGAAATATGCAGATTTGGATGGTAAGAATGGTATTACAGCCGATGACCAAACTTGGATTTACAATCCTGTTCCGGCATTTTCTTATGGTCTGAATATCGCATTGAATTATAAAGGATTTGATTTCAGCATGTTTTGGCAAGGGGTATATGATAAGGACGTGTATAACAACCAAAAGTTTCAGACTGACTTCTGGAGTATTACAGATGCGGGCTCAAACAAAGGAAACCGTTTGTTGGGTGCGTGGACTACCGCAAACACCGGTTCCACTATTCCCGCACTGACCACTAACAATACTGCCGATGAAGGTCGCGCTTCAACCTATTTTGTAGAAAACGGTTCCTATTTGAAGTTGCGCAATTTGCAACTGGGATATAATTTGCCTGCCTCATTCTTGTCTAAATTCAAAATGAGCAATGCACGTATATATCTGTCGGGACAGAACTTGCTAACAGTCAAAAGTAAAGGTCTGACTTGTGCCGACCCTGAAAATCCGGATTGGGCTTATCCGCTGGCCACCTCTGTGTCATTCGGTCTGCAACTTAGTTTCTAACATACTAAAAGAAGAAAAACAATGAAAAAGAAAATATATACATTTGCACTTGCCTGTTTGATGGGTGTATCCTTTACAAACTGTAATGACTTTCTCGACTATAATCCCACAGCAGTGATTGATGAAGATAAAGCGTTCTCCGAACCGGAGAAGATGGTGAATGCCGCTTATGCCATGTTGGGCGACTGCTGGTTTTCCTATCCGTTCAATCTGTTTCCTTATGGTGATATAACATCTGACGACTGTTTGAAAGGTGGTTCCGGGACGACCGACACCGGCTATCATCCTTTTGAGATTTGGTCTACGTTGACGGCTACTACTCCGGGTGAGATGGACGAGCTTTGGTATCGTCTCTATTGTGCCGTTTCCCGTTGCAATCGTGCGTTAGTGTCTTTGGACAGAAACGGAGTGAACAAACTTGGTGAGGATTTATGTAAGCAGCGCATTGCGGAAGTTAAATTCTTACGCGCGCACTTCTATTATAAATTGTTGACCGTGTTTCGCCAAGTTCCTTGGATTGATGAAGTGGCGTATTCAAACAATACCATCGAGCAGATAAGAAATGACCAGTTTACGTATCAGGAACTCTTTGGTAAAATAATAACTGATTTTGAAACTGCCTATAATGTGCTGCCGGACGAACAGGCTAATGGCGGACGGGTAAATAAGATTGCCGCTGCGGCTTACCTGGCAAAGTGTTATTTGAACTTGGCATGGGGAGACGGTTATGAAGCGACTACCGGCGTATCTCATATAAATAAAGAATATATGAGCAAGGTGGTAACATATACGAAAGACGTTGAAGATTCCAAATATGATTATCTGGAAGATTTCGGCGACATCTTTTTGCCGGATTACAAGAACAGCAAGGAATCGGTCTTTGCCGTACAATGTTCCGACTATAAGGATGATAACACAAGTTTCGGACGTGCCAACTGGTCGAATATGTTGAATGGGTGTTGGGGAATATGGACTTGCGGATGGGACTTTCATAAGCCTTCGCAGAATCTGGTGAATGCATTCAAGACAGAGAATGGTCTGCCGATGTTTGATGACTATAATCATCAAATCAGCTATCCGGTCAACGGAGAAGTGAACGAACAGAAATGGGACCCCAGACTCTTTCATACAGTCGGCATGCCTACCTATCCATATAAATATGAAGCAGAATATGTGATGACAAAAGACAACTCCCGTACGCCGAATACGTATGGCTATTATACTTCCTTGAAAGAAGTGCCCCAACGTTCGAAAGGAGAGACTTACAACGGATCATGGCAGGCGTTCGCAATGAACGATTATGTATTCCGTTATACGGATGTGATGCTGATGCGTGCTGAGGCATTGATTGAATTGGACGAACTGGACAAAGCCCGTGTCATTATCAATGATATTCGTCAGCGTGCAGCCAATTCGATTGAAAAACACATTTCTTATGCAAAAGAACAGTGTGAGATTGAGCTTTATCCGGAGTCTTACTTCCAAGACAAGGAAACTGCGCGTAAGTGTCTGCGTTGGGAGCGTCGCTTGGAAATGGCGATGGAAAACGGACGTTATTTTGATTTGCGCCGTTGGGGGATTGCTTCTAAAACGCTGAATGCTTACTTTGCAAGCGAACAAAACAGTGTATATGACGGACAGACCTATGCCCAATATTATAAGGATGCTCATTATGAAGCGGGAAAAAATGAGTTCTTCCCGATACCTTATAACCAACTGTACTATATTCCAGGATTATATACCCAGAATAAGAATTATGAATAGGCTCGAATCATGCGGAAGTAACATTTTTTGCAGCGTTTGAAACAAATTTGATAGGCGTTTCATCCCGAAGCGCCTACCTTTGCCTACATCAATCATACTTTAATCATATTTTAATACCATTGAAACATGAATGTATTTCTTTTATCTAAGCAATTTCAGGCTGTTCTGATTTATTTTTTACTTATAACTTTTTCTTTTTCGCTCCGCGCAGCAGATTCTCCTTTATTGATAAAGAATCTTGGAGAAGGACATTACATGGTACGTATTAATACCAATCAGAAGTATCTCCTTCTACCGGTAGAAGAAACTGCCCCCGATGTACGTATCAGTATGATTATAAATAATGAAGAGGTGAAATGGCTGGATGTACGGCTGGCGATGCATAAAGTGGATTACTTTGTTCCTGTAGACATTTCCAGTTATTCAGGTCGGACGATTTCCTGCAAATTTAAACTACAAACGAATGATCCTCTTCATACAAACTTTTCTCCTGAAAATACGGTTTGCTGCAAGGAAATGAGATTATCCGATACGTTTGATACAGCTAATCGGGAAAAGTACCGTCCCACTTATCATTTTTCGCCCCTTTATGGTTGGATGAACGACCCGAACGGAATGGTATATAAAGACGGTGAATATCATCTGTTTTATCAATACAACCCTTATGGTTCTCAATGGGGAAATCTAAGCTGGGGACATGCCATCACCAAAGACCTCGTAAACTGGAAACATCTTCCTGTTGCTATAGCTCCTGATGCATTAGGAACAATTTTCAGTGGCTCGGCTGTGGTGGATTACGATAATACAGCAGGATTTGGTGCAGGTGCTATTGTTGCTATCTACACTCAAAGCAGTGACCGGCAAGTGCAAAGTATAGCTTACAGCACCGACAACGGACGTTCTTTTACTAAATACGAAAACAATCCCGTTCTGGTGTCTGAGGTCTGTGACTTCCGCGACCCGAAAGTGTTTTGGCATGCAGAAACCCATCGGTGGATTATGGTATTGGCAGTAGGGCAGGAAATGCAGATTTTCTCTTCTCCTAATCTGAAAGATTGGACCTTTGAAAGTCGTTTCGGTGAAGGACAAGGTGCACATGGCGGCGTGTGGGAATGTCCCGATTTGTTTGAACTTCCAGTAGAAGGTACCAATGATAAGAAATGGGTGTTGCTTTGTAATTTGAATCCAGGAGGTCCTTTCGGAGGAAGTGCTACTCAATATTTTGTAGGCTCCTTCAACGGAAAAGAGTTTGTAAACGAATCACCCTCCAAAACCAAATGGATGGACTGGGGAAAAGACCATTACGCTACTGTTACTTGGAGTGATGCCCCCGACAACCGCCGTATCGCCATCGCATGGATGAGCAACTGGCAATATGCAAATGATGTTCCTACCTCCCAATACCGTAGTCCGAACTCCGTTCCCCGCGATTTGAGCCTGTTTGCCGCAGACGGTGAGATTTATCTCAAATCCGCCCCTTCTCCCGAACTGCTGAAACTGCGCGACATTTCGAAGAAACGTTCGTTCAAAGTAAGTGGAACACGCACGGTCAAAGAAATGATTCCGGGTAACGAAGGTGCTTACGAAATAGAACTGACCATCAAGAACCAACATGCAGACATTATCGGCTTCCGTCTCTACAATGATAAGGGCGAGGAAGTGGACATGCAATATGACATGAAAGAGAACAAATTCTCTATGGACCGCCGTAAAAGCGGAGATGTCAGCTTCAACGAAAATTTCCCGACGCTGACGTGGACGGCTATCGAAAGCGGAAGGAATGAACTGAAACTTCGCCTGTTTGTAGATAAATCAAGTGTAGAAGCATTCGGTGACGGTGGACGTTTCGCAATGACCAATCAGGTATTCCCGTCGGAGCCTTACTGCCATATCGGCTTTTACAGCAAGGGCGGATCCTATAAGGTAGATTCGTTTGTGGTTTACCGGTTGAAGCCATAGGACTCTTCTATGTAATCTGTAGGCTCTTTTCCCGGTTCCTTACGGCAGAGTATATCCACCCTTACGGGTTCCTACACTTAAGGTAACGGTATACTTCTGTTAAGCCTACGGTATAAGTAGCTTGCCACGGCAGTGGTAGATTCTTCTCACGGACATGAAGAGAAGCTACTACAGCCATGAAGAGAATTTGTCACGGCCGTGACAAATCAACAATATCGTAGCTTTCATCCTATTATAGCGGTGTGAAGCAAGAATCGGATAAGGGGCAAACAGGTTTGCTCCCGTAAGGGCGGACAAATTAAGCCCTAAAGATACAGAAATTATACAATAACAGATTCACTTTGTAGCATACGGATAAACAGGTATGCGAAATTTAAGTAACAGATATAACAATGGAAAACAGTAAAAACTCTTCTCTCTCCAAACTTATCCCGGTGATGCTATGCTTTTTCGCCATGGGGTTCGTTGACTTGGTAGGCATTGCTTCCAATTATGTAAAGGCAGACCTTGGTCTGTCGGACTCACAAGCAAACATTTTTCCCTCACTTGTCTTCTTCTGGTTCCTGATTTTCTCCGTACCGACAGGGATGCTGATGAGCCGTATCGGTCAGAAGAAGACTGTATTGCTCAGTCTGATTGTCACTTTTGCTTCTTTGTTATTGCCGGTTTTCGGTGACAGTTATATGCTGATGCTGATTTCTTTCTCCCTCTTGGGTATCGGAAACGCATTGATGCAGACCTCTCTGAATCCCTTGCTCTCCAACATCGTGAGGGGTGACCGCCTGGCAAGTAGCCTGACTTTCGGTCAGTTTGTAAAAGCCATCGCTTCTTTCCTTGCTCCTTATATTGCCATGTGGGGAGCTACACAAGCCATCCCGACTTTCGATTTGGGCTGGCGCATCCTGTTCCCGATTTACATGATTGTAGCCGTTATTGCTGTTCTGTTGCTCAATGTCACACAGATTAAAGAAGAAAAAGAAGAAGGCAGACCGTCTACTTTCGGACAATGTCTCGCTTTGCTCGGCAAACCGTTCATCCTGCTTTGCTTCATCGGTATCATGTGTCATGTCGGTATCGACGTAGGTACGAACACTACCGCTCCGAAGATTCTGATGGAACGCATCGGAATGGGACTGGATGATGCCGCTTTCGCGACAAGCCTCTATTTTATTTTCCGTACGGCAGGTTGCTTCCTGGGGTCTTTCATTCTGCGCAAGATGTCTCCGAAATCTTTCTTTGCTATCAGTGTAGTAATGATGTTGGTTGCCATGATTGGTTTGTTCATCTTCCACGAGAAAGCGGTTATCTATGCTTGCATCGCCCTGATTGGTTTCGGTAACTCTAACGTATTCTCCGTCATCTTCTCGCAAGCGTTGCTTTATCTGCCGGGTAAGAAAAACGAAGTCTCCGGTCTGATGATTATGGGGCTTTTCGGTGGAACGGTATTTCCGTTGGCGATGGGAGTGGCTTCGGACACTTCACTGGGACAGAACGGCGCTATTGCAGTAATGACAATCGGTGTGCTTTATCTGCTGTTCTATACGCTCCGTATCAGAAAATAATTTTATATTTGGGAATCAATTAAACTCTGTTTATCATGAATAATACGATAGTAGGAATGGGTGAAGCACTATGGGATGTGCTGCCCGAAGGAAAGAAAATAGGCGGTGCTCCGGCAAACTTCGCTTATCATGTTTCGCAATTTGGCTTTGACAGCCGTGTAGTCAGTGCGGTAGGCAATGACGAACTGGGGGATGAGATTATGTCGGTCTTTAAAGACAAGAAACTGAATACTCAGATTGAACGGGTAGATTATCCTACCGGTACGGTGCAAGTGACACTGGACGCCGAAGGTGTGCCTTGTTATGAAATCAAGGAGGGGGTTGCCTGGGATAACATTCCTTTCACGGACGAACTGAAACGTCTGGCGTTGAACACACGTGCCGTTTGCTTCGGTTCGTTGGCGCAGCGCAATGAAGCAAGTCGCGCCACTATCAACCGCTTCTTGGACACCATGCCCGATATAGACGGACAATTAAAGATATTCGACATCAATCTCCGTCAGGACTTCTACACCAAAGAAGTGTTGCGCGATTCCTTCCAACGCTGCAATGTCTTGAAGATAAACGACGAAGAGTTGGTGACCATCAGCCGTATGTTCGGTTATCCGGGCATCGACTTGCAGGACAAGTGCTGGATTCTGTTGGCCAAGTACAATCTGAAAATGCTGATTCTGACTTGCGGCATCAATGGCAGCTATGTATTTACTCCGGGCGTTGTCTCTTTCCAGGAAACGCCGAGAGTTCCCGTAGCCGATACGGTAGGAGCGGGCGATTCTTTCACGGCAGCTTTCTGTGCTTCCATATTGAATGGCAAGCCGGTTCCCGAAGCTCATAAGCTGGCGGTGGAAGTTTCTGCTTATGTCTGCACGCAGAGCGGGGCGATGCCGGAACTTCCGCAGGTATTGAAAGACAGATTGTTATAATCCTATTTAATATATATCGGTAATAGATGGAATGATTATCTGTTATCGGCGTATAACCTCTCAAAGTTAAAATGACATACTTTGAGAGGTTTCTTTTTTCTGACCTTATTACGGTTCTCGTGAGAACCCGTTCCGATTCATATCTTGTAGAGATTGGAACAAGACCCATATATTTTTGGGGGGGAGTAAAGCATTAATAGATGAGTCTTGGTTTATTAATAGAAAAAACTTCTTTTCTATTGGTTCAACATTAGATTTATATTAGGAGACGTATAGACATAAAAAAAGGAGCAACGCCTTGCTCCAACCTTTGTTAACCTTAAATCTAATACTATGAAAAACACAGTGCAAAGATACGGACTTCTGTGAAATCTGCAAATAATCCAAATAAAAAGAGATGTTTTATAACATTGATTAAGTGTTTTGTTTACCTCTTATACTTTTGTTAATAATTTCCCGGTGAATATTTTTAGTTATCTTATCTTCTTTAGAGAGAGTAATTTGTAGAAAAATCGGGGGATAGTTAGCGAACTTGCAGATTTATTTTTATTTTTGTTCTGAATCAATCTGCTAAGTACTATGAAAACGATGAAAGTATTTAAAACGATTAAACCGATGAAATACACGCAGTGGATAGTGATATTGTTTTGTCTTATCGGCATGACTGCCTGTCGGCAGGATGCCCCCCGTTTCCGTATTGGGGTGGCTCAGTGTAGTGATGATTCCTGGCGGCATAAGATGAATGATGAGATTCTCCGTGAAGCCATGTTTTATGACGGAGTGTCGGTAGAGATACGGTCGGCGGGCGATGATAACCGTCAGCAGGCGGAAGATGTCCGTTATTTCATAGATAAAGGTGTCGATTTGCTGATTATCTCTGCCAATGAAGCGGCCCCGATGACTCCGATTGTGGAAGAGGCTTACCAAAAGGGAATCCCTGTTATCTTGGTCGACCGGAAGATTCTTTCTGATAAATATACTGCATATATCAGTGCTGATAATTATGAAATAGGCCGCGCAGTAGGAAATTACATGGCATCCACTCTGAAAGGAAAAGGGAATGTGGTGGAGCTTACCGGACTGAGTGGATCGACTCCTGCAATGGAACGTCATCAGGGATTTATGGCGGCTATCAGTAACTTTCCTGATATAAAGCTGATTGATAAAGCGGATGCAGCCTGGGAGCGCGAACCGGCGGAAGTGGCAATGGATAGCATACTCCGTCGCCATCCGAAGATTGATGCCGTATATGCGCATAATGACCGCATAGCTCCCGGAGCTTATCAGGCTGCCAGGAAGGCGGGGCGGGAGAAAGAAATGATATTTGTCGGTATCGATGCCTTGCCGGGCAAAGGAAACGGACTGGAGCTTGTGCTTGACAGTGTATTGAACGCTACCTTTATTTATCCGACTAACGGTGATAAAGTACTGCAACTGGCAATGAATATTCTCGAAGCAAAACCTTACCCGCGTGAAACCATAATGAATACAGCGGTAGTAGACCGGACTAACGCACATGTCATGCAACTTCAGACTGCTCACATCTCGGAACTGGACGAAAAGATAGAAACACTGAACGGACGTATCGATGGATATTTGTCACGTGTGGCTACACAACAAGTGGTGATGTATGGCGGTTTGGTTATTCTCTTGCTGGTGGCAGGATTATTGGTAGTTGTCTACAACTCGCTGCGTTCTAAAAATCGTTTGAATAGAGAGCTCTCCGAACAGAAAAGGCAGTTGGAAGAGCAACGGGATAAGTTGGAAGAGCAGCGCGACCAATTGGAACAACAGCGCGACAAACTGGCAGAACAGCGTGACCAGTTAATACAGCTTTCTCATCAGCTGGAAGAGGCCACCCACGCCAAACTTGTTTTCTTTACGAACATCTCTCATGATTTCCGAACTCCCTTAACTTTGGTGGCCGACCCTGTGGAGCATCTGTTGGCTGATAAGACGTTGAGTGACGACCAACACCGGATGCTACTGTTGGTGCAACGAAACGTGAATATCCTCTTGCGTTTGGTCAATCAGATATTGGATTTCCGTAAATACGAAAACGGGAAGATGGAATATACCCCCGTTCCGGTTGATATTCTTTCCTCTTTCAAAGGTTGGAACGAATCTTTCCTGGCGGCAGCCCGCAAAAAGCATATTCATTTTTCTTTTGACAATATGCCGGATACGGACTACCATACCTTGGCAGATGTAGAGAAGTTGGAACGCATTTATTTTAATCTTCTCTCCAATGCCTTCAAGTTTACGCCGGAGAATGGTAAAGTTACCGTCCGTTTGTCTGCCTTGACAAAAGAGGATGACCGATGGATTCGTTTTACCGTATCCAACACCGGTTCGATGATTTCAGCCGAACATATCCGTAATATTTTTGACCGTTTCTATAAAATTGATATGCACCATGCCGGTTCGGGGATAGGGCTGGCTTTGGTAAAGGCTTTCGTCGAGATGCATGGCGGGACTATATCAGTGGAAAGTGACGAAAAGCAAGGCACCGTCTTCACCGTCGATTTGCCGGTACGGACTTGTGCTTGCGAGACCTCTTCTTTGGAAGAATCTCCGGTATCTTCTGTTTCCGAAGCTTCTTCCTTGAACGATGCTTTGCCCATTGAGGAAGAGGAACTGGAAAAGAACTATGATTCTTCCAAACCTTCCGTACTTATCATTGATGATAATGTGGATATTCGTTCATATGTTCATGGACTACTTCATACAGACTATACTGTCATTGAAGCGGCGGACGGTTCGGAAGGTATCCGCAAGGCTATGAAATATGTTCCGGATTTGATCATCTCTGACGTGATGATGCCGGGCATTGATGGTATTGAATGTTGCCGTCGTCTGAAAAGCGAACTGCAAACATGCCATATTCCCGTTATCCTCTTGACTGCCTGTTCTTTGGATGAACAGAAGATTCAAGGTTATGATGGTGGTGCGGACTCTTACATTTCCAAGCCTTTCAGTTCGCAATTGTTGCTGGCGCGTGTCCGCAACCTCATAGATTCGCATCGTCGCCTGAAACAATTCTTTGGTGGCGGACAGGCATTGGCCAAAGAAGATGTCTGCGATATGGACAAGGATTTTGTAGAAAAGTTCAAAGCCTTGATTGACGCAAAGATGGGAGATTCCGGTTTGAATGTAGAAGATTTGGGCAAAGAAATGGGCTTGAGCCGTGTGCAGCTTTATCGGAAGATAAAATCCTTGACTAATTATTCTCCTAATGAATTGCTCCGTATTGCCCGTCTGAAGAGAGCTGCGTCTCTGCTCGCTTCGTCGGATATGACGGTAGCCGAAATTGGTTATGAAGTCGGTTTCAGTTCACCTTCTTATTTTGCCAAATGCTATAAGGAACAGTTTGGCGAGAGCCCGACGGATTTGTTGAAAAGAAAAGGATAAAACTTCAGCCCGCCATTG
>ERZ778496.1349-NODE-1349-length-17931-cov-8.760181_pt1 | contig 17931 bp, 14 predicted proteins | sample MGYA00433099_ERZ778496 | MGnify/ENA primary metagenome ERZ778496 (study PRJEB29527, sample SAMN07138962) | mouse gut metagenome | material: feces | host: mouse | place: China:Nanjing | collected 2016-01-25 ... | reverse complement strand
CACTTGGGAAGATTAAATATGAATATCAGGATTATGTAAGGGAAAGGATAAAAGAAATGTTTGCCAGTTCGTTAAAGTAAGTGTGTTGTTACCTTCCAAAGTTCATTCTTTATATTACGATGTTAAAATATAGCAAATTCGCAATAAATGTATTTGTATTATTTGCATGGTTATTGCAAATTTGCTATATTTGCACTGTATTTAAAAGTTCTTTTATTTTATGAAGTACAATCAACTTTACGCCGAATTAAAGGCGGCAGGTTGTTACGTTGTGAGACATGGCGGAGAACACGATGTTTGGTTCAGTCCCAAGACTGGCAAAAAGTTTTCGATACCCCGTCACGGGTCTAAAGAGGTTTCTCTTCACATAGAACGTAACGCAAGAAAAGTGCTGGGGATTTAATCCCCACACTTCTTTACTTCATAATTTAAGACTTTTAGGTGCGATAGTGGCAGGTAATATTGCCTGCCACATTTAAAAATAAATAGTATGAAAGTGAATGTTTTGTTTGAACGTGCGAAAGACGGTTATTATTCCTGTTTTATGGAAGAAGAGTTACCGGATTTTGGATTGGCTGGCTACGGAGATACAGCGGAAGCGGCTAAGGCTGATTTTCTGAAATCATACGAGGAAATAAAAGAAATGTTAGCGGAAGAAGGTAAGGAGGTTCCAGTATTGGAATTTTCTTATAAATATGATCTACAATCATTCTTTAATTATTTTTCATTTCTCAATATTTCAAAGATAGCAGAGGTTGCTGGTATAAATCCGTCTCTTATGCGTCAGTATGCGTCCGGAGTGGCGAATGTCGGTGAAAAGCAGTATGATAAAATAAGGATAGCAATAAAGAAAATAGGAAATGAATTAGTTTCCGCTCAATTTTGATAATACAACCTGTTATAAGGTTTCTATTATACTTCATAAAAAAGAACTTAATACACCCGATGTATTATTTCGTGAGAAATGATATATCAATTAAGCCCAGCCCAATTCGGGCGGGCTTATTACCAATTATTTATTACTTGTATCTTATAGTAATTATATGACATATGAAGATATTTTATTTCTGATTGGCTTTTTCCTGATAATAGTTTTTTTTGTCGGATGTAAGCATAAACCGGCTACTTTATCCGGGTGGCTTGCTTTTGCCTTTCTTTCCTTTACCGTGACGCCGCTTATATCGGTTCCTCTAACCTGGTACGTTTGCCGGATGATAGATCGGGCAACAATTAAAAATAAAGAATGTTTTGATCCTTCGGATTTTACATTTAAGAGATAAAATACTTTCTTAGTATAATAAGCCTGTAGAATGGTTCTACGGGCTTTTTTATGTCCTTTTCCGCCATTTTGCACCAGGATAATTTTGCCTTATAAAATTTACTTATATGGCAAAATTAAAACCAGACTATATCGAATGGGTGTTAACCTTGAACGCCTCCGATGCGCAGAAGGAAATACATAATCTTTCAGAAAAGAACAAGGAGCTCCGGGATAGCAATAAGGAGATAAAAAAGTCTATGACCGATTTAATCGCCACCGGGAAAGCTGGCGGTAAACAATGGAAAAGGCTTGATGATCAACTGAAAGAAAATAATAAGACGATCGGTGAGAATAACAAGAAGATTGCCGAATGTGAGAAACGGCTGGATAAAACCACCATGAGCGCAAACCAGTTGGCAAGGAAAGCAAACGCCTTGCGGAAAGAGCTTCGCGATACGGTGAAATCCTTGCAGCCGGAAAAATATGCCGCCCTGGAGAAGGAACTGAAAGAAGTTGAAAAAGCATACGGGCAGGCAACGAAGAAGGCGGAAGGTTTCGGCGGTTCCCTTCTTTCCTTGAACAAGATAAAAACGGTTCTGGCCGGTGTGTTTGTCACTATCGGCGCAATGATAACTGGGCAGATTGTCGGCGGGCTAAGGGATGCGATCAGTACTATTATAGAGTTCGAGAAGAAAAACAGTACTTTGGCCGCTATCCTGGGAACCACGAAAAAGAGTATCAAAGATTTAACGGATGAAGCGCGCCGACTGGGTGCCACTACTTCTTATACAGCCGCACAAGTAACGGAACTTCAGATAGAGCTTGCTAAACTGGGATTTTTCAAAGAGGATATTAAAGCTATGACGCCTTCCGTGCTGAAATTCGCTAAGGCGGTGGACACGGATCTTGCCTCGGCTGCTACGCTTGCCGGTGCAACATTGCGTATTTTCAACCTTGATGCAGAAGATACGGAACGGGCACTTTCTACCATGGCAATAGGTACAACGTCTTCGGCCCTGAATTTTGAATACCTGAATAGTGCAATGTCTACCGTCGGCCCGGTTGCTAATTCTTTCGGATTCACGATTGAGGAAACGACCGCCCTTTTGGGAGCTTTGGCAAACAGCGGTTTCGACGCTTCATCGGCAGCAACGGCAACACGTAATATTTTGCTTAACCTGGCTGACAGTAGCGGCAAACTCGCGCTTGCTCTCGGTGGTCCGGTTAACAACCTGGATGATCTGATAAAGGGACTTAAAAAACTAAACAGTGAAGGAATAGACTTGAACAAGGCCCTTGAACTGACCGATAAACGTTCCGTTGCAGCGTTTAACACTTTCCTTAATGGTACCGATACCGTGCTGGCACTTTGCGACGCGGTGACAGGTGCAGAAGATGCCTTTAATGCTATGTCCGAAGAAATGGGTGATAACGTTCAAGGTGCATTAAACCGGCTAAGTTCAACTATCGAAGGGGTAGTTTTACGTTTCTATGAATCAAAGGGTATTCTCCGGGATTTAATAGACCTTGTTACGCTTATGGTGGAAGGTGTGGGAGGTATGATTGACATGTTTAATAAATGGGGTGTTGTCACTTATACCGTTACCGCTTATTTGGTTTCTTACTATGGAGGACTGAAAATCGCTACCATGTGGCACGCCCGTTTTAAAACGGCGACCCTTGCTTCGGTTGTTGCAGAGAAAGCGCACGCCGTACAACTTTATATCAGCCGGGCGGCTACTCTGGCTTATGCGGCAGCCCAGGCACGATTACACAAGGATACTAAAAGATATACTGCTATACTCCGGTTAATGAGAATCGAACTTTTGAAGAATCCATATACGGCCCTAATTGCAGCAGTACTGGCGGCTGGAGTTGCTATTTACCAGTTCGTTAAAAGAAATAGGGAGGCGTCAGAATCGGTTAAGGCATTAGGTTCGGCAATGGAGAAGACTACAAAGCGATATGATGAACAGAAAGCGAAAGTTAATGCCTTGATTGATGCTATACATGATGAAAATATATCCAATACATTACGGGAAAAGAAAATACGTGAATTGAAAGATTTAATTCCCGATTATAACGCGGAATTAAGTAAGGAAGGTAAGGTTATACGAGAAAACAAAAAAGCCATAGACGAATATTTAACTTCCTTGGAAAGACAAATAAAGGCGGAAGCATTCAGGGAAGAACTGATCGAGTTATACAGAAAGAAATTTCCGAAAGAAAGGGAGTTGGAAAAGAATAAAGAGGAAGAAGAAAAGGCTTCCAATTCCTTAGCCGGTGCACGTATTGGGGCTTCCATGCGTTCTTCCACTCTTTCCACATCCGGGACAAAAAGTCTTAATCAGGGTTTGGACCAGAATGTTAAGAGTATGGAAACAGAATACCAGAACGCTAAAAAGAAAACAGAACAAACCCGGAAGGATTTGAAAGAAATAACAGACGCTATCGCTGTTATCAACCGGGAGCTTTTAACTACAGAAATGCAAATTTCATCAACAGGCACCACTAATGCTGACAATGTAATAAAAGAAACCTCCCTTATAAAGGAGCTGGAAGCAGAAAAGAAAAAGGTTCAGGAACAGTGGGCGGAAGACAGCGAAGCGAATATCGCCAAGAAAAACAAGGAAATAGAACGTATCGATGCCGAAATAAAACGTTTAAACGAACTGGGGAAGGTCAAAAAGAAGGCGGGAGCCGGGGAGTATAAAAATACGGAAACGGACGCCACATTAAAACCTCTGGAGATCGAACACGAAAAACGTATGCTTCTAATCAAACAGAACCGGGAGAAGGAAAATAAGACGGAAGCCCAGTATATTCTCGAAGGGACGGCGGAAAACCTTCGCTATTACCAGGAACGTATCGACGCACTCCAGAAGCTGGGAGCAAAGACACCGGCACAAAAGAAGAAGTTACTCGATGAAATCCACAAGCTCGAAACAGAAGCACAGACGGCCATTTTTACGGAAACCGGCAAGCAGGAGGACGCCCGTATAAAACTGGTACAGGAGAAACGGGACGAACGGTTAAAGATTGAAACCGCCTATTACAACGTCCAGAAGGACACCATGGAGAAAGCAGTATTAAACCAGAGTATCACGCAGGAAGCCGCCGACGCCTATATGCTGGAAGTTGAAGCGGAACACGCCGCAGAACTTCTGGAGATAAACCGTACCTACCAGGATGATATTGCCGCTTTGGAAATTACCGGCAAACAGAAACGTATAGAAACAGCAACGGAAGCGGCCGACGCCGTTCGTGAGTCTGAAATGAAGCTATTACGTGATCGGGCGGCCATTGCTCAAAAAGTACGTGAAATAACTTCCATTCCGGTAGGAATAACCGGTATGCAGGAAGCACACCGGAAACAGGTTCAGGATGTAGAAACGACTTATAATGCCATAATTGAGATAGCGAGACAGGCGGGAATTTCTATTGTAGAACTGGAACGTCAGAAAAATAGAGAAATAAATCAACTTAACTTTGAATACGAGAATGGTATATATCAGAGTCAAGCACGGATTGGTGTATCATGGCAGGAAGAATATAATAATGAACTGGCGCAATTGGAGAATTTGCATGATCAGGGTATGATTAGCGAGGAACAATATCAACGGGGCCGATTAGGTGCGGGAATTGAAAATGCTAAAAGATATTTTGATAAAATTTCCGGTCTTTCCTCTTCCATGGTGGAAGCCATGCAACAAGCCGAAATCGACCAGGTGGAAGCAAAATACGATGTTCTTATACAGGAAGCCGAAAACAACGGGGAAGATACTGCCGCCCTGGAAGAAGAGAAGGAAAACAAGAAACTGGAGATTCAAAAGAAGTATGCGGATGTAAACTTTGCTATCAAATGTTCCCAGATTATTGCAGATACCGCCGTTTCCATAATGAAGGCATACGCAGACCTCGGACCGATTGGAGGAACAGTAGCCGCCGTTATGCTGGGGGTTACCGGAGCGGCGCAGCTTATGTCGGCAAAAGCGGAAAGAGACAAGATTAAAAATATGTCTCTGAAAAATACGGCCGGAAGTAAGACGGCAACGGCGGAAAGAGTCGTTAAAGGTTCCGGGGGGTATTCAGAAGGTGGTTATACCGGTCCCGGTGGACGTTATGAAGTAGCCGGCGTAGTCCATAAAGGGGAATATGTGGTACCACAGCCGGAAATGAATAACCCCAAAGTGATAGATGCCGTTAGTACCATCGAATCGATTAGAAGACAACGGACCAATGTAAACCCGTTGCCGGAAACCGGTTACGCGGAAGGCGGATACACCGGAACGCCTGCAGGAGATTCTTCATACTTGGAAATACTGGAAGCAACGAAGGAACTTCGTAAGACGTGCGAGGCTATCAAGTCTATAAAGGCTTACATCGTTTACCAGGACTGGGAAAAGGCTAAAGAGACGATAGAAAACGCCCGCTACACATTCACGCGCGGAAAATAATCAAATAGTATGCTAAAGATCAAGACTAATAAAGGGTATTTGGATTTAGGGGGAGATTTTACCGTACAAATCGACGAGAAATCCCCCATCATGAACGACCGGGGATCGCAGACGGTCCCGGTTACGGTTCCATGCACGAATAACAATGCATTAATTACCGGTTTTGCCCACCGGTTGGATATGGCAATGAAACCAATAGATAAAGATGCAACGTGTACCGTATTGGATGGAGTATATAAGAGAACCGGAAAGCTAAACATCGTTTCGGCCGGAAAGAAAGAAGGAATAACCCTTAACATCGGGTTTGACAATTCGGAAGCCTACAGTGCATGGAAAGCGAAGAAATTAAATTCCATGGAATTACCGGTAAAAGAATATAGTGATATATTTGATTTATTGGAACATCTTGATGAAGTCCTGAATGGAGAAAAAGAAGACTATTCCATATTCCAGATAGTAACAGCCAATGAAGCGAAAGACGGCGTTTACTATCCTAAATATCTGAATTTCATACATCCGTTATCAGAAGGGAGTAGAATATATAGATTGCGTTCGGATGAGCGGACGGAAACACACTTGATTGACGGAACTCCAACGCAGGTAAAGTTACCTAACGGATACGGGATAACTCCATTTCTGTACGTGTGGCGAGTATTGGAACTTGTTTTCTCTGAATTTGGCTATACTGTCACGGAAAATCCTTTTAAGACGGACAAGCAGCTTTATAACTTGGTAATATTAAATAATGCCGCAGATTGTTGCGTAAAAGGAAAACTGGCTTATGCTGATTTAATGCCGGACTGCACCGTGGAAGAGTTTTTGAACGCTCTTTATGTACGCTTCGGACTGGTTTATAATATATCATCCGATACCAAAACGGCTACGCTAAGACTTCTTAAAGATATTATAGAAGCCGAGCCCGGCCTTGATTTATCCCGTAGCCTGACAGATGAACCTTTAATAACGTATGAAACGGCCCGGCAAATGAAGTTATCGGCCAAGACTTCCTTTACTGGGGCGGCCCCCTCTGTTGAAAGGTTCGAAGACTATTTAAAGGATCAGAAAGTGGCCAGACTGGCGAAAGTTGACATTACCGAAAGGGTGATACATCTAAATTATGAGGAAACGACGGGGCGGTGGTTCAAATGGGATGAAGACAACAAACGCCTTACTTATTCTTCATCGAGTTTCTTTTCCTGGGATCGGAAAACCGACAATATCGAAGATAACGAATTAACCAGCGACGACGAATGCGTTCCAATGGATTTTGCCCCGAATGATATTCTTTCCCCTCAATATCTGGCTGATTACGTGCACCGTTATACATATCTTAAAACATCCTCTAATAATGATGATGAAGATTCGGAAAAAGTAGAAACGCCTTTATCGTTTGTGTTTGCCTTTACATCCTCACAGAATAGTAAATATCCTTTCGGTTCCGTACTGCCCTATACTTCCGAGGGTGAGGAAGTCGTATTAAAAGACGGAAGTAAACATACGATATCACTTTTGTTTCAATATAAAAACGGTCTGTTTATAAACTTCTGGAAAAAATATGATGCTATAATAAGACACTCTTTCAACCAGGTAGAAACGAATGTCATGTTACCGGTCCACCAGCTTATGAGTATGGATATATTGACACCTGTAGCACTTCGGGGGCAGTACTTGCTTTTTGACGGGCTTTCTTATTCACTTCCGGCAAATAAGATTGTACCTGTCGAGCTGACATTAAGAACGCTTCGGTTAATAGCTCCCTATAATCTTGATGAGGAACATTTTATTAAAAATTTCGGTAGTACTTTATATATATGGAAACTGGTTCGTAATACCATGACAGAAGTTATAGAAAACAAGAAAAAGGAGATTTTAGATTCCTTCAATGAATCCGAAGATACTATATTAAGTAGTTTTTTCAAAACTAATACGGATGATTATATGACTCCAGATTCGGATAATTATGTTATAGAGAATCCCCCTATCCTTGATAACGATAAGTTGGTAAGAAATTATCAGGTAAAATTAAGGGTGTATATTGATTATATAATGGGAGGTCCTGAAGATCTTAGACAAACTTATGATGAAACTTTTATCCTTTCGTATATAGGAGAGTTCATATCCGTTGTATATTCCGGTTAATTTCGTCCTTTACTCTTCCTTTTATAAACCCAACTTTTGCACTATGGAAAAGCAGAATAATATTGTACTTGCCCCGTCTACTTCACAAGTAACGGAGCTTTATAATCTCTGGAGGGAGAACCACTCGGGCCGGCTTGCGGACTTTTATAAGTTTATGGTAAATCCTTCGGCTGTCAGGGATCGTTTTATTTCTTCTTTGGAGATGCAATATGATTTAATAGGAAGTTTTATTGTAACCAAAATAGCAAAGCAATGAGTGCCAGCGATGAAGCTTTAAAAGTGAATATATATCCAACAGGAAACGCCTTTACACGTAATCCTATTTTTCTATCTGTATCGTCCTGTTCTATGGCTACATACAGTATCAGGATGAATAATGAAGAAGTGTTCAAAGGAAACGGAATCGGGGAATTTCGTGTTAATATAGCCGAGATTGTCGAAACCGGAATATCAGGCACACGGATTTTACCGGAGGGTACGAATCATATATTTGCTGTTTCCGGTTTGTCGGCCGAAGTAACTATACGTGTGGTAAATGAGGGAGAAGAAGAATGCAACCTGTCTTTTACCGCCTGGAAAGGGGGAATTTCCAAGAAAGAGTTTAAACGTCTTCGAAATTTGGGAACCGATATATTTAATTTGAAGTTCTTGAATGAATCCTGCAATTTCTTTTTTACTACCCGAAGCAACGACTGGCGTATAATAATGCGCGAAACGGAACTTTATCCGCTTTGTTTCATTTATCCGGAACATGAACTGAAAATAACGGAACTTCTTACCGGGCGGAGTATTTTTCTTCCAGGTACCGCAGGCAATCTTCACGCTTTGAATCTGGAGGCCGTAAGACTTGATTTTTTTACCAGTTATGGGGTACTGGCAAACCTTTTTGATGTGTATAGCGGTGATATGTTTGCCTGCCGAATCGGGATTGAACAAAGCCCGACGGTCCGCGAACGTTACCGGCTCCGGTTCCTGAATAGTTACGGGGTTTACGAAGTGTTTTCCCTGGAAGGCGATGCCAGCGTAACCCCAGGTATGGATGAAGACGATAACGCTGTATTCCGTCGTTATGATGAAATTACCGATGATTATTATTCGGATCGTATACGGACGGATATACAGACGGTCGTAACGATTAAGACGGGATTCAAACGCCCGCAGGAAATACGCTTCCTTCTTGATCTGCTTTCCTCTGATGATGTTTACCTGGCGGGTTACGGCCGGGAAGAGATAAAAGTAATTCCTTCGGCGGAAGAGTTTTCTTATCGTGTCCATCCGGAAACACCGCAGAATGTGACGTTAAAACTTACGTTTGCCGATAAGGAGTCCAACTGGACCGGAGAAATTGCGGAAAGCGGCTACCGGAAACCGAGGGTTCATTCTAAAGAGTTCAGTAAACAATTTAATTAATACAGCTTATGAAGACGCAGAAACAGATAGATGATCTTATCGAACAGATCAGGGCTGCCGAGGAAAAGGAAAGCATTACCAACGAAATGGAGGCGGACGTACTGGAGTTCCTTAACGAAAAGATAAAGCCTTTCGATAAGAAACACGAGGTAATGAGCGAAGAGGAATACAGTAAAATTAAAAATCCCGATTCGAATACCTTTTATTATACTTATGAAACGGAGGAATAAAGCATGTTGTTTAAGGGAGGAAGAAAGATAACGGGGATATTTGCCGAAGGAAAGGTTATTAAAGCCGTGTATTATGCCGGCCGGCTGGTTTGGGAAGCAATACGAAGTTGTTTCGGTTCCGGCAAATGGGTGGACAAATACCCGTGGTTGGACAAGGAACTATGGAAAGATAAATAATTGATTAATGCCTAACTATTTGGAAATATGGATATAAAGAAATTTAAAGACGGTGATTCCGGAAAGGATGTCCGCCAGACTATCGAAACGAATTTTAATAACCTGAATGAGTTTAAGGCAGGTTATCAGGACAAAGTGGACGGTCCGGACGGCAAATCCTCTATTTTGCGCGCTTTTGCCTCCGAAGCTGATAAAGACCTGTACGAATCGGATATGGAGAAATACGCCGCCAAACTATTGTACCAGGTTATCATACCGGCCATGAACGCTTCTTCCAGTATAGCAACTTTACGGGTATCAGTGACGGAAGCACCGGCCGCGATTGTTGCGGAAAATGCGCGGGTAACGTTAGGGTTCACTTATTATTCGTTCTATGATGAAATAACGGAACCGAACGCAACAAAAGGAGTTGTTAAATTTACAATTAATGGAACCCAGGTCACAGACCTGACAGGAGAACTCGTACACCGGGAAAGTTATGTATTTGATTTGACACCTTATTTGATTGTAGGCGATAACAGTATAGTTGCCACCATAAATAATAACGACGGTTCCCAACGTACCCTTTCTTATAATGTAAGTGTAAGGCAGCTTTCGGTTTCCCTTGTCGGTTTCAACCAGACGGAAGCAAGGGCGGGGGCTTTTAATATAACGGCTAAAGTTGTAGGATCGGCAGCAACCGTTTTTGTACAGGTAGACGGGCAGCAGGTAGCGGCAGGAACCGTTAACGCTGGAGCGCAGCGGGCGTTTTCCATTCCGGCACAGGAAACAAACGGTGTACATGTGATTTCGGTATATGCAACGGCTACAGACGTAGCTATTACAACAGAAACACAGACTTATGAGTTTATTTCGGATGTAGACGGTTCGCCGGCTATCGGAGTGGATTTTCCCGTTCAGGCAGCTACGATATACGATACGGTGATATTGAAATACTGGGTATTTAATAAGAACGGTGAAGGAGTTACACCGGTCACAATGAGCATTGAATCATCAACAGGGCGGGAGTTGTTTACAACGGAAGACAATGTAATAATGACCGGCGGAGTTTCCGCGGTAACTACCTGGAATATTCCTTTGACGAACGAAGAATATGTCGGCGATATTATCCTGGTATTGGAAGCGGCCGACGTAAGAAGGGAATTACCGTTACATGTTAATATGATTGAGGGCATAACTCTTGCACCGGCCACGGATTGCCGTTTGTTTCTGACATCCGCAGGGCGTTCTAATACGGCGTCAGACAAGGCACAATGGATAAGCAGAGAAAAAGACGTCCCGGAAATTGTGGCCATCTTTTCGGAAAATTTCGATTTTTCGGAAAATGGTAGTGGCTGGAATACTGACAACGACGGAAATGTGGCGTGTCATATCAGAAGCGGGGCACGTGTAACAATACCTTATTTGCCTTTTGATAAGAATTACGGGCAGGGCAATGATTTGGATAATCCCGGAACTAAGACGGGCAAGATGATAGAGGTAGAGCTTGCAACAAGAAATTGCGTAGATATGAACGCTCCGGTTCTTTCTTGCTATGATCCGGTTAATGGTGTCGGGATTCAGATTTTTGCCAATGGAGCCACTTTTTCTTCTTCCGGTTCATCCACCTTTACAGATTTTAAAGAGGAAACACACATCAGGCTGGGATTTATGGTTGAATGCGATGAAAGGGCTGACCGGTGTTTTATGTCAGTGGTTGCCGATGGTGTCCCCCAGGGAATTGCAGTGTATAGCAAAGCGGACACTTTCAAACAGGCAAACCCGCAACAAATTGTAATCGGGTCTGACGAGTGCGACGTCGATTTATATGCGATTCGGGTTTATGATAAAAGTTTAACGATACAGGAAATCATAGGGAATTACGCCTATGACACTCCAAAAGCCGCGGATAAGATAGCAATCGCCCGGAGAAATGACGTTTTCGATGATGCTGGTAACGTCAATTATGCGAAATTGCGTAAAGCTCTTCCGAACCTTCCTGTCATGGTTCTGGAAACAGCATCTTTGCCGGCAGTAAAAGGAGAAAAAACGCCGGTACCAAATACCAGCTTTGAAAACCCGCTTTCCATGGGGGTAGAAGATGCACCCTCATTTACAGCGGAAAATGCGGTAATTGACGTACAGGGTACATCATCTTCTAAAATAGAGGCTACGGAACCGGAGGGAGAATTTAAATACCGCAACTACAAGGAGGATTTTAAAGAAGGATTCCTGCCGGTTGGATTACTGGAAAAGTTAAACAAATATCCGTTGAGTAAAAGAACTCCCGGAGAAAGCAAGTTTTGCTATAAGATAAATTACATGTCTTCCGAAATGTGTAATAACACCGTTCTTGCGGAACTTTATAACCGGGTTGCTGTTGCTGCCGGTTTGCTTAGCGGACCACAGCAGGAACAGGCGGACGAAGGGAAAGAAGTAACTTACCGGCAGACAATCTTTGGTTTTCCTATGTGTATATACTGGAAAAAGCCGGGAGAATCCCGAATGAAATATGTTTCTATGTTCGATTTCAACAACGATAAAGGAAACTTAAACATTCTGGGTTTTGACCGTAAGAAATATCCAAAAGCCGAAATTTGGGAAGTTTCGGATAACATTACATTTTTCGATCATTCATACCGGGGATGCTGGGTGGATGATACAGGTAAAACCAGGAATGATATAACAGCGGAATTTGAAAGCCGTTTGCCGGGAGATTCGGAAATAAACGAAGGGTGTATTTATGGAGAAGCCAAAACGGAAGGGCAGGTAGAACAGGCAAATAAAGAATGTGCAGCCCTTGTACGTTTTTGCAACTGGGTACATTCAACCAACCAGGAGCAGGCAACCGGTGAAGCGTTGCCGCAACCGTTCATAGATAAGGACGGAAAGGAATATACCGTAGATAATGCTTCTTATCGTCTGGCCAAGTTCTTGACTGAAAAGGATGATTATCTGGATTGGGAAAAAGCGGTATATTACTATAATTTTACCGCCCGTCATTTAATGATTGATTCCAGAGCAAAAAATATGCACCTGGTAACAGAAGACGGAATACGCTTTTACCCTATTGTCTATGATGCTGATACCGGGAACGGAAACGATAATAACGGTAAATTGAGTTATCCGTATTATTATGAGGATACCGACCTGGACGCAGGCGGAAATGTTGTGTTCAACGGTCAGAGAAGTGCTTTATGGATTAATGTACGGGAAGGACTTGCGGAAGAGATTGCGGCACAGGATAGGACATTGCGTTCTTCTGCTGGTTATAGCTATGAAGCGGAAAAGGCTTTGTTTGATTCCCACCGTGAACAGTGGTGTGAAGCCTTGTTCGCGTATGCTGCCTGGGCACTGTATAAGAATAATCCGGCATATATAGAAGCTGCACTCGGAGATAAAAAACACCAACGTAATTACTGGATGTACTATTCATACCGGTATTGGGACAGCAAATTTCATTCGGGGGATGCGCCTAAGAATAATCTGGTATTACGTGTATGGGGACGGGGTGCGGACTTAACCGTAGTGCCTTACTGTTGTCTCTATCCGCGTGCTGAATGGGGATCGACAAACAAAGTAACGACGCAGCGTTGCCTGGATCTGAAAAATGGTGTGACTTTTAAAAATCAGATTGATTCGGAGGTTTCTAATTTTATCATTTATATTTTCTCGTCTGATTTGATTGTAGATCTGGGCGACCTGTCACAAATGGGAGATATACAGATAGATGATATAGGGGCGGCACCAAGATTAAGGCGGCTTATTATAGGAAAGGATGAAGAAGGATTCATTAACAAGCGGGAAACTACACTTTCGTTAAATAAAAACCGGATGCTCGAGGTATTGGATATAACCAATTGCAGGGGATTCGGATTACAAAATGATGGCTCTTACAAAAATTACACGCTTGATTTATCGGCTAATACGTTGCTGAAAGAACTAAGGGCAAAAGGAAGTACGGTAACAGGATTTAGTCTGCCACAGACAGACAAGTTAATTACCTTGCAATTACCCGAAGGGCTTACAACCCTTGCGCTTGTAAATCTTCCGAATCTGGGGAAGAAGGGGGGAGTATTCTCCATTGATGAAACTTCCTCTCTTGTATCCGTTTCTATCCGTAATTGCCCGGCGGTGGATTCGCGGGCAATAATCGAGGACTGCTTGTCACATGAAGTGCAAAAGTTGGCAAATGTAAATATTACCGATATCCTTTGGAATGATTTCTCTTTGGATTATCTTTTCAGACTTGCAGAAATGAAAGCGGAACTTACGGGAGTTATCAACTTGAAACAGGATTCCGCCAATATGCCGAATTTTGCACAAAAAAGAGCAATGATCGAAGCTTTCGGAGATATCGACGATCCGAATAATAAATTATATGTAACTTATAGGGTAATGAGAATGAACGCCCCTGTAATTTCCGGAAACGGTTATTATCCGGATACCGGTACTTATCAAATGGTATATGCGGCCACGCCTTCCACGGCCAACAATTTCCGCCGGGCAAAATGGAGCATAACGACAAACAGCTACGCCGATATTACAGAAGACGGAATATTAACCGTAAAGAAAGTCGGCGGAGCAGGGGCTGCAGAAGTTACTCTCACGATGGAACTTTTAGGCGGAGAGGAAATATCATCTACCAGAAAGATTTTCTTTTTCCTGCCTGAACCGAAACCAGGAGACTATGTATATTACGATGGCTCATATTCTGATATTTACGATGCGAACCGTTCGGTAATCGGGATTTGTTTTTATGTTAATGGAAATGACAGGCGGATGATTGCATTAGACAATCTGGCTACTATACCATGGGGACGCAATGATTTGGATATACCGGATTTAAAAAACTACACCGTTGCAGATGGAGCAAACAGCTCATTAACCGTTAGTGATGAAACATACCGGGAGAATGACAATACAACATTTAAGGAATTTATTTCGGGATCACTTTCTGACTGGGACGGTAAAAGGAATACGGACAAGATGCACGAACAAGCATTATACGCGTTACAGTCAAACGGTTTGTATATTCCTCAAAACATGCGCGAACTGGTTGAGGAGATGGGCAATATTACAGACAATACAGTAAGATGTTTGTATTATCCGGCTTCATTCTATTGTAAGATGTACGAACCGAAAGTTAAACTTAATGAGGTTTTAGCCGATAAATTCAAGGTTGGTAACTGGTATCTTCCTTCATGTGCAGAACTGGCACGTATTGTTTACTATGGTATGAAAGGATATATCAAAGGGGAAGAAGGTACGGATTTGGCGATATTTGCGGATGCGTCAACAAATGGAATCTTCGCAAAAATATCCACTAACTGGATTTGGTCGAGTACGGAGTACCATTCGAACGGCGCGTGGATCGTGAATGGTGCTTCCGGGCAAGTGAACGGCATCTGCAATAAGGCGAATAGCTATGTGGTTCGCGGTGTCGCCGCATTTTAAACTTTTAACTTTAAACTTTGACATAACAAGAAACATAGAATATGGGGAAAGCAAACGATTTGAAAGTATATAATGATGTTGAATTATTAGCCGGATGGGTGTTGGATTTGTCCGGCAACTTCCCTAAGCAATACAGATATCTCGCGCAGCGGTTGGTAAATGTAACATTTGACTGTATGGACGATATTACACTTGCCAATTTGCGTGAAGGGACTGAACGCGCAATGTTTCTTGATGCTTTCGTGGTACATTTTACATCTTTAAAAACGATTCTAAGAATATGCACCAGAAAACGGATTGTTTCTGTTGGTAATGAAGCCTTCTTTTTGCGGTCTTCCGCAAATATAGGTCGACAGATAGCCGGATGGAAACGGGCAACATTGAACCAAAATCGTTAAGGCGGTTATGGCAGTGTATAATTTAATCTTTAATGGGTGCCCTACTGGAAGAATACTTCCAGTTACGAACAAGATACAGGGCATGATAACGGAGTACAATTCGAACAACGCGTGGATCGTGAATGGTGCTTCCGGGCAAGTGAACGGCAACAACAATAAGGCGAATAGCTATGTGGTTCGCGGTGTCGCCGCATTAGGGAAATTATACAGCATATTGTTTGAATCGTTTGTAGAAGCGTACCACGATTGCATTTGTAATAAAATGTCAAGTTCGCAATGTTGTGAGTTTAGGGCAGATTACGAAGACCGATTATATAATCTTTATTTGCAAGTCGTGTCAGGTACTTATGAACCTTTAAAGTCACTTTGTTTTGTTGTTATCTGGCCATTATACAGGGAAGTGTTTGCAGCGGATTTTCAGGATCGTATAATACATCATTGGATTTGCATACGGTTGGAACCTTTGTTCGACAAGCGTTTTGCAGGGATGGGAGATGTTTCACATAATTGCAGGAAAGGCTTTGGCACTGAAAGCGCAGTACAGGCTCTTTTTAAAGATATATACGATTGCAGTAACGGGTTTACTAAAAGTTGTTGGGTCGGAAGATATGATATTTCCGGATTCTTCATGTCAATAGACAAGGGGATTGCATGGGTGTTGTTAAGTGAACTTATCAATGAACACTATCACGAAGCCGATAAGGAATGTTTGTTGTATCTTGTACGCATAACAGTGTTTCATTTGCCGCAGGAGCATTGTATAAAACGATCTCCGGAATCCTTGTGGGACAAGATACCGGATAATAAGTCGCTTTTTGGGAATGACCCGTATAAAGGTATGCCAATCGGCAACCTTCCTTCACAACTGATTGCAAATTTCTACATGTCTTTCTTTGATGAATTTGTTTTATCCCTGGGATTTAAATATTACGAAAGATATGCGGATGATTTTGCCCTGGTACATAAGGACAAGGATTTTATATTAAAAGCAATACCACTTTTTGAAAGCTTCTTATGGAATAAGTTGAAATTAAAGTTGCATCCACAGAAGAGATATCTACAACACTATACAAAGGGTATCATGTTCGTGGGAGCTGTCATTAAAATGGATCGGATATATGTAGGGAAGAGAATTGTTCGCAACACTCGAAGGACAATAATGCATATAAATAAAGAGCTGGAGGAAGGAAAAGAGTTAACGGATAGTATGATATCCAGTCTTAATAGCTATTACGGGTTTATGAGAAAAAGAAAGGCGTATGCCATACGCCGCGGGCTTACAAAGAATTTTTCCCCTTTGCTTTGGGACAGGGTGTATATGACAAATCATTTTTTTACGATTAAAATAAAAAAGAATTATGATGAATTATTCCAGTACCGACGGGAAGCAATTAAAAGTACCCGACGCCGTATTGCTTAAATCTATGGCCTTGCCGATAGAATATGACAACGGTGTTTATATCATCCGTTGGGATATAAGGACTATTTTTCCGGATAATGGAACGGAAAGAAATCCCCTGGTTACGTTCGCATCCTGGAGAGGTAAAGAATATCCGGGAATAGAGCGGATAAAAACATGGCTAAAAGAATATTATAACGGGAAAATCCCGGAAAACATAAACTTAAAAGATTACAGTTATGAAAGAATTAGAGTTTACAACCTACGTAAAACGTCCGGAAATGCTGGAGAAAAGCGTTCAGGCGTGTGTTCCTCACTGGACGATAAACATCGACAGCCGGCAGATAGAAAATGAGTTGGGAATATTGGTTTATAAACAGGAAGTTGTAAGGTTGGAAGGCGAGCTGACTTATGAAAAAATAGTTGCCGCAATCATAAACGCGAAATATTCCCCGGACGACCAGACAGCTATATTAATGAACGCAATTAACCCGAATTACCTTACAGAGGAAAAGGAAGCAGCCTATTATCAGGAGATGAAGGACTTTCAGGAATGGCGGGACAAGGCAAAAGAAATTGCCTCTACTATAATAAAGGGACTTCCGTTTTGAAGAATACTGGGTATCATTTTGATTAATAATTAAATCATGTAGTTTATGAAACAGTTAATTGAAAAAGTGTTCGGCTGGATGAAGGAAAGTAACCGGCCGGCACACATGAAGGCGGGTAATTCAATTTTTGTTGCCGGGCTGATTGTGTTTACGTTTATCGGGATTCTGCTACTTTATCCCATGATACAGGATTGCTCATACGAAGGCAGCAGCCGTTTGTTTGTCTCGATAATGATTCAGGTGTGTATCATGGTATTTGTAGCAATGTGCGCAGTAGAATATATTCAAGAACGGATGGGGTGTAAATGGGACTGGCTGGATATTGCGGCCGGATGTTTAGTGCCTGTTTGTATTACCGTATTTACGATTCTACTTGTTTTTCTGACGTTGTAGAAGATAAAGCGGCGGAACCG
>ERZ778496.1347-NODE-1347-length-17943-cov-5.745472_pt1 | contig 17943 bp, 11 predicted proteins | sample MGYA00433099_ERZ778496 | MGnify/ENA primary metagenome ERZ778496 (study PRJEB29527, sample SAMN07138962) | mouse gut metagenome | material: feces | host: mouse | place: China:Nanjing | collected 2016-01-25 ... | reverse complement strand
AAGACGAAGAGAAAGGCATAGAGCAGAGAGGCGAAAGCATTGTCGCCCACCCATTCCGACAAGGCGGAATAAATTGTTCCATGCAGGCTTTGCCCTTGTAACGGAAGATTGTCTGCCAGAATATATAGTAGCTCGCTGAGCACATAGCAGAACAGAGGGTTTACGCCAAAGACTGTAAACGTGTGGACTTGGCGCCATTGTTTGGTCACATCGGTATACCAGGAAAGGACACCTAGCAGCAGGGCGGAGAAACCGCAGGTGACCATGACGAAGGTAGGAGACCATACTTTTTTGTTCAGCGGACAAAGGTCCTGTAACAGGAAGCCTGCCATCAGCAGGATGGCTCCGTAGAGGAACAGGCGGTTCAACTTGTCTTTCATGTCGGGAGTTTCCAGGCATATTTTGCCGAAACAGAAACCTATCAGTACATGTGCCACGGAGGGAATGGTACTCAGTACGCCTTCCGGATCTATGCCGTGGTCGTTGTACATGTGCGACAGTCCCAGCACCCATTGGTCGGCTTGTGCAAGAATGTTCTCGGGACCATACATAAATCCGTTTCCGGCAAGCAGTATCCCATAGTATGCTGCCAGCAGGCTTGCTGCCAGATAAGGAAGGTGCCGGTGGCGGATGGTGGTCACCAGCAGGGAGCCTATTCCGTAACACAAGGCAAGACGCTGCAACACGCCTAGTATGCGTATGTGTGCCAGCGAGGCGAATGCTGCTTTCCATGCATTCACTTCCGGAGCGGGATGTTGGCATGTTTCGCGTAGGGTGCCCAAAAAGGTTGCGGTGCCATAAATGAACGTGCCGATGATAAAAATAACAAAAGTACGGCGGAGAATTTTCAAGAGCAGGGCCTTATGCAGGCTGAACGCATATTTCTTCAGAGAGATATACATGGATATGCCCATCATGAACATGAACAGTGGGAAGATGACATCGGCCATGGTTAGTCCGTTCCAGCGGGCGTGTGCCAGCGGCGGATAGACATATCTCCATGTACCGGCACTGTTTACCAGTATCATGCCTGCAATGGTGAGACCACGCAGTACATCGAGGGATAATAAACGTTGTTTCATCGAAATAGAATGATTATAATGTGTGGGGATAAAGGTATGAATAAAAGGCCGGACAGTGAAAAAAAAGGCTGCCGTTTTTTCCGGCAGCCTTTTTTTATTGGTTAATATCCGGGGTTTTGGGCTATTTTCCCTTTGCTTTCATTGATCACACTCTGCGGTAGCGGCATCAGGGTCATGTAATCCTGTGCTGTGGGCGAGTTCTTGTATTTGCGTACATATTCGATGTAGCGTCCGTAACGGATAAGGTCGGAACGGCGTACTCCTTCAAACCATAACTCGTGTCCGCGTTCTGTGAGGACAGCTTCCAGAAACTCGTCGGCTCCGGCAAAGTCGGCGGTGGTATAGGCAGGAAGTCCGGCACGGGTGTGCACCATGTTCAGCAAATCCACCGCTTCCTGTGTCACTGCATTGCCTTGGCGCACGATAGCTTCGGACAGCAAAGTCAGCACGTCGGCATAGCGGTACACAATCCAGTCTATCTGGCTTTCCTCGCCTGTGGCGTCGGGATCTTCACCGTATTTCACCGGCATGGCACCTTTTACCAGTACGGAACCCGGATTCTGCTCGTTGTACACCGTGCCGTCTTCGGCAGTAAATTCGCCTACCAGTACTTCCAAACGCTTGTCGGCGGGGTTGAATGTGTGATAGAAACTCCACAGCACGCGGTAACCGCCCCATTTCTGGATGTTAGGGTTGTGGGTGGGGTATTCGCTGGACAGTACATGTGCCTGCCACATCTGCTGGTTTACACTGCGGCTACATACGCAGGCCCAGATAGTCTCGGCATTGCCCTCGTTTTCCAGTGTGAAGATATCTTTGTAATTGTCCATCAACTGGTATCCGTATTCCGGCTTCATCAGTTCACGGCCGCATTCCACTGCCTTTGCCCAGTTCTTTTCGTGCATATACAGTTTCATCAGTACGGTGTAGGCAAGTCCTTTGGTATAACGTCCGTAGTTGGTGTCGGATACCTTGTAAGTGGCGGGCAGTCCGGCAATGGCGGCGTTCATGTCATCTTCGATAAATTTCACCATTTCTTCCTGCGACACACGAGGAGCCACTTCGTCGGACAAGGGGTTGTTCAATAGGTCCAGCGAGGCAATCTGGATGGGACCATACATATCATACAGTGTGTAGGCCAACCAGCCGCGCCCGCAGTGCAGTTCGGCATTGAGACGTGCTTTGGTGTTGTCGTTCATCGGTACATCGGCTATACGCTCCATGGTCAGTGTCATTTTGCTGATATCGCGGATGTAGTTGCTGTAGGCTGCTGTCAGTCCGCCGGAGTTGGCAGTGAAATTCACACCTATCATGTCGGGCCACACGGCGTCATTCCACTGGCAGTCGCCTATGTCGGAACTCATGTCGCTGATCACATGGATACCTCCTTGTGCCGAAGTATACAATCCGCTGTACCAGTTGGAACGGAAAGGAGCGTATGCGGCGGAAGTTACGAGTGCTTTGGCATCTTCCTCGTTTTTGGGGAAGATACCGGGGTTGATTACATTATACATTTCTGATTCCAGATTTGTACAGGAAGGGGCAAATGCGGCCGCAGCCAGTACTACGGAAAATATGGATATAATCTTTTTCATTTCAATCTTATCTTTTTAGGTTGTTTAAAATGTAATGTCCAATCCCAAGCTGAAGCTTCTTACGTTGGGATATGCCCATACCGAGTTGTCGGTCTCCAGGTCGAGCCCGTCATACGGCGTGATGGTGAACGGGTTGTTGACGTCTGCGTAGATACGTATGCTGGACAAGGCTTTCTTTACCGGAATGGTGTAACCCAGCGTGATGTTTCTGCAACGTACAAACCAGCTCTTTTGCAAATAATAGTCGCCGATTCCCCAGGTACTCTTATCCTGGAAGTAGCCCGGACGAGACGCTGTAGGTTGGTCGTGTGTCCAGACTTCGGCTGCGCTAACAGGCATGTTGTAACCGCGGAACATGTTCACGATGCCGGTCATACCGTTCGAACCGGTCAGCCACAAGTCTTTGTAAGAACCTTTGTTCAGCACATTGAACTGTCCGTAGAAATAGATGTTGAAATCAAAGTTCTTGTAACGGAGCGTGTTGTTCAGCCCCACTAGATATCCCGGGTCGGAGCTGCCGTAAATCACTTTGTCCGCATCGTCCAGCTTGCCGTCGGGTTTTCCCGATTTCAAGGGGATACCATGTTTGTCCACTTTCACCGAACCGTCTTCGTTGTAGAGGTATCCGTTGATATCTTTGATCTTCACTTGTCCCGGCACTGATCCCGGCATGTGGCCTACTGTTTCACCCGGCTGGATCAGCCCGTCGGACAAGTAACCGGAGAGGTAGCGGATGGGCGCATGGTACTGCGAGTAAGCGGCTGGTTTCCAACTTGCATCGCGTGTGTTCCATTTATCACGATAGAACGAGAAAGTGAAGTCTGTGTTCCAGCCGAAATCCTTCGTGTTAAAATTGGTGGTGTTCACTGTCAGTTCAAATCCCTGGCTCTGGGTCTTGCCTATGTTGGCGGCAATCTTGGATGCCTCGTTGAAAGTAAGCAGGCTGCGTTCTGCCAGCAGGTCGGATACCACTTTGCGGAAGTATTCGGCTGTCACGTTCAGGCGGTTGTTGAAGAAACCCAGATCCACACCGATGTTCCATTCGGTAGTTGTTTCCCATTTCAGGTCGGGGTTACCCATTTGGCTTAGGTATACACCTACCGATTCGGTTCCTCCGAACTCGTTGTTGTTGCCGGTCTGGTAGTAGCTGATGGCTTTGTTCCCGATGTTGGAGTTACCGGTCTGTCCGAAGCTGACACGGAATTTACCGTTAGAAAGTACTGAAGACAAGGGTTTCATGAACTCTTCTTCCGTAAATCTCCATCCCAGAGCTACAGACGGGAAGTAACCCCAGCGGTTGTTTTCGGCAAAGTTGGAGGCACCGTCGGCACGCAGGGTGGCTGTAACCAGGTAGCGGTCCTTGTAAGTATAGTTCAGACGACCGAAGAAAGAAGCCATTTCGTCTTTCGATGCCGAAGAGCCTACAGACGGTTTCGGATAAGCGCCGGCTCCTAAGTTGTTGAACAAGAAACCGTCAATCAGGAACTGGCTGTTGCCGGCATACAATGATTCATCCGTGAAACGTTGGAAAGAGTAACCTGCCAAGGCATTGAAGTTATGGTCGCCCACTCTTTTGGTGTAGTTGGCTGTCAGTTCCATCAGGTAGTCCGACTTGTCGTACTGGGCGATGTCTGCCTGTCCGCCTTTCTTTTGTCCGTACAGGGTGGTTTTGGGCATATAGACACTACGCTTCTGGTAGTTGCGGTCGATACCGAAATTGGCTTTCAAGGTCAGGTCCCGGATAGGTTTCACTTCAACAAAAGCGGTGGCAAGCAATCGTTCTTTCAGTGTCTTGTCGGTAATTTCCAGCAGAGATACCGGGTTGGGCAGGAAGGCTGCCTGAGAGTTCAGGGTATAGTCGCCGTTCTCATCGCGTACGGGCAGTAACGGGTTGAACTGTGCGGCGGCCACCATGATACTGGCGTTTTCATTTTGTCCTGCACCCAGGGGCACGTTGTGGGTCTGGTTTCTGGATAAGGTCATATTTACACCCAGGTTGACGTACTTGCTTACTTGCTGTTCCAGATTGACACGACCTGTGTAACGTTCCATGTCGTTGTTCTTCACCACACCGTCCTGCTTGAAGAAGTTACCCGAAACCAGGTATTTGGTCATTTCGGTACCGCCGGTCACGGAAATATTGTGCTGGGTCTGGAAACCGGTGCGGGTGATTTCATCAAACCAGTCGGTATTGTTGGCGGGCGCGTTGATCTGGGCATCCGTATAATAAGGTTTGTAAGGAGCCGAAGCATCACCTTCGCTTTTGCCTCCATACACGCCGATGCCGTTTGTCTTCATCCAGTTTTCCTTGGCATAGCGGTTGGATTGTATCATGAAATCTCTGGCACTCAGCATATCATAATCACCGGCCAGTGTTTGCACGGTGGCTGTACCCGAGTAGGTCACTTTCGGAGCACCGGTTTTTCCTTTTTTGGTAGTGATAATGATTACACCGTTCCCGGCGCGTGCACCATAGATGGCTGTGGAGCTGGCATCTTTCAGCACTTCGATGGATTCGATGTCGTTCGGGTTGATGGAAGCCAGGATGTTGTCCGAGCTGCCGGCATCGTATTTACCTGTCTTGATGGCATCGTCCGAAGCCGGATTTACCGGGAATCCGTCGATAATCACCAGCGGGTCGTTACCTGCGTTGACAGAGGCTGCACCGCGAATACGGAAGTTCGAGCCGCTGCCCGGCTGTGCGCTGACCATATTTACCTGAAGTCCGGCTGCTTTACCTGCCAGGGCATGACTGATAGTGGATACAGTACCTACAGGAGCATCGTCCATTTTGACGGAAGCCACGGCTCCGGTCAGGTCTTTTTTCTTCATTGTGCCATATCCCACTACTACGACTTCTTCCAGTATTTCCGTATCTTCGCTCAGGGTGACAGCCATCAACTTGCCTGCCTGAGATTTCAACACCTGAGTTTTGTAGCCGATGTAGGATATCTCGAGCTGTGCTTGTGCCGAACTGACATTCAGGGTGAAGTTACCGTCTATATCGGTCACGGTTCCGTTGGTCGTTCCTTTTTCTATCACGCTGGCTCCGATAACAGGTTCTCCGCTGGCATCAAGCACTTTACCACTGATTTTTACGGTGGGATTCTGGCGCACGGCCTGTACGCTTTCGGTGGAAAGGATGATTTTCTTGTCCAGCACGGAGTAAGTCACATTGGTGCCGGCAAATACTTTTTCCAGCACTTCGAACACATTTCCCTGATGGGCGGAGACAGACACGCGGCGGTTCAGGTCTACGTGTTTGTTGTTGAAAAAGAAATCAAATCCTGTTTTCGCCTTGATTTGTTTCAATACACTTTCGACGGTCTGGTTGTTGGCGTCGATACTGATTTTGGTTTTCTGCGCATACGTTTCTGCCGCATGAGTGAGACTCAGCGAGCAGGCGAGAAATAAAACACATAGTCTCATACACAATGGAATTTTGTCGAATGACAGCCACGATGGCTTTATCATCCGGAATACTTGGATGCTAAAAAGATTTTGCATAATTTTGTAATGACTGAAAATTAATAAAAATGATATTGGAGCTTGTCGCCAAACAAGCTTTCATGTCTCTGCTTTTTCATACGGAAGATACGCCAATATTTTCCGTATGTTTTTTCTGTGTTTAAGGTGATTTCTGTTCTTTCATACTGCTGAATTTGTATTAAGGTTATTATTAAAGGTATGTTTGTTTAATAGATCTCGATTTTTTGTTTCTGGTCGGATATGTTTTCGCTGTCTACATAGCGCCAGTTGATCCGCGAGGATATCTTGAAAAATTCCAGGATGCGCTCCAGCCGCTGCGTGGAGAATGTCCCCGTGAACGAGTTTTCCTTGACCCGGTTGTTGCTTACCACAAACTCTACGTTGTACCGTTTTTCCAAGATGTGTAGTATGTCCTCCATGGGCGTGTTATAGAAAATGATTTTGCCGTCCTTCCATGCTGTTTCCGATTCGCAGGAGGTGGCATAGAGCCGGGTGTTTCCCGATGTTGGTTGGTACACCAGTTTATGATGAGGCGTCAAGGTTATTTCCCGGTCGTTTCCCTCGCGGTCCCGGTAGCGGAACCCAATGCTTCCTTCTACCAGCGTGGTTGATATCCGGTCCTGCTCCTTGTAGGCCTCTACGTTGAAACAGGTGCCATACACTTCTATGGAGGAGTGGCAGGGGGTGGAAACGATGAATCGCTTTTCCGGATGGCGGCTTACCTCGAAATACGCCTCGCCGGTCAGTTCCACCTGGCGTGTGTCGCCGGCAAACAGGGTGGGATAGCGCAGGGAGGATTCGGAATTGAGGTGTACCACAGTGCTGTCCGGCAGCACCACCGAGGTGGTCATGCCTGTTTTCGTCTTTATTTCAATGGTTTGAGCCACCGGTATCTCGGGCTTTTCGAAATACAGGGCAAGTACGCTTATCAACAGTGGGATGGACAGGATTGCGGCTACGCGTTGTATCCATTCCCACTGCGAGAGGCGTCTTTTCCTGGTTTTTTCTTTTACCTTATTCCATGCCTTATCCGTATTTATATCTCCGGCCAGCCGATGGGTGTCTGCTGCCAAATAAAGCATGTTCAGTTGCGAGACGATGCGCACATGTCCTTCATCTTCGTTCATCCATGCCTCTATCTGTTCGTTTTCGCAGGAAGTAGTCTTTCCTTCGAAATATTTGGGCAGCAAATGCTCTATTTCGGTCTGGTTTTCCATACATTTTTTTTGTTGTTTGTATATAAGACAATCGAGAACGGGAACCATCTAAACGGAACAGGCATTTTTTTTCAAAAAAAGTTTTTTATTCAAAAAAATGCTATCTTTGCACACTAGAACATATTAGTTGAATACTATGAACTATACCATCGAAGACCTGTCACTGTTGGAGGCTCTCCGGCAAGGGGAGGATATGGCTTTCGAACAATTGTTCAGAAGGTACTATGCCGTTTTGTGTGCTTATGCTCGCCGTATGCTCAGCATGGAGGACGCGGAAGAGGTTGTGCAGGAGGTGATGCTCTGGCTGTGGGAGAACCGTCACGAGCTGGTCATAGAATCTTCTTTGTGCCAGTACCTGTTCAAGATGACTTATCGCAAGGTGCTGAACCATCTTACCCGGCAACAGATAAAGACCAAGGTGGAGGCTGCCTTTTATGAACGTACCCAGTCGATGCTGTGTGAAGTGGACTACGGGCAATTGGAGGAACTGGGCCGGCGGATCAATGAGGCGGTAGCCGCCTTGCCCGACAGTTATCGGGAGGCCTTTGTGATGCACCGTTTCAAAGATTTGGGGTATAAGGAAATAGCGGAGGTGCTGGAGGTGTCGCAGCAGACGGTGGCCTACCGTATTCAGCAGGCGTTGAAGTTGCTTCGTGTCTCGTTGAAGGATTATTTGCCCATGCTGATGTGGCTGGTGGGCTGAAAAACACTTCCCCCGGAGTTTCCCCCGTTTTTTCTTTCAAATCCTTCAGCCCCTTCGCAAACGCCCGTCAATAAAGAAAAGCGGCTGAAGGATTTCCTCCCGGAATTCCTTCAGCCTAGTGTAGAAGTTTCAGCTCTTTATGTTTTGAGCCTCGTTTGTAGAAGTTTTCTATTATATTGTTTCGTTGTGTGTTTGTTCCGTCTCAGGCAGTTTCTCTTTTCCATAGAATCCCGGCATCGGTTCATAGATGGGGTTGCGTGGAATGGAGATGTTGCGCAATTTTTTATCCTTCGCCAGTTGGGCTATATAGCGTCCTGCGGTGGCGCGTGTCAGTCCGCATAACGATTCAAACTTCCGGCGTGTCAGTACGCTGTTGGTCAGAAAGTATTCTGTCAGTGCCTCGTCTATGCTCTCTTTGGTTGTCGGCATGGAGTGCGGCTTGTATTTCGAACGCTCGGTCTTGACGTCGTTCAACTGGTGCTTCAGGTATTTGTCTGCGCGGAATGTCACCGATTTGAATTTCACCTTGTTGGCACGTGTGGAGCTTGGTGTCCGTGTTTCGGGGCAGGTGAGCGATATATGGAAATATCCTATCCCTTCGATATGCACCCGGGCACCGTCTTTCAAGTAGTAGGCCAGTTTCTCGCTCAGTGAGATGATGGTTGCCTTGATGTCCGCCACGGTGAGCGAGGAGCCGTACTGTATTTCCCGCGCCAGATAGTCGGTGTTGATACGCTGCCAGTTCACCACACGGGCGTGATAGCGCTTCTTACGCGTACCTATCGTATTGGGTGATTCATAAAATTCAAATTTGATAGCCATTCGCTTACTTGTTTTTATCAGGTTGTTTATGCTTCCTTGTACGGAAGAGTTTGCTGCAACTTCCTTTCAAGTTGGTCATTTCACTTAAGTGATGAAATTGTATCACTTGGGTGATGAAATTGTATTACTTAGGTGATGAAACTTCATCATTCTAGTGAAACAATTTATTTGACGGTGCAAAAGTATGAAATTGTCCTGATAAAAACGAATAATTTCCCAATTATTTTCGCTTAATCACTTTTTTTCGGTGGCGTGTGGTAAATGCTTGTAAAAGGGCGTTTTGAGTGCTATCTTTGTGATATTAACAACCCCAAATAATAAAAGACGGATGAAAAAACTAGTGGAAAATTTACTGAGTTGGTGCAAAAAAAGTATGAAAATGAGGAGATGCGTGGGAAAAAGCGCGAATCCGGAAAGAGCGTTTCCTTCAACGGCTACGGAAACGGTGGGTGAAACAGTTGATCCGGCGGCTGTCGAAACAGCTGCTATGGCAGGAACTGTCGATGAAAAGGCGGTTTCTGGCAAATCGAGGCGCGAGAAGCCGGAGAATATGCTGGATGCCTTGCAGCGCTTTTTGGCTGCACGGTATGATTTCCGCTACAATCTTCTCACCGAACAGACGGAGTATCGTGGGAAAGGGATGCCGGATGCAGAGTATGGCATGGTGGCTCAACGTGATTTGAACACGTTCTGCCTGGAGGCGCGGGCCGGCGGCATCAACTGCTGGGATAAGGATGTGAGCCGTCTGCTCCATTCCCGAAAGGTGGAAAACTATCATCCTTTTCTGCATTATATGAATCGCTTGCCTCAGTGGGACGGGGTAGACCGTGTCACTCCATTGGCCGCGCGTATATCTCGTAAACCATTGTGGGTGAAAGGTTTCCACCGTTGGATGCTGGGAGTTTCCGCCCAATGGCTGGGGCAGGCGCAGGATTGCGCCAATGCGGTGGCGCCCATGTTGGTGAGCCGCGAGCAGGGGAAGCGCAAGTCTTCTTTTTGCAAGATTTTGATGCCCAAGGAACTTACACCTTATTATATAGATAAGTTTGACCTGACAAGCGAGAGCGGTTGTGAACAGAAACTTTCGCTTTTCGGGCTGATCAACATGGATGAGTTCGACAAGTACCGTGCCGGACAGATGCCTGCCTTGAAGAATCTGATGCAGATGACCACGCTGACTTTCCGCAGGGCGCATCGTCCGGCATTCAGTCGGCTGCCCCGCATCGCCTCTTTCATCGGCACGTCCAATATGACGGATCTGTTGACTGACCCCACAGGGAGCCGCCGTTTCCTTTGTGCGGAAGTGGGTGATAAGATTGATTGTACACCGCCCGACCATGCGCAATTGTTCGCCCAGTTGAAAGCGGAGCTGGCCGGAGGAGAGCGTTACTGGTTCTCGGAAGAGGAAGAGAAGGAGATACAGCGCAGCAACCGGAACTTTTATAAAATGCCTGCCGAGCAGGAATTGTTTTTGCGTTGTTTCCGGGTGCCGCAGGAAGGGGAGCTGTCCAAGCCTTACACCACAACGGATTTGTTCAATTATTTGCAGAAACATTATCCGGCTGCCATGCGCGGGGTGACTCCGAATCGCTTGGGCAGGATGATGGTTGCATTGGGGATACAGCGTGTGCATACCGAGTATGGCAATGTGTACCGGCTGGTGAAGCTGAAGGATTCTTCCGCGGCCTGAAACTTTTTTCCGGTGTGATCTTTCAGCCGGAACGCCCTCCTGCAAAGGGTTTGCGGGAGGGCTGAAGCTTTTGAAGGATTTTTCAGGGGGAATCGTATAAGGAGAAATAAATGAAAAAGATTGCGGAATTATTTGTTTGTTCGTTTTTTTTTGGGTATATTGCAACCGAACCCTTAAAATTATACTGTTATGAAAAGATTTTTATTTTTGTCTTTAATTTCTCTTTGTGCTTGTACAGAGCCTCAAGGTATATTATTGCAAACATTTGAATCTACATCTAATAATTTAGATGAAACAGAAGCTATTTCAGTAAGTAAAACCACTGCGCTACGCATAGCAGGTAATTTCTTTAATAAAAAAACATCAAGAAGCACATCTACAACAGAAGAAGTTTTCACTATAAATGATTCTATTGGGGTTCCATTAATGTATGTTATCAATTATTCGTATGGCGGCTTTGTTGTAGTCAGCTCAAAAAAAACATATTATCCAGTCATAGCATATTCCGACAAATATGATTTTCCTGAGGGTGATATGCCGGAAGGATTGGTAGAATGGATACAAGATGTTAAAAAAGATATTTCAAATTCTAAGATGAGTGATGATGCATGTCAATCACATATACGATATTTGTGGAATCTATATGATAATAAGGATGATAGTAATGTATTGCAATCTCGTTCCACAGGTGATGAAATGAGTGCATATGCAGCCAGAATAACAGAACTTAGAGCATTATATCCGGGGTATCATTTTTATCCTTTGTCTCAGTGTAGTGCTGATGTCTTTTCGTATGGTGGCGATGAAATTCTTGCAAATTTTAAAAATCTTGCATCGCAATATAAATCGCCTGAACAGTACACAATTGTAGCCGTAAAAGATAACACTAAAAGGAATTGTGTAGGTCCTTTATTGTCAACAAAATGGCATCAGAACTCTCCGTTTAATGCCAAATGTCCTAATCAAAGTAAAGCTGGATGTGTGGCTATTGCAATGGCTCAAATTATGAAATTTCATGAACATCCCAAGACTTATAATTGGAACAATATGCCTGATGAAACTGCAACTAATGACACACAACAACTTATATACGATATTGGAGACGCTGTTGACATGGATTATGGTACCGATATGTCTGGTTCAAACATTGATAAAGCAAAAAATGCTTTCATAAATCAATTCCAATATAATGCAGTAATAAAAGACTTTAATTATAAAGAAACTGCCAATGAATTATTAATTCACAACAGACCTGTTTATATGAGAGGCTCAGATAAACAATTTTTGTTTTGGGATTGGGATGGTCATGCTTGGGCTTGCGATGGAGCAAATAGTATTGACTATGAAACTTTTTATTTTATTGAATATCGTGATGGAGGTCCGGGGTACTATCGCTATTCTAGCTCGGATAAACCTTCATGTGATGAACCCGGTACATGTGGATATTCTATGCTCTCTTTTCATATGAACTGGGGATGGGTAAATGGTTCATACAATGGGTGGTATGGATTCAATAATGTTAATGTGGGCGGTAGCAATTATGAACACAATAGAAAAAATCTGTATATTAACCCTAAATAAACATAGCAACATGAAAACATTTATTACTTCTCTATTCTTATTGGGATCTTGCCTGTTGGCTTCTGCCCAAACCCAAGAACGTGGTTTGTTCATCGAACTGAATGGCGGATATGGACAGATCGAAAAGTACGACAACGCGCATGATGGATATGTGTTCCTGTCACCCGCTGTCGGCTATCAGTTCAACAGCCGATGGGCGGCCGGAATAAAGGCACGTTTTGAATTAGCTGCTGACAAATTCAAAACTATCGGAGCTTACGGACAGTATGCCTTCTGGCAGACGAACCGTATAAAGTTGTTTGGAGAAGCTGCCGCTACAGTATCAGTGTGCAGTGGTATGGATGGAGGCAATGATAATTACAGTGAAGCCGGATTGTCGGTAGGGGCAGCTTATTCACTGGGCAAGCACTGCAATATTCTTCTGCGTTACCTTCACATAGGCTACAGCGATGCATATCACAGGAATGAAGATTTCTGTCTGGGCGATGGGAAATTTATCGTAGATGGTAATCTGAAACGTCTGCAAGTAGGAGTCCAGTGGGTTTTTTAAAGAATCTGATTGCAAGAATGGACAGGATAAGTGATGATGTTTCTTAGGCCTGTATTGCTGTCCGTTTAAGTTAAATGAAAGAGCTGTGAGAACTAGATGAAAAAAACACTTAACGATTTGTTTATTCAGTCTTTTTTTGTATATTGCAACCGAGCCTTTAAAATCATACTGTTATGAAAAAGATGTTGTTTTTAGTGGTGGTGCTTTTATCTGTAGTAAGTGCCAAGTTGTACTCCTCCAATCAGGAGCTGGTGTTCGAGGAACCGCCAGTGGTGCAGAGGGATGTGAAACCGGATGGGATGTCGTGAAATAGGAGTTTTGTCGTTTTTGATAATCCGACAAGATTATTTTTGTTGGATCCTTCCATGAAGTCTATGCTTATGAAATGCAAGATTATTTATTTGTTTCTTTTCCTTGGCTTGTTGGTGGTTTCTTGTGGCGGAGGAAAGTTGACAGAGCCTGATGGCCAAGTGTATTTGTCCGGTGGCGATACGCTTTCTTTCCCATTGGATAATACCACTTATTATCTTTGCAAAGTTCTTTTTCAATTTGAGGACAAGGGGAGGGAATATCTGTTATTTCAAAATGACAGAACACGTGGAACCCCTCGTTTCTTGATTTTTGATGTGGAAAAGCAGGAGGAGTTCAAGCGGGTGCCTTTGTATAAGGAAGGTCCGAATGGTATTCCTGAGATAGCCGGCGGATGTTTTCTGGATATGAATCGTTTTATTGTCACTACTCACTCTCCTTTTTTTTATTTGGTTGACGATCAGGGTACTGTGCTGAGAAAATACCGTTTGTGGGATCCGGATGCTGATGGTGAGGATCGGCTTTTTGTCAATTCTTGCATCAGTACTTTTTATAGTTATTATGCTTCCCCCGGCATTCTTCGCGATTCTTTGTTGTATTTCAAACAGGACCAGGTGGGGTATCCCCGTAAACCTGATGATTGGAAAAACCTCTCCCTGTTTGTTTCGGTCGACATGAATACCGGAGAAATGAAAAGGACGGATTTCAAATTCCCTTCCATTTTTAAGGAAGAAGAACAGAAGCATAGCACTTTGTATGAGTCTGAGTGCAGTTATGCCCATACAGGCAGGGAGGTTGCTGTTTCTTTTCATGAGTGTGACAGTATTTTTGTGTCTTCCGATTTCCATCATGTGCATGCCTACAGTGCCAAGAGCCGTTATTTTCCCGCTATTCTTCCCAAGGCCGGTAATATAAATCAGGATTTGGTTAGTTGGTTGCAGGAGGAGTATTTGAAGTATCAATATCATCATTTGCTGTATGATAAATATCGGGATGTTTTCTATCGTTTTGCCTTGCAGCCTTATCGTTTTCCTAAAAATAAGCCACCGGTGGGAACGATACCTTATGGCCAGGAGTTTTCTATCGTTATTTTGAATAATAAGTACGAGATCATTGGCGAGACGCGTTTCCCGGGCAATACGTATGTTTACCGCATGTGCTTTGTGGGTAAGAAAGGTTTGTATCTTTCTTTGAATAATGAGGAGAATCCTTGTTTTGACGAGGACAAGTTGATGTTCCGGTGTTTTACTTTGCAGGAAAATAAATAAAGGAGGAGAATAAATGAAGAAGTTATTGGTATATATTAAAATAGTGGTCTTGATAGGATGCTGTTGTGGCTGCATGTCAAACAATGATAAATGTCTTCAGAAACTTTTTGAAGTTACGGGCATGGAGATATCCCGGATTCAAACGGCCACTCATTTGGTCATTATTCCGGGAAATGGCTGTAGCAGTTGTATTGATAAGGCGAAATCTGAGATACATGCGTCTCAGGATACGCTTTATGTGATAACCTGCCATTCTGAGAAAGAGTTTTATTTGTTGACGGGTAAGCGACGGGCTGAATTTCCCAATGTATATCTTGATACCGGTGAGGTGGCGGCATCTATGAAAATGGTTGGTACAACTCCCATGGTCTATGTATTGGAAAAGGGAAAGTTCGTCTCGCGTGCACCATACGAACAGGAAGAAGTTGACAGCCGACCGGCTGTGGCGAGGACTACTGTGGCTGTTGATAAAGAGAGGGTGGACTGGGGACGGTTTTCGCACAAGGAAGGAAAAGAAGCATCTTTTATATTGGAAAACACGGGAAGTGACAGTTTGCATCTTTATTACATTACTTTATCTTGTGATTGTCTGGAAACGAGATGCTCCAAGTATCATGCTGCTCCGGGAGATACTTTGCTGTTGAAAGTTTCCTTCCGGTCGGACAGCATAGGGGTGTTTGTCCGTGAACTTTATATTTATGGCAACTTTCTCTCTTTGCCACTTAGTCTGACGGTGGAGGGCGATTGCATATAAGGTAAGCTCATAGCATATATGAGAAATTGTGTATCTTTACAGCATGAATGCAGAGATAGAAGAGTATTACGAAGAGTTATACAGGCTTTATATAGATGAAAACCAGCCATTGGAACGCCGTTACAGGCAATTGCGTGAATCATTGGAGCGTGTGGTGCGTGAACGGATGCAGGGAAATAGCTTGCAGACCACTGATTTGGCCGCCCGTATTAATTATGTAGCCACTCAATATGGGCTGGATCTGAAAGAACAGAATCAGTTACATACCTTTCGTCTGACTTCCAATGATATTTTGAATCATCGTAAGTCGCCTGTACGAGAAGAGTTCCTACGTGATTTGTGTGCAGTGGCATACGCATATAGGAAGATGTTTGCACAAGATATTCCATTGAAGCTGTTCTCGGTTCTTCCCAAGCAGGAAATGGCATCTTCAGGGAAAAGAGAAAAGATGGAATACATCCGCCGCATCCGTGTATGCTTTGATTATGCCGATGATACCTATTTGTATGTACATCCTGTAGATGTAACAGCCGATGAACCTATACGGGTGGTTTATAATAGACCCGGCATTAACCAAGAATTTGAGGAAACCATAAAAGAACTGTGGCGATATGCCCAGCTTAATCTGCTGGATGTTTCTGTAGATAGGGAAGGAATTTATACCCCTTCTTTTATGGTATTGGAACCGGATTATCTGATAGATATCAGTTCACTGGCGGAATGTTACAAGGATTATGGCAGCCATCCGGCAAACTATTTTTTGAGCCGGCTGGTGCCGATTGATAATGCCCGGCCTTTGTTGCTGGGAAATATAGCCAATCTTTTTCTGGATGAATGGATACATGCAGGGGAGGAGGAGCCGGACTATATAGACTGTATGAAGAAGGCATTCCGGCAGTATCCCATCGAACTGGCTGCTTGTGCCGAACTTCGTGACCCGTCCAAAGAGAAAGAGTTTGCCAAGGATTGCCGGATGCATTTTGAGCATATACGGGATATGGTACAACATACTTTTCTGGAACCGGGCTATGATTTGAATAAAAAGGACGCTGTGCTGGAACCGTCTTATATTTGTGAAGCATTGGGCATTCAGGGACGTTTGGACTATATGCAGCGGGATATGAGCAGCTTTATCGAAATGAAGTCGGGAAAAGCAGATGAATTCTCCATGCAGGGAAAAGTGGAACCCAAGGAAAATAATAAGGTTCAGATGCTGCTATATATGGCAGTGTTGGAATACAGCATGGGACAGGACCGGCGGCGTATGCATCCCTATTTGCTTTATACCCGTTATCCTTTATTGTATCCGGCCAGGGCATCGTGGGCTCAGGTAAGGCGGGTGATCAACTTGCGTAACCGTATTGTTGCTGCCGAGTATGGGGTACAATTCCATAATCATCCTGATTTTACACGCAACTTGTTGGCACAAATCAATCCGGAGGTGATGAATGAAAGAAAGCTGCATGGCAGATTCTGGGAACAGTATTTGAAGCCTTCTATCTCGCGTTTTCGGGAGAAACTGTCGGCGTTAGAACCTTTGGAGCAGGCCTATTTTTATACGCTTTATAATTTTATTACAAAAGAACTTTATACCTCCAAATCGGGAGATGTGGATTATGAAGGACGTGCAGGGGCTTCAGCTCTTTGGCTGAGTACACTGGATGAGAAGCGTGAGGCAGGGGAGATATTATATGATTTGCAGATAATGGAAAATAGGGCATCACAGGCTCATAAGGCTTATATACTTTTGTCTATTCCGCAATATGATGAAATGTTTCTTCCCAATTTCCGTACAGGAGATGTGGTTGTGTTGTATGAGCGTAATAATGACTTGGATAATGTGACTAATAAAATGGTTTTTAAAGGTAACATTGAGCAGATTACAGATACAGAATTGCGTATCCGTCTACGTGCCACTCAACGTAATGCTTCTGTTTTTCCTCTGGAAAGCCGTTATGCTGTAGAACATGATACGATGGATACTACATTTCGCAGTATGTATTTGGGGCTCTCCGCTTTTCTGGATGCGAATGCGGAAAGACGGGAATTGTTGTTGGGTCAACGGCCTCCCCGCTTTGATTCATCTTTTGAGGAAGCTATAGCGCTGGCCGGTGATGACTTTGAGAGGGTGGCGTTGAAAGCGGAAGCAGCCCGTGATTATTTTCTTTTGGTGGGCCCTCCCGGAACAGGAAAGACTTCGAGGGCGTTGCGTAGAATGGTGGAACATTTCTATGCAGCATCATCTATGCAGATATTGTTACTGGCTTATACCAACCGGGCTGTTGATGAAATTTGTCAGTCACTGTCCTCTATCACTCCCGGTATAGATTATATACGGGTGGGAAGCGAACTTTCCTGTGATGTACGTTTTAGAGGGCATCTGTTGGAGAATATATTGGCGGAATGTAACAGCAGGCGGGAGGTGAATATCCGTATGACAGATTGCAGGGTGTATGTCGGGACCGTGGCTTCTATTGCAGCGAAAGCCGAACTGTTTAAATTGAAGCGTTTTGATGTAGCCATAGTGGATGAGGCTACCCAGATATTGGAACCTCAATTATTGGGTGTTTTGTGTGCCAAGTTTGCTGATGAAAGAAATGCAGTGGGTAAATTTATCCTGATAGGTGATCATAAACAGTTACCTGCCGTCATTTTACAGAACAGCGGACAGTCTGAAGTGTATGATGAGGAACTTAGGAAAGCCGGACTTTTTAATTTAAAAGATTCTCTGTTTGAGCGGCTTTATCGTTTCCAGCTGAAAGAAAAATCTCCTCAAGCGGTAGACATGCTTTGCCGGCAGGGACGTATGCATCCGGGAGTAGCTTTTTTCCCGAATAAAGCATTTTATGCCGGAAAATTGGAGGCTTTGGGATTACCTCATCA
>ERZ778496.1346-NODE-1346-length-17948-cov-7.816185_pt1 | contig 17948 bp, 13 predicted proteins | sample MGYA00433099_ERZ778496 | MGnify/ENA primary metagenome ERZ778496 (study PRJEB29527, sample SAMN07138962) | mouse gut metagenome | material: feces | host: mouse | place: China:Nanjing | collected 2016-01-25 ... | reverse complement strand
GTCTCGACATACAAGCCGGTGCCTCCACACAATATAGGCAACCGTCCGCGCGAGCGTATGTCGGCATAGACATTGCCGAAGTCGCGCACATACTCATACAGGTTATATCTATATCCGGCCGGGCATATGTCAATCATATGGTAGGGCACATCGCCATACTCTTCCAAATCCTTACCTGTGCCCAAATCCATCCCTCGGTACAACTGTCGAGAATCAGCGCTGATAATCTCGCCGCCAAACTCTCGTGCAAGCGCCACCGCACGACGCGTTTTTCCCGAAGCCGTAGGGCCGGTTACTACAAGCAGATTGCACTCAGTCGGATATACCACGGACATATCGGCGCCAGAAACGTTTGAAATAAAAGAAAGGACGATCCTCGTTGTCCTTGGCCACAAACAGCCACTGCGGGTCATTATAGTCGACCAACAGACTGGCGATATCATGCAACCGGAATGAAGGCTTGTAATGCTTTATGTCGTAAAGACGCCGCCCACTGATATCATAGGTCTTGCAAGCCATTATCACAGTATACAGACGCTCAATCTCGCTGATAAGCATCGGCGACACCTCGCGGTTCTCGACCATGCGCAACAGTTCGCTTTGCGTGAGCCACTCACCGTCCAGACCGCTGCCATGCAATTCCGATGCAGAATCGAGCACACATATATAATGGAATATATTGCAATCGATATGAAAATTGGAATTCTCGTAAAGGAAGCGCAGATTAGGCCGGAAAGCATTACCTACAATATTGCTGAACGTATTTATGGCATCATACTCACTGACACGCTCTCTGTACGGCACATAGCTTTGCGCCGGAGTATCGGCTTTTGTGTCAAGGTCGTCAGTCCCTCCGATACGCAGGAACATATTGTCGCCACACAGAATAATATATCTTATCAGAGTCGAGGAGACATGGTCATTGGCCTCTCCGGCGATATTCTTGCGGTAAAACGCATCAATCGACACATAGCGTATGCCCAGATTCACCAGCGACAATACATACAGAATTATAGGAATCCATATGTAAAAGAACAAATCGGCCGAATTGTAGTTGACATTTGAGTAACGCCAGAAATAGTATATCCACGCATAAACGGTAATAATCAGAGAGGCAAGCATAAGCATGCGCAATTGGAAACGCCCCTCGCGGGAGAAGACCTTGCCAAGGAAGCCGCGCTCATTCGACCGGCCGAAACGCGCATGACATTCAAAGCACACCGACAATGAATGGTTGCGGAAATATGCCACTGTGCTAACGATAAAAGTTACAGGAGCTACTATCAGTACCGTGATATACGGTATCTTTAGATTTACAACTCCGGATTCCAGCAGACCGTGGTCGACAAAATGCAGACAATAGAAATTTATCGCCACCATCAGCACTGCGGTTATAAACAAAATACGGATTACAACATACGGTATGAGCCCACAAGAAGAGCAACTGCCATCCTTTATGACCCGCAGACGGCCCATAAGCAGAAACTGGAAACCGAGCACCACAGCCGGCAACCAAAGTTTGGAAATAAACAGAGCACAAAACAATGTAGCTGCAAGCGCACCCACCGACAAGGCCCAGTTGAGCCAAAGGCCGTGGATAGCGTATGAGTTTGCACGGTATCGTCTTTGTTCCATTGCGTAATTGATAATAATTGCTATTTGCCTGTTATGCGACAGGCTATATAATCAGAAGCTGATAAGATGTCTTTTTTATTCTAAAATACAAAAACTTAGGATTATACACTCAGTGTGAATTCCACTACTGAGGAATCCAAGCGGATTTCTTAACGCATCGAACGGTTAAAATGTTGAAGCATCTTCAGATATACTACCGACCTCGAGCCACATCCATATATAGAATGGTTCATATTGGGGAACAACAGCATATCACATGTGCTCCCTTGGGACTCCAGCACCGATACATACTGCATGGTATTCATCAAATGCACATTGTCATCGGCAGTGCCATGCATTATCAGCAAGTCACAGTCAAGCGCGGAGGTGCGGTTGATTGGCGCACCAAAATCATACCCTTCGGAATTTTCCGCAGGAGTGAGCATATAACGTTCGGTATATATAGTATCGTAGTAGCGCCATGAAGTCACAGGAGCCACAGCTACTGCCGCACGATAAGGAGCACCCTTTTCCGAAGCAGCCATAAGCGCCTCATATCCGCCATAACTCCAGCCGAAAATACCGATACGGTCACTGTCGACAAAAGGAAGTGATGCAGCATAACGTGCTGCATTGATTTGGTCGATTGTCTCGTACTGGCCGAGACGGCGGTATACTGTATGCTTGAAAGCCGCACCACGTCCGCCGGTACCACGGCCGTCTACACATATTATCACATAGCCCTGAGTAGTAAAGAAATAATCCCAGTCCATACGCCAGCGGTCAAGTACCTCCTGCGAGCCCGGTCCGCTATATTGATACATTATCACCGGATAACGACGCGAAGCATCAAAATCAGCAGGACGAAGGATATAGCCGTTAAGCGTATAACCGTCGGAATTCATTGTAAAGAATTCCTTACGCGGCAGGCGAGGATAACGGGCCATATACTCCTTATTGTCGACAAGCGTACGCACACTCTTGCCGTTTGAAGGTGTTACAAGCGAATATACCGGAGCTGCGGTGACATTGCTGTAACTGAGCACACATAAATCCATAGCCGGAGTAAACACCGCTGCCGATGATCCGTTCTCCGGAGAGATGTGGGTTACACGCCCTTTGGCGTCGATACGGCTTACAACTCGGCTGAGAGGCGACGTCGAAGCCGCCTGATAATAATGGGTACCGGCCTTGGCGTCATAGCCATAGTAGGCAGAGACATCGTAGTCACCCGACGTAATCTGGCGCTGCAGAGCTCCGGCATATGAATAAAGATAAAGATGATTGAATCCTGAGCGTTCCGACATTACGACAAAACCCTCCGGCAGCAGCTTCATCCCTTCGTAAGCCATAGGGTCAATCCATCCGGTACGTGACTCATCGACATATACCGACTTGGATACCGTCGACTTCGGATTTACGGAATATATCTCCATACGGTTTTGGGCGCGATTGAGGGTCGTGACCATCAGACGGTCGGATGACGGCGCATACTCTATACGAGGTATATACTCGATACGTGAGTCCGAAAAAGAGATTGTCTTGGTCTTGCGAAGATCAACATCATAGCTGTGGAGCGACACTGTAGCATTTTTCTCTCCGGCAACGGGATATTTGTAAGAGTAGTTCCCCGGATAAAGGGCGTAGGTGTCATCGGGATTGCAGGTGCCTTGATACAGCGGGAAAGAATAAAGAGGCACAGCCGACTCGTCATATTTCAGATAACAGAGTGTGGTATTATCGGGCGCCCAGGCCATAGAGCATGTGGTGTCGAACTCTTCCTCGTAACTCCAGTCAGGCACACCGTTTATCACACTGTTTTTAGCGCCATCGGAAGTTACTGCTACTTCGGTAAGATAGTCGAGTTTGGATATGTATATATTCCCATCGGCAGCAAAGGCTATCATGCGTCCGTCGGGCGACCACTGCGGAGCGCGCTGGCGGGGATGCTTTGTCGACAGCGGGCTCAATACATTGTGTCGCACCTCGTATATGTAATATTCAGCTGTAAACGAACGACGGTATACCGGCTCCTTTTCCGCATAAACGAGCACATAACTCTCGTCAGGGCTGAATGTATATCCGGCAATCTGCTGAATCTGGTTGTCACGTGTGTTTTTTACGTCAATCACTGTAGCAATCTCCTTGCCTGTACGAATATCATACCGCACAAGCCTCTTTCCACCATCGGCGAGCGCCGTATAAGTCTTTCCGTCGATACCGAAAGCCATAGCCTGCGGAGCATCTGGAGTATTTTGTGGATATACATACGGAGCTATGTCGGAGCTTTTTACCGAAGCAGCGTATATGGATGGCACACAAAGTATGGCCGCTGATAATATAATTCTGGATATCATAGGGGGTGTTATTTTCATTAAAGTTTTTTAGAAAAGCAGCATTTGGGCATCATTTTCTGGAGGCTGGGGCTTACGAGGCGGCTCCTGGTAGCCGAATGCCGGGTCAGATAACGGAGCCACCTTGACCGACGTTCCTGCCGGAGGTGTGGCCACAAGCCATTCTGTAGAGTCCATCGACTCATCTATTGCTGATATGCGGGGCATAGTCTTCTTGGGACGTCCACGCCGTTTTTTCGGTGCCTGTTCCTCCGGCTGTGATACCACGTCAGCCGCCGGTATTTTTTCGGGAGACTCATCATCGTGGTGCTCGACAGCAGGCATACCGAAGCAAAAAATATCGGAAGATACCGTCTTTTCTTCGGTGTCCGGGGCGGAAGTTTCTTTCAATGCCTTTTCAGCCTCATCAAGACGTGCCTGAAGATTGCGGGCTTTTGACTCCGCATCTACAAGGCGTTGCTCAGAGGCCTTCATCGTTGCCTCGGCTTCAGCAAGACGCCTCTTCAGCAATAGGATATCACTCTCGGAAGCGGATTCCTTTATGACGGCCGCTCCTGCCTCTTCCCTGGCGTCATCAAGCTGGGTTGTAAGTTCTTTCACCCTGGCACGCAAGGATTCAATCTCACGATGCGACGCCGCCTCTGAAGTCTCCCGCATCGCGCTGGCTGCATTCATGGCTGTAATCTGCTTGTTGGCATCAGCCAGACGTGTGCGCAACTCATCGAGCTCCTGCACATCCGATTGCTGCACCTGCTGTACTTTCAGCTTGTTCATGAGGCTCTTCACCTCAAGGTCATATTGCTCTTTTTCGGCCATGGCTGCCGCCAGCTGCCTCTCGAGGTCGCGTATGCGTTCATTGAACGTGCGCTTCTGCCGGTCGGCGCTCGCACGCATTGCCTTCAGGTCGTCGGTCGTCTTTCCACTGTCCTTTACCTGCACACGTAGCGAGTCAATCTCTTCGGTCATGCGCCGATGCTCATTGTCTCGTTCCCTGCACGCCTCATTGCGTGCAGAGTCCTTTATCCGGAGTATGTAGTCGCGGAATGAAGCGTCCACACAATTATAGAGATAACGCCGCTGAGCATCCATGTCCAGACACTTTCTTATGAAGTCGGGCTGAGCCTCATTGAATACCTCAAGCAGCGAATCAAATATATTCAGGGGAAATGATTCCGGCTCATTGGCGCAGACGCCCGACGATTCCGGATTATCCGCACATGAATCCCCCTCCTTTTGTGTGCCGTCATCTGCGGACGTAACGGTATCCGATAACGAATCATCCGGTTCTGCAGCCTGACGTGAGGATTGTATGGGGAGCGCCGACGGACAATCGGCCAGATCGTCAATATCATCGTCGTGCGAACGGAAACCTAAAGCGCGCCAAAAAGAATTCATTGCCATTGCATCGTGTCTTGTTAGTTGGTCATGTCATTCTGTATGCCGGCATCAGGGCGGACCACCACCCCTTGACCCTTGCGACCGTTTATACCGATTGCAAGAGGAGTGTCAAAGCGTACAATGCGCACAAACCGGCTGTCATACTCCGCAGGCAGAGAGTCGAGATAGTCCACATCATAGAATCCGTCGTTGCTCGACGGATTGATAGTGAAATAGCCTACTCCGAACGAGGTGAGATTCTGGAAGAAATGTGTGCCCTGACTCGGTTCGATACGGTAGTTGGACAGCGACGATTCGACAATAAGTCTGGCCGAGGAGATGTGGGGCCATTTGACCGGAATTCCCAGAGCCGTATCGCTTGAGCCCCACCTACCGGGACCTATGAGCACGTAGCCTTCGTTACGCTCTGTAAAGTTACGATTTATTTTTTCAATTTCCCGTGCTATTAGTGAATTATTTGCCGAATTAAAGCCCTGTGGCTTCACATAGACTATGGCGCTGACATTCTCGATTGTGCCATGTCCAAGAGCGGCATTACTGCGCAGAAGAAGAGAACTGTCCGGAAGCCCGAGTATACTTTCGTCGACTATCTCCTTGCGCTCTACAATCGGACGTATCTGGAGCCAGTAAAGCGTACCCTTCGAGGTATCGTTCACATCGATTACCCCGGCAAATTCAATCTCCACAGGACGTCCCATCTCTTCCGAGCCTTTCGACAGCATGAAGTCGGTCAGCCCCGCAAGTGGATACACTCTGTGCTGCAACACATTGGCAAATGTGACAACTCGGCGTCCATCACCCTCGTCACAGTCGCGTATCACCTGGTCATACGGATCATATGTCGATACCATATACCGTAACGCTCCCGATTTCGCAACATCCTGTATCCGCAGACGCGCTATATTGAAACCGTCGTCGACCTTAAAGTCGGATATCATCTGCTCGCGCATGTCAAGAGCATAGAAACGCGTCTGAGTATCACGCAGAGCCAACGACAGCTCTGAAGTCTGAAGGACTTTGTCGGGATGACGCGGAGAGAAACGCAGACTTAATCCACCGTCCACTATATACTTTCCAAGGCCGACGGCAGTCTCGACCACACCGTCCTCCGGCACTTCGTCGTTGATGGGATAGTAATTCAGCGAACGCCCCACTCCGGAGAATGACGGGAAATAATAATCCCCAACACTGCGACCTACCACCTCCTGGATTATGACAGCCATTTTCTCCTGGTCAATGACATTCTGGGTTGCCGCCATATATGCCTTGGAGTCGGCATAAAACACCGAGGCATACACACCCTTGATAGCATCGGAAAGCATAGCAAGCATCTCGTATCGATCCGACACGTGGGGTATCATGTAGGTTGAATATATCCCGGCAAAAGGCTGATAATGACTATCTTCGAGCAGAGACGACGAGCGTATCGCCAACGGCTTGTCGACCACCTCAAACAAGGCGAAGAAATCCTCGATAAGGCGCTCCGGCAGACGTCCGCTCAGAAACGCTTTCAGTATCTCCTCGTCAGGTCGGTCGGAAAGAGCTATTGGATACAGATTGTTGCTCTCCATAAACTCGTCGAAGATATCAGTGCATATTACCACAGTGCGCGGTATCGTGAGCGTTACGCCGTCGAAGTTGTCACACACCGGATTTTTCTTGATAATCGAGTCGATGAAAGCCAGACCGCGGCCCTTGCCGCCAAGCGACCCCTGCCCTATGCGGGCGAAATTGGAATAATGGTCAAACCGGTCCTTTCGGAATATAGCCACCACGCCGCGGTTTTTCATCTTACGGTATTTCACTATCAGATCGAAAAACAGCTGGCGCACGGCCGGGGCTTCCTCTATGCTCTTGAAGCGGTGCCCCTTGATTACCTCGGCGATAGGAAACAGGGCTCTCGAATAGAGCCAGCGCGATATATCGTTGTAGCTCGCATGATAGAAGAGCGACTTGGCCGGGATGTCAAATATATGATGCTGCAGGTCCTTGAGGTCGTGGATACGGAGTATCTCTTCGCCCGTCTCCGGATCACGGATTATGAAGTCGCCGAATCCGAAGTCTCGCATTATGGCGCTACCAAGGTCGACCGGAAATTTCTTTGAGTTCTTGTCGATAAACTGACAGCCAAACTCTTTGACGCGCTTGCGGTTGTCTTCCTCGCTCGATTCGATGATAATAGGCAGATAAGGATCACGTCCGCGCAGATAGGCGGCCAGCTTCAGACCGGCGTGGCTGTCTTTCTCTCCTCCCATCCTGAACGACACATCGCTGATTACACCAAGCATATGCTTCCCGTAGCGCTCATACAGCTCTACAGCCTCCTCATAATCACGGGCGAGCATCACCTTAGGACGACCGCGCATGCGCAGCATCTGCTCATGCTCGTTGAGAGCCTCGGTCGAAAATATCAGCGACTGCTTAAGCAGGAACTTGTACAGCGTGGGGAGTACCGACGAATAAAACCTTACGGAGTCCTCTACCAGAAGTATCATCTGAACACCGACCTCGTTTATATCGTTGTCAGCATTCATTTTATCCTCAAGCAGCTTGATTATAGCCAGAAGCAAATCCACATTTCCGAGCCATGAGAACACATAGTCGACGCCGGCAAAATCTTCGTTTGACAAGCGGCGCGACACCTCTTTGCTGAATGGTGTCAGCACAACTACAGGAATGTCGGGATTTATCGCTTTCAGATTCTTGGCACCCTCAAATGTCTCGCTCAGGTCAATGCCCGGCATCATTATTATTAGGTCGAAGTTTTTTGTGGCAAGCAGCTCCTCGGCCTCGCAAGGGCGCGACACACGCGTGACTCGCGGAGGGGAACTCAGGTTGAGGGCCACATACTCAAAGTAGAGCTGCTCCTCGACTCGACCGTCCTCCTCCATCATAAAAGCGTCGTAAGGCGACGCCACAAGCAGCACGTTGAAAATACGGCGCTGCATAAGATTCTGAAATGCTGTATCTTTCAGATATAGCTGGCTAAGACTTTCCTCGTTCATGTTCCGGTAAGAGATTATGCTCCACAAAGATAATAAAAAAGATAATATATCGACGACAGTCACACAATGTCGTAAAGTATTTAACGGGTGTTATATAACACACTACCCTATACAATGTCGATAAAAATTATATAATTTTGTATCTGAAATGGGCCAGAGGAAAATAATACATATCGATATGGATGCCTTTTACGCATCTGTCGAGCAGCGCGACAACCCAGTGCTCCGCGGGCGCCCGGTGGTGGTGGGGCACGACGGACCACGCGGAGTAGTGGCTACAGCAAGCTATGAGGCAAGGCCCTACGGCATACATTCGGCCATGGCGGTAGCCACAGCCAAAAGACGGTGTGCGAGCCTGATTGTGGTCGAGCCCCGGTTTGAGGCATACAAGGCTGTGTCAGAATCAATCAGAAACATATTCCTCGACTATACTCCAATAATCGAACCTCTTTCGCTCGACGAGGCATTCCTTGACGTGAGCCATCACCCTTCGGCCACAATAGTGGCCCGCGAGATAAAACGCCGCATAGCCGAGGTCACCGGACTGACAGCATCGGCAGGAGTATCGGTCAACAAAATGCTGGCAAAAATCGCATCGGACTACCGCAAGCCCGACGGTCTGACCGTCATTACTCCGTCGGATATAGATAATTTTGTGGCAGCATTGCCCGTCGAGAAATTCTTCGGCATTGGAGAGGTAACGGCCGGACGGATGCACCGTATCGGGATATTCACCGGAGCCGATCTGCGCAGCTACAGCGAGGCGCAACTCGTGAGCCATTTCGGAAAAGCAGGACGCGACTATTATCTATATGCGCGCGGTATTGACAACCGTCCTGTTGTGACAGAGCGTACACGCAAATCGGTAGGAGCTGAGACTACATTCATCGAAGATACTGACAACCGCCGCATACTGGCCATGGAACTCAACGGAGTGAGGCGCGACGTAATGCGTCGTATGGAACGCTCGCAATTCCGCGGGCGCACGGTGGTGTTGAAGCTGAAGTATGACGACTTCCGCCAGATAACACGCTCGCGCACCCTGCCACATCCGGTTGAGGATGACGACAGACTGCGCGAGATTTCTGAGTCGCTGCTTGCCGAGACCGATTTCGATGGCCACAAAGTGCGCCTGATTGGTCTTACCGTTGCCAATCCTCAGGTCAAAAGCCATGGAGACGGGCCAGTGCAGCTGGAATTTGATTTCGGAGAATACTGATTGTCTATTCTAACTTGTGTAATAATAGTTTATCCCGTCTCTTATTTCACAGGCACAATAGATATTGCAAAACCGCCCCCGCGTGCCATATGGATTGTAGATACCGTACGCGATGTCACAGTCTCCCTGCGGATTTCGTAAGCGGCCGAGTTGTTGTCGCAGTCAGCATCGGGAGCATCGGTATAGAATGTAGCCTGATAAGTGACACCCGGCTTCAGGAACGACATCGACACGGTGACGTCGCGTGCCTCATCGTTGGTGACACCGCCTACATACCAGTCGTCGCCACCCTTGGCGCGGCGTGCGGCCACGATAAACTCGCCCGGCTCCGCATCAAGATAATGGCTCTCGCTCCAATCGACAGGCACATCCTTTATAAACTGGAATGCATCCATCTTCTCGGCATAGTGCTCAGGCAGGTCGGCGGCCATCTGTAGAGGCGAGTACATAGTCACATATAGAGCGAGCTGACCGGCCACAGTGGCGCGCTTGTGGGTCTTGTCGGGGGAGAACTTACCGAGGTCCATCTCAAAAATACCGGGAGTGAAATCCATCGGACCTCCCTTCAGACGTGTAAACGGCAGGATAGTGACATGGCCCGGAGTCATGTTGCGGTACTCGGTGCCCATAGCACTCTCGTTGCCTACAAGGTTGGGATAAGTGCGCGCAAGACCGGTCGGACGCACAGCCTCATGAGCGTTGACCATTATCTTGTGGTCGGCGGCACGCCTGATGGCGTCGAGATAATGGCGTATCTGAGGCTGTCCGTAATGGTACGAACCCTTGGGCAGGATATTGCCCACATAGCCGCTCTTCACCGCGTCGTAACCATACTCGTTCATAAGACTGTAGGCAGCCTCCATATGACGCTCATAGTTGGGTATAGAGCCGGAAGTCTCATGATGCATCATCAGCTTGATACCCTTGGAATGGGCATAGTCGTTGAGCGCCTTGATATCAAAGTCGGGATATGGTGTCACGAAGTCAAACACATAATCTTTCTCGCGCCCGAGCCAGTCCTCCCAGCCAACATTCCAGCCCTCCACGAGCAACTGGTCGAATCCGTTGGCCGCTGCAAAATCGATATAGCGCTTTACGTTGTCGGTAGTGGCGCCATGGCGTCCGTGGGGACGGGCCTTTGAGTAATCAAACGTGGCGAGGTCGAAGTCGTGGGCATTGGTGTAGCTCCAGTCGCTCTTGCCTGTAATCATTTCCCACCATACACCCATGTATTTTGTGGGATGAATCCATGATGTGTCGTCGAGCACACATGACTCGTTGAGATTGTATATAATCTGTGTCGACAGTATGTCGGTAGCCTTGTCGCTGACCATCACCACACGCCATGGGGTAGAGAACGGAGTGTCGATTACCGCCATATGCCCGTTGCCGTCGGGAGTAAGGGCCGAGGTAAACGTGCGGCTGGAGTCATTGTAAAGCAGATGCATTGCAGGATAGTCGATGAGCGCAGCCTCGTGTATGTTGAGATACAGCGGCTTTTCGTCCCCGGTCTTCATCATGAGCGACGTCTGCACGGCCCACTGGTCAAATGCCGAGGCCGACACATTGCCAACAAGAGCTGCGGTATGGCGCGCGGCGATTTCGCTCAGCGGTGAGCGTGTGTACTCATACTCCTGCGTGTCGTAGTCGCCGGGTATCCACCATGCCGTGTGGTCACCGGTCATGGCAAATTGGCTAAGCTCCTGGTCAATGACAAACTGCTTTGTCTTCTGCTCGGGAAATACGTAACGGAACGCAAAACCCTCGTCAAACACACGGAACTCCACATTGAGAAGCACATCAACACTATCGGTCTTCTTTTTCATCTCCACTACGAGCTGACGGTAGTGGTTGACCACCGAATCCTGCTCGCCCCACACCGGCGCCCAGGTCTCGTTATGTTCCGACTCATGATGTGCGGTCATCTTGAATCCGGAGGTAAGTGCCCCGAATTTCTCCATCTGAAATCCCAGATAAGAGGTGGCCACAATCTCCTCCCCGTCAAACGAAGCGCTGTAAGCGGGCGCCCCACCCTCCTCGAGATTGAAGTTTACAAGGAGTTTTCCATCGGGCGAACTCACCTGTAGCGGTCCACCCTGCGAGCATGCCGTAAGGATACCGGCTGCCGTCAGCCATGCAAAATGTTTTTTCATGTTTGAACATTAATAATGTTACACTGAATAGAGAATAATTGTATTATAAGACACGCAAATTTACCCATTTTCCTCCGAATTCCAAAATTCGCTTTCCAAATCCACTCATCAATCCAGTCTACGCCATCCAAAATGATAAAATCACAATAATTTCTCCCAGATAGAATATATCCTACTTAAGAAGTATACCCATTCAGGCAAATTAGCAAATTCATCCATTTGCATTCAAATCTTTTCTATATTTCCAAACATATCCGTATGCACTTTTTTGACGGCCAACAAGGACATTTTTCACATTGTCTGCCCTTTTTACACCGAAATAGGTAGCTATTTCATCAAACGAATAAAATTCTTTAATGACATTCCCATTTTGGTCTAAAGCAACAATAGCGTTTGTTTCAGCATATTCATAAAGAGCTTGTTCTGCTATAGAAGACCCATTTTCTTGCAGAAACTCTTGAAACTCCATTTGAGTTTCCTCTTCAATATCTGCCCTAACACAATCAAGAGTTTCAGCTATTGCAAAGCCATCACCTAAACCATCAACGTCTTCTTCGAGATTATTTTCTTCTATATTCTCTATATTAAAAGATTTTGGGAAACAAAATAATTCATGGTTAATACATCTTTTTATAACAAAATCTTTTTCCTCATCATTAAGAGGTAATTTTGTATTCCAGATTTTATCAAATACAGATTTATAAATCGCCATTCTTTCCTCATAAAAAGCTTCGTACAGCACTCTTATCTTAGCTCTAATAATTTTGACTTCCCTTGTCAAATAATTAGTATGTGAATGTCCCCACATTTGCTTATTATAACCATATTGTGGGTCAGTTGCTTTGTATTTAGTTATGAATTGCGTCTCTGCGTAATTCAATATTCCGACTAAATTATTGATATCATCACATTCAACCTGATGAATTATCTCAAATTTGCATTCATGAAAAGTTGAATATGCATTCCAAAATCCACCATTTGCAGGACCTGTTACTGGACTAATATGCTCGCGATGTCGTATAGCGGGATCTCGCCTTGTTTGTCCGATGTATACCTTTCCATCCGGGAATGTATATTTATAAATGTATCCTTTCACTATTCTAATATGCTATTATTCAATAAAATATTTTATTAACATTGCGTTTTAACTTCTAACGTAGTAATCTTATTTCGAATCCTTAAATAAGCAGTTAAATGTTAATGCACAGCATACAATCAAGTTTATTCGCTATAGTACTATAATATGGGTGCTTTAAACATTCATAACGAAGAACTTATTTACGCGGTATTCGACAAAGTTACAAAAAAAATGAAATATCGCCCTGTCTATTGAAGAGGAAAAGCGGATGTAGCGGATATGAAACAAAAAAAATGGCTCATAGATATAATTTACGTCATACTTTACAAACTCAAAAACAGCTGTAAGTGGAACTTCCCACCCGCAATATCCCCAATATTAGCTAAAAACGCATAAAATACGTTGGCATGGCATGGATTATGGCGGAATGTAAGTACCTTTGCAGGTTGATTCACTCATAAATGGCATTCTTCCGCAACTATATCATATATCTCCCCCGCATCATAGCCATAATTCTGCTTGCCGCCACAGGGAGCGGCATCGTCATTGCTGACAATGTAGAGGTGAAGGGTGTGGTATTCGACAGCCGTAGCCGCGAACCTGTTCCCTACGCCGCTGTAGCGCTCACAACCACACCGGGCGGCACTCTGACCGACGATGCCGGCCGATTCTCGCTACGCTCCTACTCACAGACCGACAGTGTAAGAGTAAGCGTAATGGGATACACCACCGCCACCATACCCATAAACCGCAGCTACAGCCGCCAGATGATTGTAGAACTCGACCCGACAGGAGTGCAACTGGCCGAAGTAGTAGTAAAGCCCAAGAAAGAGAAATACCGCAAGAAAGGCAATCCCGCAGTGGCATTCATGGAGAGGATAAGAGCCGCACGCAACCTTACCGACCCCCACCGCAACCCCTACTACAACTACGACAAGTATGAGCGCATGTCGATAGCCGTCAACGATTACAAGCCCGACACCACATCGTGGCTCGACCGTAAATTCGCATTCCTGCGCGACCATGTCGACACATCTGCCATGTCGGGCAAGCCGATACTCAACATAGCCATGCGCGAGAAGGCCTCGACCGTCAACTACCGACACAGCGACGACCGCGAGCGCGAACACGTAACGGGACTGCACCATGAAGGCCTCGACGACATAATGTCCAATCAGGAAAACGTGCGCAAAGTGCTCGAGGACGTGTTTCGCGAAATCGATATCTACCGCAACGACATCACTCTGCTGCAAAACCGCTTTGTAAGTCCGCTGTCGCCTATAGCTGCCGACTTCTACAAATTTTATCTCTCCGACACTGTGGTCGTGGCGGGCGACTCGTGCGTAGTGCTCAGCTTTGTACCCCACACCCCACAGACATGGGGATTTCTCGGAAAGCTCTATGTGCCGAAATCCGATTCGACAATGATGGTCAAGAAGCTCGAGCTGTATCTACCCCACAGCATCAACGTCAACTTTGTCGATGCCATGACACTAACCCAGACATTCGACCGCGCACCCGACGGATCACGCCTGAAGACGTCCGACGACATGTCCATGGAGCTGAGTATTCTCCCCGGCATGCCTGGCCTGTACGTGCGGCGCAACACTACATACAGCCGCTTCAACTTCGACGCCCCTGCCGATGAAGACCTCGCGTTCGGCCATGCTGAATACCAGATTGTGGCCGACGACGCCTACTCGCAGGACAACGACTTCTGGAGCACACACCGCAATGTGCCGCTCGCCCGCTCGGAGAAATCACTTGCCACTATGGTAGAGCGCATGCGCCGGGTTCCGCTCTACTATTGGACCGAGCGCACACTCCGGCTGCTTGTAAGCGGATATGTACACACCGGCAAACCAAGCAAATTCGATTACGGGCCTGTCAACACTTCAATCAGTTACAACACCGTAGAGGGTATACGTCTGCGCACCGGAGGCATGACCACCGCAGCGCTGTCGCCACGCTGGTTTGCCCGTGGCTACGTGGCCTACGGACTACGCGACCACAAATGGAAATACCGCGGCGAGGTAGAGTACTCATTCCTCGACAAGAAGCTCCACAGCCGAGAGTTCCCTGTACACTCCCTGCGCTTCACATCGCTCTACGACATCGACCAGCTTGGCCAACGCTATGTATACACCAACGCCGACAACCTCTTCCTGTCGCTGAAACGCATGGAAGATACGCGCCTGACATACCAGCGCCGACAGCAACTCGAATACACACTCGAACTGCGCAACAACTTCTCGCTCGTGGCCTCCGCCGCCTTCGAACGCCAGGAAGCCACCCGCTGGATACCCTTTGTCAACGGCCACGGACAGAGTTTCGGCCACTACAACGAGGCCATGTTCGAACTGAAACTCCGCTATGCGCCGGGAGAAAAGTTCTACCAGGGCAAGACCAACCGCATGCCAATCAACCTCGACGCACCGGTATTCGAACTTACCCACACATTTGCTCCGAAAGGATTTCTCGGGAGCATGTTCACCATCAACCGCACCGAGTTGCGCTACTCCCAGCGCTGGTGGCTCTCGGCATTCGGCTACATAGATGCAGTTGTGAAAGGCGGCCACGTGTGGAGCAGCACACCATACATGAATCTCATGCTCCCCAACGCCAACCTCTCATACACCATACAGCCCGAAAGTTTCGCGTTGATGAATCCGCTGGAGTTTATCAACGACTCCTACGCCATGGTCGACTTCACCTATTGGATGAACGGCCTTATATTCAACCGCATTCCGTTGCTTGACCGACTGAAACTCCGCGAGGTAATCAACTTCAAGGGGCTGTGGGGACATCTAAGCCGGCGCAACAATCCGCTGTACAATCCGCAACTGTTTGTATTCCCGGCCGACGTCCACACCACCACAATGACCGACCGTCCATATATGGAGATAAGCGCCGGACTTGACAACATTTTGCGCGTGTTCCGTGTCGACTACGTGTGGCGTCTCACCTACCGCGACAACCCCTATGCCCCGCGATGGGGCATACGTGTAGCTTTCCACCTGGCTTTCTGACGGTTCCGCGATTGAGCCACAGTCAGTCGGCAAGTGAGAACTTTTTGTCATTCTTCGTGTTATAATATCAGAATTATATATTAATGACAATGAAGAAAATAGGAATATTCTACGGATCAAGCACCGGCATGACAGCCGAGGTCGCAGAAGAGATAGCCAAAGCCATGGGTGTCGACACCTCCGATATCCATAATGTCGCGGATTCCGCCCCATCCGACGTCGAGCCGTACGACGTACTGATTTTCGGCTCAAGCACATGGGGCTCCGGAGAGTTGCAGGACGATTGGTTTGATATGGTCGACGGTCTGGAGGCAACCGACCTATCCGGCAAGAAGATTGCACTGTTCGGCTGTGGCGACGAGTCAATGAGCGACACTTTCTGCGGCGCTTTGGGCGAACTATACACCCGCCTTCTCCCTACAGGAGCAAAATTCATAGGCCATTTCAACGCCGACGGCTACGACTTTGAGTCGACTGAGGCTTTCCAGGACGGCATCTACGTAGGGCTTATGCTCGACAACGTAAACAAAGAAGATCTCACCGCCGAAAGGATAAAGGCTTGGACCGACCAGCTCAAGAAAGAAATAGCATAATCCCAAGCAGCCTCATAGGCACACATTGCCAATGCCCGCAAGCGAGGCACAATACATAATACAAGAGTCTCAACTTACCCCGTCCGTATTAATGGAGAGAGGCCGGACGGGGGAGACTCTTTTTTTCTTATCTTCCGGAATTGGTAGCACGCTGCGCCGGCCACTCGATAGCCGGCTATTATTACTCGTCGGCAGTGGTGGAAGTATAGCGTATATGATTGAGAGCGCGCAACACGTTGCAGAGCACACGGCTCCAGTAGGCCTCAAAGTCATCTTTCACCGCAACAAGAGCCGAAAGCACGACCTCTTCAGGCATATCACGTATGGCATCAAGCAGATTGTACATCACTTGAAAGATATCGGCAAGACCTTCCGACACCGATGCCGCTATAGGCGTGTCGGAATATTTCATGTCCTCCTCGAAAACTTCCAGATATGTATCGTCAGGCCCAAGCAGATTCTCCACGCCACGCCTTACAGAGTCGTAGAAATCCTCGTCAAGACGCCCTTCGAGATACGCATCTTCAGCAAGAAACTGATTCAGCTGCAGGTCGGTGGCCGATATATATATTCTGGGAAGCAGGCGCAGCATATTCTCCACGAAAGGGATGCGTTCACTCTCGCGGGCGCTTTCAAGCGCCTGGCAGTATTCATTTGACAGAGCTATGAAAGCCAGCGCGTTGTTGTTGAGCAATGATGATTGAGTGGTCATAAGATACATTAAGATTTATGTCACTGCACTGAGCCGTACAGTCCGTTTTCGATTATATATTGATATACCCCCGGAGGGAGGAAAAAGTTCATGTCGCGGCCGGCGGCTATGGCGTCGCGGATAAATGTCGACGACAGTTCTACCTGCGGAGCTTCTACACATGTGACTCCCGGAGTGTCCTCACACCCGTCTGTCGAATATCCGGGACGCGGATAGACTATCAGACCGTGACGCGACACAATCTCGTTGGGAGAACGCCATTTACCGAACGATTCCCAGTTGTCAGCTCCGACAATAAGGCGGAAGTCGCAGTCGGGATACATCTCCGATAGTCTGGCGAGGGTGTCTACCGTATAGCTCGGACGCGGCATCGAAAGCTCTACATCACACACGCGGAGAAACGGCGAACTCCCCACGGCTATACGCAACATCTCAAGCCGGTGGGCATCATCGGCCAGATTGAGATTTCGCTTAAACGGATTTTGGGGAGAAAGCGTAAGCCACACCTCGTCAAGGACGCCCCATTGCGCGATATACGAGGCCACAATCATATGACCGGCATGCACGGGATTATATGACCCGCCCATTATGCCTATGCGCTTTCGTTGTACCGACATAACTATACAATATTATCATGAACGGTCAATGAGCCAGGTATCATGCCTCTGTCAGTTGGAAGCGGTAGATACCTTGCCAATCAGTCGCGCTCGATGAAATCCTTAATAATCCTGTGGGCCTCTTCTACAGCATCGTCGAGACGGTCATTTACGACCGAGCAGTCATACTGCGGAGC
>ERZ778496.1345-NODE-1345-length-17968-cov-4.160330_pt1 | contig 17968 bp, 17 predicted proteins | sample MGYA00433099_ERZ778496 | MGnify/ENA primary metagenome ERZ778496 (study PRJEB29527, sample SAMN07138962) | mouse gut metagenome | material: feces | host: mouse | place: China:Nanjing | collected 2016-01-25 ... | reverse complement strand
GCATTTTCAAGCAATGAAGAGGAAAATTGCAAATCCATTGGTCAATAAATTTGAGTCAGTCAATATATTTTTCCGTAAAGTTAAAGATTTATCATGAATAAAAGCATAACGTCAGATATATTTTTCAGCTTATGGGATTGCCAATTGCAGATTGTTTATTACCTTTGCACTCGTATTTATAAATACATATAAAATGGAGATAGTAAGAAAAGTCAATGATATTTCGGAGCTTTGTGCCCGGGCTCGTGAAGAAGGCAAGACGATTGGTCTTGTTCCGACCATGGGCGCGCTCCATGCCGGACATGTCTCGCTTATTGACCGCGCGCGTAAAGAAAATGACATTGTCGTGGTAAGCGTTTTTGTAAATCCGACCCAATTCAACAACCCCGAAGATCTTCGCACATATCCGCGTACGGAAGAGGCTGATTGCGCCAAGCTTGAAGCTGCCGGAGTCGATTATGCATTTATACCTTCAGTCGAAGAAATCTATCCGGAAGAAGACACCCGAGTTTTTGATCTCGGTCCGGTAGCTGAAGTGATGGAAGGAGCGATGCGTCCGGGACATTTCAACGGCGTAGCTCAGATAGTAAGTCGTCTTTTTGCGATGACCGCTCCACATCGGGCATATTTCGGAGAAAAGGATTTCCAACAGATTGCAGTTATCCGTAAAATGGCGGAGATTGAAGGCTTTGACAACCTTGAAATAATAGCATGTCCAATCAAACGCGAAAACGACGGACTTGCGATGAGTTCACGAAATGTACGGCTTACTCCGCATCAGCGTGAAATCGCACCTTCCATTCATGCCATACTGAAATCAAGCGTAGCTAAAGCATCATCTATGACTGTCGAGCAGACAATAAAATCTGTAACTGACAGAATCAACGCATACGATGAAATGGAAGTCGAATATTATCAGATAGTCGACCCTTTGACGATGCAGCCGATAGCTGACTGGAGTGAAGTTTCTGACGGAGTAGCGGTAGGATGTGTTACTGTATACCTTGGCGACGTCCGCCTTATCGATAACATTAAATATAACATCAAATAATGGTTCAGGTTCAACTCGTCAAATCGAAAATTCATCGCGTTACCGTGACAGAGGCTCGCCTCGACTACATCGGCAGTATAACAATTGACGAAGAGCTGATGGAAGCCGCCAATATATTTGAAGGAGAGCGGGTATATATAGTCAACAACAACAATGGTGAGCGCTTTGACACCTACACTATAAAAGGAGAACGTGGCTCCGGTGTAATATGTCTTAACGGTGCCGCGGCACGCAGGGTGCAGCCGGGCGACATTGTCATAATAATGGCATACGCCATAGTCCCTATAGATGAGGCCCCGGATTTCAAGCCTACAGTAATATTTCCCGACACCGCCACCAATAGATTGATAAAGTAAAATAAATTTAAACAGTTACTTACCATCCAATATATATGTTTGAAAATCTAAGCGAGAAACTTGAACGGAGTTTTAAAATACTCAAGGGTCAAGGAAAGATTTCCGAGATAAACGTTGCAGAGACCTTGAAAGATGTGCGCCGTGCGCTCCTTAACGCCGACGTCAACTACAAAGTCGCAAAGACATTTACCGACACGGTCAAAGCCAAAGCCATAGGTCAGAACGTTATCAACGCCATCAAGCCGCAGGAGCTTATGGTAAAAATCGTGCATGACGAGCTTGCTGCGCTTATGGGCGGCGAAACCGCACAGGTCAACCTCTCCGGAAATCCGACTGTGATACTCATGTCGGGTCTGCAAGGCTCCGGTAAAACTACATTTTCGGGAAAACTCGCCAGAAAGCTCAAAAGTGAAAAAGGCAAACGTCCGCTTCTTGTAGCTTGCGACGTATACCGTCCTGCTGCTATTGAACAGCTCAAAGTGCTTGCCGGACAGATTGATGTGCCCGTATATACGGAAGATGGTAATAAAAATCCGGTAGAAATTGCGGAAAACGCTATAAAATACGCAAAACTCAATCATCTTGATTTGGTAATAGTCGACACCGCCGGACGTCTGGCTGTCGACGAGCAGATGATGAATGAGATTGCGGCCATCAAGAAGGCCATCAAACCACAGGAAACTCTGTTTGTGGTAGACTCCATGACCGGACAGGACGCCGTCAACACTGCAAAGGAATTCAACGACCGCCTCGATTTTGACGGAGTTGTACTAACAAAACTTGACGGTGACACTCGTGGTGGTGCAGCTCTTTCCATTCGTACAGTCGTTACAAAGCCCATCAAATTTGTCGGAACCGGAGAAAAGCTCGACGCTGTCGATCTTTTCCACCCGTCGCGTATGGCCGACCGTATTCTCGGCATGGGCGATATCGTGTCGCTTGTGGAAAAAGCACAGCAGCAATTTGACGAAAAACAGGCCATTGAGCTACAGCGTAAAATCGCTAAAAACCAATTCAACTTCAATGACTTCCTTGCCCAGATACAGCAGATTAAAAAAATGGGCAACCTGAAAGATCTCGCATCTATGATACCGGGCGTCGGCAAGCAGATAAAAGATATGGATATCGATGACAACGCTTTTAAAAGTGTCGAAGCGATAATCGGCTCAATGACTGCGGCCGAACGCCAGACTCCAGCCATAATAAACGGAAGTCGCCGCAAGCGCATCGCTAAAGGCTCAGGTACAACGCTTCAGGAAGTCAACCGCCTTCTGACTCAATTCGAACAGACACAGAAAATGATGAAAGCGGCCACATCCAAAAATCCGCTCAAAGCTATGAATGCCATGCGACAGATGCGCCGCGGACGCTGACAGCAAATCAAAATTTCCCAAAACCATTCAAACGTATATTTCTCATGCAATTAATTGACGGTAAAAAGATTTCACAGCAGCTTAAAGAAGAAATCGCTGCACAGGTAGAAACCATGATAGCAGCCGGCAGGCGCAGGCCTCACCTCGCAGCCGTGTTAGTCGGACACGACGGCGGTTCGGAGACTTACGTCGCCAATAAGGTAAAGGCGTGTGAGGCCTGCGGTTTCACATCTACCCTTATTCGCCGTGAAGCCGACGTTACCGAAGATGAATTGCTTTCAATAGTCCATTCATTAAACAATGACCCTGAAATTGACGGATTTATCGTTCAGTTGCCGCTTCCCAAACATATCTCCGAACAAAAAGTAATAGAAGCCATCGATTATCGCAAGGACGTGGATGGTTTTCACCCTATTAACGTAGGTCGACAGTCGATAGGACTCCCCTGCTTTCATTCCGCGACACCCGCAGGAATTCTCGAACTGCTTGCCCGCTATGAAATTCCTACCAAAGGAAAACATTGCGTGGTGCTCGGTCGCAGCAATATTGTAGGAAAACCTGTAGCTACACTTATGATGCAGAAAGGATACCCTGGCAACGCCACTGTAACTGTATGTCACTCCGCCACTCCGAATATCAAAGAAATATGCCGCTCAGCGGATATAATCATAGCGGCTTTGGGACAACCCGGATTTGTGACCGCAGACATGGTAAAAGACGGTGCTACAATAATTGACGTCGGCACAACCCGCGTTCCGGATGCTTCAAAGAAAAGCGGATTCCGCCTGTGTGGCGACGTTGATTTCGAAAATGTAGCGTCCAAATGTGCTTACATCACCCCTGTGCCCGGTGGCGTAGGCCCGATGACAATCGCATCACTCATGAAGAATACTCTTCTTGCAGCTGACGGCAATCTGTTCAATGACTAACGCACGGCTCCGTTATGCCTCTGCCTCTGTTTGCCGGTCTGTCAAAAGCCATGATTGCCTTGATGATGCAATCAGAGGCGGTACTTCTGTTTGCCGGCGATGCTATGCAGCATAAGGCACAGCTTGATGCCGCATATTGTGGAGACGGAAGATACAGCTATACGGAATGCTTCGAACCGGTCAGGAGCATCATAAGTGATGCCGATTTTGCGGTAGTTAATCTGGAGACTCCTTTAGGCGGACCACCATATCGTGGATATCCCTGTTTCAGCGCGCCTGACAGTTACGCCGAGGCTCTTGTTGAAGCCGGATTTGACCTGCTGCTTACAGCCAACAACCATACTCTTGATGCTCGTGACCGTGGTCTGAAACGGACTGTCAGCATACTCGATTCTATTGCAATACCCCACATCGGCACATACAGCAATGCCGAATCGAGAAGCCAAGAAATCCCCCTTGTGATTAACATAAAAGGATTTAAAGTCGGATTTCTTAATTATACCTACGGCACAAACGGCATTTCCATTCAAGGCGATGTCTTTGTCGACTACATCGATAAGCAGGTAATGGCTGATGATATCGCCGCGACACGCAAAGCGGGCGCAGAGATATTGTGCGTAGCAGTGCACTGGGGAGATGAATACAAGCTTCTGCCTAACAGTAGCCAGAAAGAATTGGCAAAATGGCTGTGCGACAAAGGTGTCGATATAATATTTGGAGGGCATCCACATGTCATTCAGCCAATGGAGCTTCTTGACAACCCTGTCACGGGGCGTAAAACCGCATTATTCTATTCTTTGGGCAACTTCATATCCAATATGAAAACCCGGGATACCCGCGGAGGAGCAATTTCACGTGTGACCTTACGTCGTGACTCCATAGGCACCGCCTATGTCGATGAATTGAACTATCAGCTCGTGTATACGGTTCCACCATCGGGGCGTGGCTCTACATTCAAGCTTTACCCAGCCGACCATGAGGCATTTGATGTTACCGCAACAATACCTCGCTCAGATAGCTCAATATCAGCAACACCGTTCCCGACATCTGTCATAACCGGCAGAAATGCTTTTGTATCTTCAGCCAATAATATATTTGACAAATACAACAAAAATGCAACAAGCTATAAACCTGCGAAATAAAACAACCCATCGCTTGGTCTGCGAATTATTTTTACATTTAAAGTTAAAAAAATCAACAAAAAGTATTGCAGGTTAAAAAAATATTCGTACCTTTGCAGCGTTGAAACCGGAAATCATCAGCAGCAATAGCTGATAAAGAAAGAAGGTCGATATATTTAGATGGTGAAATTAGCTCAGCTGGTTAGAGCGTCGGATTGTGGTTCCGAAGGTCATGGGTTCGAAACCCATATTTCACCCCAAGAAAAATAGCCGTCTAACTTTTTAGGCGGCTTTTTTGTTTAACAGCCATTGAGAAAACCATAAAACTACAGAAATATGCTCCAGTTCATAACAGCGAAATCAGATAAGTACACCATCGCTGAAGAAGCTCAGATGGTAATAGAGGGTGGATGTCAGTGGATACAGGTATCCGAACAACTTCCCGAGGGAACATCCATGAAAGATATTCTCATGGAATTAAAGCCGCTTTGCGAGGAGAATGGAGTATTTCTGATGGTAGAATCTGATGCCGAACTGGCTCAAGAGATGCGCATTCATGGTGTTCATCTAAAAAAAACGGACATAAAACCGACCGAAGCACGAGAACTGCTCGGACCTCATGCTGTAATCGGCATTGACACAGACTCAGCGGCTGAAATTCTTGCCCTGAAAGGTCTTGACATTGACTATGCAGTGCTTGACCTGGACCGTGGGAATACAATCGATGACATAAAACAGACAATATCCGAAGTTCGCGGACAAGGATTCGATATTCATATAGTGGTAAAAGGTGCAAACATTGACATGGCTGATTTGAACCGATTAAAGCAAGCCGGTGTCAGTGGATTTGCCATGTCCCGACAGATTCTTGACAATCCGGAGCCGGCAGTAGCCACAGCAGAAATACTGGCAGCCCTCAGCCTCTAAATATAGAGCGAATGATATTTGATTGACTATGGTACTGGACAGCCAAAGCAAACTCCTGCTTAAAATCATTATTCCGGTAGCAATCGGGATAGCGGTAGTTGTGTGGCTTTTTGGCCGCGAGTTCGATATTGACACACTCAAAGACATCCGATTTACGCCTCAGGTAGCATTAGGGCTCTCATTTGCATTGCTTGCTCTATTCGGTCGCGACTTCGGTTTGGCATGGCGTTTTCTGACGCTGTCAGATAAACGCCTGTCATGGAAATCTGCAACAAAAGTCACTATGTTGTGCGAGTTCACTTCGGCGATAACACCTACATCTGTTGGCGGGAGCGCATTATCCATGATATTCATGGGGCGCGAGGGCATAAAACTTGGACGAGCCACAGCTATAACCCTGACAACACTGATGCTTGACGAAGGTTTCTTCATGTTGTTTTCTCCGCTACTCTTTCTCTTGATTTCCCCTTACGAATTATTCGGATTTACACAAGGAGCTGCCGCACATGACCTACAAGTGTTGTTTTGGGTGGTTTATGGCATAATTTGTGTAATCGCCATTGGTCTGTATGTCGGCATATTTAAATCTCCGCACATTATTGCCGGTTTACTGTCAAAGATTTTCTCACTGCCGTTTCTGCGCCGTTGGCGAAAAGCAGTTGACGAATTGGGCGACAACCTGACAGAGGCTTCGTCTGAACTGAAAAGCAAGCCCAAAAGATGGTGGCTGGCTCCGGTCGCAGCCACAATAGTGTCATGGTTGTCACGTTTTGCCGTAGTCAATGCGCTGATGCTTGCCTTTATTCCAGAAGCCGACCAGCTTACCGTATTGGGGCGTCAGTTCATTGTGTGGGCACTCCTTACATTTACTCCTACACCTGGAGGAAGCGGAGTAAGTGAAATGCTGTTCAAGACATATTACTCCGATATAGTATATGGCCCGATAATGATGTTGCTCGCCATAATTTGGAGAATATTTACTTATTACGTATATTTGTTTATCGGATTCTGCATGATACCGACATTCATAAGACTGAAGAAATGAACAATCTCACATTTACCGCAGTAATACCCGCCAGATATGCCTCCACCCGCTTTCCCGGCAAGCCGCTCGCGCAAATCGGAGGTCACAGCATGGTGAGCCGCGTATATCGTCAGGTCAAAAAAGCCGTTGACGATGTCTGGGTTGCCACCGACGACAATCGCATCTATGACGAATGTTTGCGTACAGGCGCCAAAGTAGTCATGACATCACCCGACCATCAAAGCGGCACCGACCGTATAAACGAAGCTGTAGAAGCAATCGGATGCAAATCTGATGTCATCATAAACGTGCAAGGCGACGAACCGTTCATAAGCCCTGAGCAGATAACCCTGTTGAAATCATGCTTTGACGACGATAATTCACACATCGCAACATTGGCGCGCAAATTTGATCCGCAGAAAGGTTTTGAGGCTCTGTTTGACCCGAATCTTGTCAAGGTCACATTTTCCGAAAGAATGCAGGCTTTGTATTTCTCCCGTTCTATAATACCATACGTAAGAGGCGCTGAATGGACGGAATGGCTTGGCAAAACCACATTCTATTCACATGTGGGAATATATGCCTACCGCCGAAATGTACTTGCGGAAGTAACCGCACTACCCCGTTCCACCCATGAGATAGCTGAATCGCTCGAACAACTGAGATGGCTTGACAACGGATACAATATAAAAGTCGCCATAACCGACCGGCCGACAATCGGCATTGACACTCCGGCAGACCTCGAAGCTGCAATTAAGTTTGCTTCTGACAATAATCTCCTTGACTGATTTGCCATGAATTGCTTGATTGACCGTAAAAAAGAGCCTGTTGTCAAAGGTTTTAAACGACTTTCCATACCATACCCAAGCGTCACCACTCTGCCCAACGGACTGCAACTCTACGCACTTGATGCAGGCGACCAGCCAATCAACCGCATAACAGTCAGCTTCGGATCCGGACTGATGGAAGCTGCCATCCCCGATTCACTACAGCTCACAGTGCAACTGCTGCGCGAAGGCACAGCATCATTTTCCGGGAGCACAATTTCCGAAACACTTGACTATCATGGCGCATGGCTTAAATGCGATGCGCTTTCGCACAACGTCTCCGTCAATTTGTGGTCACTCAACAAGTCAACCGCAAAACTGCTGCCATTGCTTGGTGAGATTCTGACAAAACCGTCGTTCCAGGAAAAAGCGTTCGTCACATTGCGCGACAAGCATAAATCACGCTATCTGCTATCTCAAAAAAATGTGTCATACATGGCATCCAGAAATGACAAAAAGTTGGTGTTCGGAGCAAGCCACCCCATCAACCGCATGATTGACGCAGAGGGAATAGACGCATTGTCAACAGATGACATACAGGCAGCTTGTCGTCAGGCATTCACGCCGGCTCCACGCCTGTTTATCGCAGGCAATCTGGAAGAGGTATTGCCTGCGGTCTCCGACTTTTTCGGCCGGCTTGACTATAATGCCCCAGCAGCAGATCAGAACATAATCGACATGCAGCCGCTTCCAGGCAGTCACACATTTGTAATTGACGTTGACGCCGAGCATCAGGCCGCATTAGCTATTTCCATACCGACAATCGACCGTAACCATCCAGACTATATCGCTCTGCGTCTTGTCATAATGGCGCTTGGCGGATATTTCGGCAGTCGCCTTATGGCCAATATTCGCGAGGACAAAGGCTACACTTACGGAATTCAAGCCAACCTTCTCGGATATCGTGAAGGTGGCGTAATATCCATAATGACCGAAACAGCCACGCAATATATCGATGCAGTAATCAATGAAGTAAGACATGAACTGATACGTCTGCGCGAGCAGCCAATGCCTGACGACGAACTTTTCATCGTCAAAAACAACGCTATGACTTCGCTTGCGGCAACACTCGACACGCCATTCTCGATAATGGATCTACATATCTCGCAATTCCATACCGGAACTCCCGAAAACTATTTCGAAAAGCAACTTGAGGTTATCAATTCTCTCAGCACACCGCAAATCCTCGAATTGTCGCAAAAATATCTTGACATTGACAGACTTCTGATTTCAATAGCCAGACCTGCACATGCCTGACATGATATCATCAGGCAGAAACACAGTTTTTTTTAGTTGAACACAGCGCATCAAAAAAAATATTAAATCTTATCGGATTGGCAATATTTTTATTGCCAATCCGATAGCTTTCTGCCATTTTATTTGTAACTTTGTGGAAAGTTTCCAACGCAAATTATTTCTAACTATCAAAAAATAAAAAATGGAAAAAAGTGCTCTGCAAAAAGCTCGCGCAACATACCAGCCCAAGTTGCCGATTGTATTGACCGGAGCGGTCAAAGCAGTAGAAGGTCAGCCCACAAATTCAGTTGCCGACCAGGATGAAATCAAAAAACTTTTCCCCAACACTTACGGACTTCCCGAACTTAAATTCGAGAAAGATCCCGCTCCCGCCGCTCGCAAGCCGGTCAACGTGGGTGTAATCCTCTCTGGCGGACAGGCTCCCGGCGGACACAATGTCATCTCCGGTCTGTTCGACGGTATCAAGAAAATCAATCGCGACAGCCGTCTCTACGGCTTCCTTATGGGCCCCGGCGGTCTTGTTGACCACCAGTATGTAGAGCTTACTGCAGAAACCATAAACGAATTCCGCAACACCGGCGGCTTCGACATCATCGGTTCAGGCCGCACCAAACTCGAAAAGAAAGAGCAGTTTGACAAAAGTCTTGAAATCCTTCGAGAGCTCAATATCTCGGCCATCGTGATAATCGGAGGTGACGACTCTAACACCAATGCCGCTATTCTCGCCGAATATTACAAAGAAATTGGAGCAGGCGTGCAGGTAATCGGCTGCCCCAAGACAATTGACGGCGACCTCAAAAACGACGTTATCGAAACTTCATTCGGTTTTGACACCGCAACAAAAGTTTACTCAGAAGTAATTGGCAACATACAGCGCGACTGCAACTCGGCAAAGAAATACTGGCACTTCATCAAACTGATGGGTCGCTCGGCATCTCACATCGCACTCGAATGCGCACTCCAGACCCAGCCCAACGTCTGCATCATCTCAGAAGAGGTTGAAGCCAAAAACATGTCGCTCGACGACGTTGTCAACTACATCGCAGGCATCGTTGCCGAACGTGCCGCACGTGGCAACAACTTCGGTACAGTTCTCATTCCCGAAGGTCTCATCGAATTCATTCCCGCAGTGAAGAAGCTCATCGCCGAGCTCAACGACCTGCTCGCCAAGAACGCTGACGAATTTGCCGCCGTTGATGCAGCTGACCAGTGTCAGTACATCATCGACCACCTCTCTGCCGAGAATGCCGCAATCTACGCATCGCTTCCTGAAGGCGTAGCCCGTCAGCTCTCACTCGACCGCGACCCCCACGGCAACGTTCAGGTTTCACTCATCGAGACAGAGAAACTCCTCAGCGAAATGGTAGGCAAGCGTCTCGCCAAAATGGCAGAGGAAGGAAACTACACCGGTAAGTTCGCAGCCCTCCACCATTTCTTCGGATATGAAGGTCGTTGCGCCGACCCCTCTAACTTTGACGCAGACTACTGCTATGCGCTCGGTTTCAACGCTTCTTGCCTTATCAACGCAGGTGTTACCGGCTACATTTCTTCTGTCCGCAAACTCACCAAGCCTGCCGTACAGTGGATTCCCGGCGGTATACCTATCACAATGATGATGAACATGGAACGTCGTCACGGTGAAATGAAACCCGTAATTCAAAAAGCCCTTGTCCGTCTTGACGACGCGCCTTTCCAGAAATTCGCTTCAAAACGCGACGAATGGGCGTTGAACACCTGTTACATCTACCCCGGCCCCATCCAGTATTTCGGTCCGGCAGAAGTGTGCGACCAGCCCACATTGACACTCAAATATGAGCACCAGGGCTATAAAGACCGCCACTGATAAACCGAACTGATTTCCCCGGGCATATATTTGTCTGTCGCCATAAACAAATTCAGTCCTTATAGACTTATATAATAAAGCGACAGACAATAGCAACGATATAAACCCGAATCTCAGCTTGCAAAGACCTGCCTCGGGGGAGCAATTCCGCTCTCGGCAGGTCTTTTTCTTTTCCATCAGTAAAGAATTATGAAATCAAGGGTAAGACTCAGCAAATTCTCAATTACATTAACTACAATTATAACGGGTATATTTATAGCGGCATGCATTGCAACTTTTGACGAACGACCTGCATTCCTATGCATACTTGGCTTATTGATTGTAATATTGTTGTTCAGTGCCATCTACGCCCCGATATATGTTTCGGCGAATACTCACTTCATAAAAGTATCAAGTCTGTTAAGCGGCACCATAATACAACTGAGTGAAATAGAACATGTGGAACTATTTCAACCGACGATGGGAGCTGTAAGGATACTGGCATCCGGCGGATATTTCGGATACTGGGGCACTTTTCGTGAAAATGACATAGGCTGGTATAAAGCCTCTTACGGAAGAGCATCCGACTGCTTTATTCTCATAATGAAAAATGGAGACAAATATGTATTCGGCTGCAAAAACCCACAGTCAATGGTCGATTACATAAAAAATAATTTGTAAACAAACGAAGTCCTGCCTCGGGTCTCAGTTAACCGCAGAGGCAGGACTTCGTTTGTTTGCCGGCTGTTTAAATCGACATTCGTGATTTTGACTTGACTCTTGATCTGAAATATATTATAAAACCTGTGCCGACAAGTGCGAATGCAGCACCGACCAGAGCAGAACACCCTGCATTATATCCGGCAGCTATCGGGAAACCTCCGAAGTATGCCCCAAGGGCATTGCCGAAATTAAATGCCATCTGCACCATTGCGCCTCCCATAAGTTCGCCTCCCGGAGAATACTTGATCAACAGCAGCTGCATCGGCGGAGATACAGCAAAAAGACATGTTGCCGCCAGCACCACACCTCCGGCTGTCAGAAACTCATTAGAAGCTGCGATGAATATAAACAGAAGCGCTGCCACCATCGTAACCGCAATATATTGCACCGTCCTCGAAGGTGTGTATCTGTCGCCCATTTTACCACCATAATAATTCCCAAGACACATACCCGCGCCGACCAACACCATCAGCAACGGCATCATACTTGCCCCCATTCCGGCTTCACTCATCAGAGGCGACACATAGCTGTACATACAGAATATTCCACCGTTGCAAAGCATGGTCGTCACCACAAGCAACCACGGCAATATCGATTTCAGAAACCGGAATTGTGATTTGATATTGCTTTTAGGCAGACTCCCGATGTCAGGAACCCACTTGTGAAGCATAATAAATGTCAACACACCCCACACCGTCGTAAAAATAAAAATATACCGCCAGTTAAGCATATTTCCGATCAGACTGCCTATCGGTATGCCGGCAAGATTAGCCACCGTCATGCCCATAACCATCATTGCAACTGCCGAGGTGGCTTTTTCTACCGGAACAATACGGCTTGCAACAAGAGCACCAGTCCCGAAATACGCACCATGCGGCAGGCCAGCAATAAACCGGCCTGCCAAAGCTGTAATATAACCTGGACTTACAGCAAAAGCAAGATTGCCGACAATGTATGCCACCATCAGCAGCAACAATCCTCTCTTCAGGGAGACATTACGCAAAAATACCGCAAACAGCGGAGCGCCGACGCATACTCCAAGCGCGTATGCCGAAATCAGATGCCCGGCCTGAACTATTGACACATCAAGCCCTTTCGCCAAATCAGGCAAAATACTCATCATCACATATTCTGTGATTCCGAGCCCGAATGTGCCTAATGAAAGTGCAAACAATCCCCGTTTCATCTTACCTTTGTAGAAATTTCTGTTTGAAAACCAGTTTTTGGGATTGCAAAGTTACACTTTTTCCAAATAAACAGACACTGCCTACAAGAAAACTTTCTTCAGTCAAAAAACTGGCTGAACACCGTATCCGTAGGCTCTTCATTGGAAATTTGCGTAACCTGCGGCTCTATGACCGAAGACGCCGACCTGACAGGACATGCTCCACTATGGTCATTAACAACTGAGGCTATCGAATCTACATGTAACTCGATCAATTTGTCTACCGATATCGATATAACCTCCACTGCCGGAGTTGACGTCACTTTCTCATTAGCTATTGTTTCGCCTGCTTTTTTTAACTTGTCAGCCTTACTTTTCCCCTTGTTCTTTCCGGCAGAAGCATACAGTTTGTTTATCACATCCGGGCGACCGGATGAATGATAGCGCTTAAGATAGTAATTTTCCCAAAGATTACTTATTATGACACCGCGTGATGAAGATGCATGTATGATATCCCCGTTGCCGATATAAATGCCGACATGGCTTACACGTTTGCGGTCTGACCCGGTTGCAAAAAACACAAGGTCACCAGGTTGAAGATTTTCCTTCTTCACATTCGCACACCACTGCTGTTGTTCCCGCGAACTGCGGGGCAGCTTCTCATTTAGTATCTTTAAAAACACCTGAGATGTCAGGCCAGAGCAATCCACTCCTTTCTTGTCATTGCCTGCATACTTGTACGGCACTCCAAGCCACCGGGCCGCTTCATCAATCAGAGCGCCTATCTGAGGTATATCGTAATGGCGGGATTTGACATCCGATCTCATTTCCCCATAATCGACCGCGCGCACCGGCACGCCTCCACTTCCCCTGACTGTTTTCTTTGAAGTGTGACATGCCGACAACCCTGCCGCAAACACCGCTACGCACAGAATTTCTAACAGTATTTTTACTGACTTCCTCATTTATGACAGATTACACAAATTTAATAAAATTTGATTTAAAACAAAGCTGCGTATTATTAAATAAGTTTAACCGCACTTGCTTTTGTTAATAATCTTACAAATTCATCGTTATATTTGCACAGACTAATTCATCAACGATTTATCAAAAATTTTTATTGCAATGAATTTGAAAGATTTTTCAAGGAAAATATTCGTCCCGGCAATGCTTGTCGGCGCGACTACAACAGCATCGGCATTTGAAAACGTTGATTTCACACGCGCGGCCGAAGCTACGGTCAATTCCGTTGTGTCTATCAAGAGCTATGTCAAGCCTGCCCGGCAAAGACGCTCGCAAGAGATCGGCGGCTTCAATCCTTTTGAAGGCGATCCCTTCTTCGAATTTTTCTTCGGGCCGAGTCAGCCTCGCCAGCAGCGCCCGCGCATCAAAGAGAATGAAGAAAGCAAAGAAGAACCACAGATGCGACAGAGTGGACTCGGATCAGGCGTAATATTCGACAGCGATGGATTGATTATCACCAATAACCATGTCATTGACGGAGCCGACCGCCTCGAAGTGACGCTCAACGACAACCGCTCGTTTGACGCAACCGTTGTCGGCACTGACGCCACCACCGACCTCGCGCTCATCAAAATAGATGCCGACAATCTTCAGGCTATCACAATGGGCGACTCCGAAAACCTTCGTGTCGGCGAATGGGTGCTTGCCGTAGGTAATCCTTTCGGGTTCACTTCGACAGTCACTGCCGGCATAGTCAGCGCCAAAGCTCGCAACATATCATCCACCACAGGCTATCGTTCACGCCAGAGCGTAGAGTCATACATCCAGACTGATGCAGCAGTAAACCCCGGTAACTCCGGAGGCGCGCTTGTCAATCTCAACGGCGAACTCGTCGGCATCAACACCGCTATATATTCGCAGACAGGAAACTATGCCGGAAACTCTTTTGCCATACCCACCTCGATTGTCAGCAAAATTGTAGACGATATAGAGAAATACGGCACCGTGCAGCGTGCGCTCCTCGGCGTGTCATTTACCGAACTCAATCCGCAGGTTGCTAAAGAAAACAATATCTCGGCCGTAGCCGCAGGCATCTTCGTCGCTGAAGTAGTGGACGGCAGCAGCGCCGCCGAAGCAGGCGTGAAACCTAACGATGTCATCACTTCCATCAACGGAAATCCGACCACCACAACCGGACAACTCCAGGAGGAGATTGCCAAGCACCGTCCCGGCGACACCGTGACTCTGTCTATAATCCGAGACAATAACCCGCTGACAATAGATGTGACGCTGAAAAACGCCAAAGGCGACAGCGGAATAACAGCACGCAACGACGTCAGCACATTAGGATGCAGCTTCAAAAGCGTCGACGATGACACTCTGACAAAGCTCCGCATCCCGTCAGGTCTTCAGGTCACCGGCATCACCGACGGCAAATTCAAAAACGCCGGCATTCGCGACGGCTTCATTATTGTTGATGTCAACAACGTCTATGTAAAGTCAGCCGACGACATGAAGAAACTTTATGATGCCATCGTGTCAAGCGACGAATATGACCACGTCATGTTCATTTCCGGAGTATACCCCGGCTCTCCGCGCAAAGTCTATTACGCGGTTGACATCGCTCAATAAAAATCCTCATATCAATCAGGTCAAAATGCCGGCAATGGAAAAAAATATCCGTCGCCGGCATTTTATTTGTTACAAATTGTCTATATTTGCGTATTATATATGAATTTTTGCCATAATATACGCAATAACTTTTATTACTTATTAGAATAAAACCAATATATTGATATTACAATGGATATAGTAAAAGTTGACCACGTATCAAAACAATATGTAGGTCACAAAGCCCTCGACGACGTGTCGCTGTCGGTTCCCGAAGGATCTATCTACGGACTTCTCGGGCCCAACGGAGCCGGAAAAACAACATTGCTCCGCATAATCAACCACATCACCGCACCCGACTCCGGTACCGTCAGTTTCTGCGGACACCGGCTTACTCAGGCTGATGTCAACTCTATCGGTTATCTGCCTGAGGAACGAGGCCTCTACAAAAAAATGAAAGTCGGCGAACAGGCAATGTTCTTTGCTCGCCTCAAAGGCATGTCAAAGCACGATGCGTCTCAGCAACTCCACTATTGGTTTGACAAATTCGGCATTTCCGAATGGTGGAATAAAAAAGTCGAAGAGCTGTCAAAAGGAATGGCTCAGAAAGTCCAGTTCATAATCACCGTGCTTCATAAGCCAAAGTTGCTTATTTTCGACGAACCATTCTCCGGCTTCGACCCGATAAATGCCAAGCTGCTCAAAGACGAGATACTCGAACTCCGCAAAAACGGAGCCACAATTATATTCTCCACCCACAACATGGCCTCGGTCGAGACCCTCTGCGATGAGATAACCCTGATAAACAAATCACACAACATTCTGACAGGCAACGTCAATGAAATACGCCGGCTATTTGGCTCCGACCGCTACCGCTTCTCATTCAACGGTAACCCTGACTCACTGCTCAAAGCCTTTGGCGACAGTGTAGTCTCTAACATCAGTTCCGAAACAACCGACGACGGCACTAACCACCTCACACTCCGTTTTGCTCAGGGATCATCACTCCACGACATTATCGCGACCGCAAACGACACCGTGGCTCTAAGCGCATTCTCTGCCGACCTGCCGTCAATGGACGAGATTTTTATAACATCAGTTGAAAACAACAATCGCCGATCATGAACAATATTTTACTCGTAATAAGTCGCGAATACACCCAGCGTGTACGCAAAAAAGGATTTATCGTCACCACTTTGCTGATGCCGGTAGTCTTTCTGGCTCTGATGTTTGCCCCGGCTCTACTCAGCGGCATCGGAAGCGAGACTCCGACAGTCGCAGTCATTGACAACTCCGGGAAAATAACCCCTTATCTTCTCGAGCACCATTCTTTACCATACATATTTTCGTCAGCTCCGGTCGATTCTATCAAAGCCGACACTGATGTCAGCTCATTCATTGTAATCGGAGATGATATAATTGAAAACCCGGCCTCTGTTTCGCTATTTCATCGTGGCGGTGGCTCCATTGAGACCGAATCCCTGATTAGAGACGACATCAAGAACGCGATAGAAGCCCGGCGTCTTGACGACCTGCAGCTCGGTAACCTGAAACAGGTGCTTGGCGAAGTCGAAGCCGATGTCGTAATCAGCACCCATAAAATAGATGATGACGGCAACGAGTCCTCTTCAAGCTCAATGACAAGCTATCTCGTCGGCATCGCGATGGCATTTATTCTTTATATGTTCATCATCATTTACGGACAGCTTGTTATGATGAGCATAATCGAGGAGAAAAACAACCGCGTGCTCGAGATTATCGTCACATCAATCAAACCGACGCACCTTATGCTTGGAAAAATAATCGGCATCGGAGCTGTAGCCATAACGCAGGTCATAATCTGGGCATTGCTGATTGCCGGATTTATCAGTTTTGTTTTGCCGGGCATTGTCGGAGGACAGATGTTTGCCGAACTTGACGCTCTCCGCGCCGGAACATTGAATCCCGCCGATGCCACAACCGACCTCGGAGTCCTTCAGGTATTGGCCATGCTGAGCTCCCTGAACTACATATTCTCTATATTCGGCTATCTTGTATTGTTCCTCATCGGAGGTTTTATGCTCTACGCATCGCTCTATGCCGCCATAGGCGCATCTGTCGACAACGCGCAGGATGGCGCGCAACTACAGGTATTCTGCATCGTTCCCGTGATTGTCGGGCTTATGTTCGCAATGACAATCGGACAAAACCCCGACTCTTCACTCGCCACACTCCTGTCAATGATTCCGTTTACTGCACCCATGATTATGATGTCACGCATACCCTCCGGCGTGCCTGCCGGCGAGATTTTCACATCGCTTGCCATCCTCTATGCTTCAATTGTGGCTATAATCTGGTTTACCGCCAAAATTTACCGTGTCGGCATTTTCATGTACGGCAAAAAGCCGAATCTGAAAGAACTGCTGAGATGGGCAAAATACAAGTGACAAGTCGCTGATATCACACAAACATATATTATACTGCCGCACGGTATAAGCTCTCCGGGCTTTACCGTGCGGCTGCTTTCTGCCAAGGCTTGATTGCAATGCAGAATAACGATCACCGCTTATACGTGCAAATCGCCTGCATTTATAACAACTTTTGTTAAAAATGTAATATTTGGTAAATAGCTGCGTTATTTTTATAGTTTCAATTGTTATGATTTCATTATTATTTTATAAATTTGCAGTTTGTAAAAACTATCGATAGAATATGAGACAACTGAAGATTACCAAATCGATTACCAATCGCGAAAGTGCTTCTCTTGACAAGTACCTTCAGGAGATCGGACGCGAAGAGTTGATAACTGTCGAAGAGGAAGTTGAACTCGCTCAGATGAT
>ERZ778496.1344-NODE-1344-length-17971-cov-9.981246_pt1 | contig 17971 bp, 14 predicted proteins | sample MGYA00433099_ERZ778496 | MGnify/ENA primary metagenome ERZ778496 (study PRJEB29527, sample SAMN07138962) | mouse gut metagenome | material: feces | host: mouse | place: China:Nanjing | collected 2016-01-25 ... | reverse complement strand
ACAAGGTGGAAGCCAAAGGCAAAGACCGTGACGAGATAGCGTTCTTCGCCAAGTTCGTACTGTGTTCCAACAACGAGTATCTGCCCGTTATCATAGACGCAGGTGAAACACGCTATTGGGTACGCAAGATAGACCGCTTGCAGTCGGACGATACCGACTTTTTGCAAAAGCTGAAAGCGGAAATCCCTGCTTTCCTCTATCATTTGCAGCACAGACAACTATCCACCGAGAAAGAGAGCCGTATGTGGTTTGCACCGTCATTGCTGCATACCGAAGCCTTGCAGAAGATTATCCGTAGCAACCGCAACAGATTGGAGATAGAGATGTGCGAACTTGTACTTGACATCATGGCAAGCACAGGTATCGACACTTTCTCTTTTTGCAGCAATGACATTCTCACGCTGTTGGCAAACACGTATGTCAAGGCGGAGAAGCACCAAGTGAGGAAGGTATTGCAGGAGTATTGGAAGCTCACGCCTGCACCGAACGGATTGACATACACAACCAATCAACTGAACTACAATCGGGAGTATAGATATGAGCCGATAAGGAAAGTGGGACGCTTCTATACCGTCACAAGGCAGCAGCTTGAAACGCTGTAAATCCATTGTCTTTTTGTTGAATTGTTGAATAAGGATATAATCATACTGATAATAAGCGATATACATTCTCAACAAAATCTCAACAGACCAAAAGAGAAGTTGAGCATAAAGCCCCGACCGATTGTTGGTTTCTCTTTTGGAGAGTGGTTTGTTGAACGGATGTTGAGAATCTATTTATATGGATATAAGCATATTACATATACCATTCAACGAATCAACGATTTTCATCCACCATTAAAACCATAGGAAATTATGACTACACAGGAAGCAAAGAAGATACGCATCGCAGATTATCTGCAAAGTTTAGGTTACAGCCCCGTCAAGCAGCAGGGCAAAAGCCTTTGGTACAAATCACCGTTCAGGGAGGAAACGGAAGCATCGTTCAAGGTGAACACCGAACTCAACCAATGGTACGACTTCGGAACGGGCAAGGGCGGCAACATCATCGCATTGGCGCAGAAACTTTACGGTTCGGACTATGTGCCTTACCTGCTTGGTAAGATAGCGGAGCAAGCACCGCACGTCCGTCCCGTGTCTTTCTCTTTTCGCCAGCAGGCATCCGAACCGAGTTTCCAACATTTGGAGGTGAGGGAACTCACTCACCCTGCATTACTCCGCTACTTGCAGGAACGTGGAATAAACACCGCATTGGCACAGGCTGAATGCAAGGAACTGCACTTCGTCCACAACGGCAAAGCCTATTTCGCCATCGGGTTCCCGAATGTATCAGGAGGCTATGAGGTGCGCAACCGTTTCTTCAAGGGCTGCATCGCCCCGAAGGACATCAGCCATATCAGACAGTCGGGAGAGCCGAGAGAGAAATGCCTCGTGTTCGAGGGTATGACGGACTATCTTTCATTCCTCACCTTGCGGATGAAGAACTGCCCGACCATGCCCAACCTTGACAGGCAGGATTACGTTATTCTCAATTCCGTTTCCAATGTATCCAAAGCCATAGACGTGCTACACGGGTATGAGCGCATACACTGCATGCTTGACAATGACGAAGCAGGGCGGAAAGCGTATTGGGAACTGGCAGGAGAGTTTGCCGGACGTATCAGGGACTTCTCCCAAAACTACAACGGGCATAAAGACCTGAACGACTACCTATGCGGTAAGCCCTTGTCCCAATCGGCAGAACCGATGAAACAGGAGAGGCAAGTCCAATCCGCAAGGCGGATGATACAGCCACCGAAAAAGCGAGGGCTGAAGCTGTAGAAAGAGGATGCTTGCAACGGCACGGATATTTGCCAACGGAAAATGCCGTAGCTTATTAGGGAATTTGTCCGAGCCGCATTGCAAGCAACGCTGAAAATTCCCTAATAAGCCAAAGAGGTTGTACCTCTCTGGACACTCCCAGCCAACGGCAAAAGCCGTACAGAAGTAAACCATCAACCATTGTTTCACAAGCTAAAAAGAAAGGATTATATATGGGTTATGCAGTATTACACATGGAGAAAACAAGCGGAACGGATGCCGCCATGTCAGCGCACATAGAGCGCACTATCAAACCGAAGAATGCCGATGAGAGCAAGACGCACCTCAATCGGGAGCTGATGACATTTCCTGACGGGGTGGAGAACAGGACGCAAGCCATACAGCACCGATTGGACACCGCAGGACTGACACGCAAAATCGGCAACAATCAAGTAAGGGCAATCCGTGTCCTGCTCACGGGAACACACGAGGATATGGAACGCATCACCAACGAGGGCAGACTTGATGAGTGGTGCAGCGACAATCTGAGATATCTTGCCGATACATTCGGCAGGGAGAATATCGTGTCGGCAGTCCTGCACATGGACGAACAGACACCGCACATACACGCCACTCTTGTACCGATAGTCAAGGGAGAGCGCAAGCGCAAGAAGAAAGAGGAACAGGTTAAGAAGCGATACCGCAAGAAGCCGACCGATACAACCCGACTGTGTGCCGATGAGATTATGACACGAGCCAAACTCAAATCCTATCAGGACACCTATGCCCAAGCCATGAGCGATTATGGACTGCAACGTGGTATTGACGGTTCGGAAGCGAAGCATATCACCACACGGCAGTATTACCGTGATTTGGTGCAACAGACGGAGCAGTTACGAACGGACATAGGACAACTTCGAGACCGCAAAGAAACGGCACAGGAAGAACTCAGGCGAGCCAAGAAAGAAGTGCAGACCGAGAAACTGAAAGGTGCAGCCACAACCGCAGCCACTAACATTGCCGAAAGTGTCGGTTCTCTTTTCGGGAGTAACAAGGTCAAGACATTGGAGAGGGAGAACACTACACTGCATCAAGTGGTCGCCACCCACGAGGAAACCATCGAAACACTGCAAAGTCAAATACAGACCATGCAGGCAGACCACAGCCGTCAATTGTTGGATATGCAGCAGAAACATATCAATGAATTGGGACAGACAGAAACAAGTCTTAAACGTGAGATTTCACGGCTTACGGTATTGTTGAACAAGACCGTGAAATGGTTTCCGCAAATAAAGGGTATGCTCAATCTCGAAAGGGTATGCCTTGCCGTAGGTTTCAGTCAAGAACAGACTGCAACATTGCTGACAGGCAAACCTGTTGATTACAGCGGTGAACTGTATTCGGAAGAACATAGGCGGAAATTCATGGCAAAGGATGTCAAAGCCAAAGTGTTCTCTGACAATGGTAGGCTTATCCTTACGATAGACTTGCGGCCTATCGGGGAATGGTTCAAGGAGCAGTTTGAGAAGTTGCAACAAAGAATACACCGACCTATATCGCCTCCAAGGAAAGATAGGGGAATGAAATTGTAGCCACATGGTTTCTTTTTCATTCAGGTTAAGCACTTTGTGTGTGGCAGTACAAGGTTTTCTGCGGAAAATGCTGTAATTTTGTAGGCGTTAGAATAATACAAGAAACGAATGAAAAAGTGGAAGAAAATAACAAGCACAATTATGTTGATGGCAGGTTTAATGCTATCATGTTTTCCTGTAGTATTCGCCCAAAACAAAAAATACAATCCATTTTATTATCCAGAGTTGAGCGAATATGCCGATAGCAACCGAATTGATTTCAGTTCCGAATATAGAAAATGGCTTATGCCGGACAGTTCCGAAAAGTTTGAGGATATTACCCTTGAATTACTAGACAGCGGTTATGTTTTTGAAAGGTCGTTGTTCAACTCGGAGCTGTTCATTTATGAGGATATAAATGGCAAGTCTCTCTACTTCAAGGAAACTCCATTCGATGGAGTACTTGGTGAAAAATATGCCCGTATAGAAATGTTCATCAATCCGGAAGTCGAACGCACAGACTCTCTTACATTCAAAGTAAAGGGCAAATCAAAAGTCAAAAAGAATGTATGTGACTTTACGGGAGAAATACATATTGAACATATATACAATATATGGGAACGGGCAGACGACCCGGGTAGTCCAGATTATTATGTTATGGTGTGTAACTATCTGTTCAAAGAAGATGAGACACAATATGGTACGGGATTTTTCAAAGGTACGTATGGCGTGTACTGCCATATAGACAAAGCCAACAAAAAGGTCTGTTTTGATATTGACTTGGGAGGAGGTGACGGTTACAATAACCGCAATTATGTTGGCACATGGCAAAGCTACAAGACCAAAGCAGAAAAGAAATGTATTTGGGGAGATTACCGCCTGCCATATACCTTTGATTTTGATATTGGCGATGGAGAGATGCGTGTCAATCCAAAATACAATAGTCCCGAATGGGAACAATGGCAATCGGAATCGTTCAACCCGGACGAAAAAGTCCGTTGGTGGGAAAATTCTCAAAAAGGAGGTAAGTGGAAAAGCAATGGCCGTAGAAATAACATCAAAGACAATGAAACTGACCAATAAAGAAATATCTGCACTACTTAACAAATCTGTGGAAGTGCGTTACAAATATTCCATCAAGCGGATTGCGGACGCAGACTGCTTGTGGACTATTTTCTCAAGTGATGGCAGTTATTGTCTGATTGCCAATAACGGATATCAAATGTTTCCTATATGGCCTTTCAAGGAATATGTGGAGATATATCTAGGTGGAAAAGCAGTAGGATATGACGTCGTTTCAATAGATTTGAATAAATTTGAAAATGAAGTGATTGACATTATTTACGGTAACAACTTTTCAATCGCTGTTTTCCCTGTATCGGATGATGACTCAGGGAAGATTGTAGATCTTGATACTTTTGTAAAAGATTTATCTGTTGAACTTGAAAACTACCGATAATGAGCCGCAATAAGATAGAAATCCAATCTAGGATCAATCGGTTGAAGCGGGCTGGTGATTTCAGTCACTTGCGGTCTTTTCTTCTGAAATTGCTATCGAATTACCCCGAAGAGTATTATTTTATGGCCGAACTGTCAAATGCCTGTTATCAGTTAAGGAAATATGATGAAGCACTTACTTATGCGCATGAAGCATATAAATTAGCCCCTGATGATTATTGGGTAAGATATATTTATGGCTGTGCTTTAACCGCAAAAGACAAGCTGGATGAAGCGGCTGAAATGTTTGATTCAATCATAGCCTGTAATGTTGCTTTTCTTGCTTATTATGAGCATGGTGAGGGAAAAAGATGGGCTGAATCTCTTTTGAATGACAGTAGGTATATGAGAGCCGCCATTTATCAGCAAGAAGGTAATAATCTTGAGGCACGAGATTTGTTCCAAACTCATAAGTCTATAAGAAGGCATGGGCTATATAGCGATTTTTCAATCAAGCAGGTTAATGGGCATCTGAGATGGTTGGATATGATTATCGGTGATACCGACAGGGATTATTCTATCTCAAAATATCGTCCGCAGTTCTATAATTCCGAAAGATGCTATATTCGGAATGAATGGACTTCAATCTTCGATATTGGCAAATCGTTTGCTGATGGCATCCTTACAGAAGAAGAGTATATCAAAATCGAGACAAAATATATTGCTACGGCTATTGAATTGGCAAGATTGGCAGGCTGCACATATCTTACGGTAAGTTACATTGAAGGTGATTCAACGGATATTGTTGATTCCGTCAATAGTCATAAGCTGAATCATGTCCTGATTGAAAACGCAAAGACAATAAGCCGAGGATTAAGAGTTTCACTAAATGACTGCCCGGACTTCCTTCGTCTATGTCTGCGTGAATGTTGTTGGGCGATATTCTCCAGTAAGACGCATAATTTTCTTGTCGAGTTTGGCTACGACTATTATATGCATATCCATACTGTCGTGCCAAAAAATCAAGTTGTTGAAATTGTAAACAGAAACGGATTGTATCTTCGCCCATGAAACGGACCGATAAACGATTTTGGATATAACCAGAGAAGTTAAGGAAATCATATTGAGGATTTAATGTGTTATTGAAAGAAATGTATTACCTTTGTGGCACATACGAGATGCCAAGAAAGCATATCAAAGCAGAATACAGCAACAAGAACGGTTGGCAATTCGTTACCTCAAAATCTGGTAATCTTCCCAAAGTCCTTATTATAAAGGGATAAGGATTATATTCCAAAATTACAGCAATAATCTTTTACCATGGCATTATAAAACAAATTTATACCTTTGTAAACTCAGATTCATAGCATACCATGAAAAAAATAGTTATTAAATTCATATTGGCATTTATCATGTTTGAAGGAACCTCTTGCATAAATGATCCTGTTATCATCCGCCCCAACCTTGTGTTCCGCTCGGAAGCTACTACAGGGGAAGGATCGATTTGGCATCCCGATCGCAATACTCTTTTTTGGGTAGATATAGAAGGCAAGACGTTATACGAGTATATACCGGACTTACAGAATTGTCGTTCATGGCAATTCGACCGTATGGTCTCTACCGTTGTGCCAGAGACGGACAGTACGGTAGTCGTAGCTTTACAAAATGAGATCATACGTGTAAACCTAACGGATGGTAATATGACATCTATCGCCCCAATCCCGGACAATAACGGGAAGATTCGTTGCAACGATGGAAAATGCGACCCGTCCGGACGCTTATGGATCGGGACCATGGGATTTGGCGCACCTAAAGGGGCTGCCAGCCTTTATTGCGTATGGGCAGACGGAACCGTCGAAACAAAGTTGACAAAAGTCACGATCTCCAATGGAATCGTATGGTCCGCCAACAAGAAATACATGTATTACAACGACACACCTACCCATAAGATCATACGTTTCCGGTATGACGATAGCTCCGGGGATATATTGTACGATGGTGTAGCCGTAAATATACCCGAGGGCACCGGCTCCCCGGATGGAATGACGATCGATTGCAATGACAATCTTTGGGTGGCTCAATGGGGAGGCGGTGCTGTTTATTGTTATAATCCCTATACTGGCGACCTGTTGACAAAAATTGTCGTGCCGGCTCCCCACGTAGCGTCATGCGCTTTTGGAGGGAATAAGCTCGACACGCTTTATATAACGACCGCCCGTGCCGGATTGAGCGAGGAACAGCTTGAGGAATATCCATTAAGCGGTAGCGTATTCTGTTGCAAGCCCGGAGTAAAGGGGATACCGGCGAATTGCTTTCATTAATAATCCGTATTTTTGGTTACAAACTAACAAGATCGTAAACCAAATATCAATTTAAATTGTTTACTTTGTAGACATAGCATGCAAAATAGAGGCATACTCCTGTCTCCACGCATAACAAATGCTAATAATTATACAGAATGGCAAAGAATAAACCTGCAAAAAAAGATAACAAAGAGAAAAAAGGCAAAAAGGACAAAGGATCTGGTAAACGTATGAAAAAAGGAGCGATGATCCAAGCCATCATTTCCGTTTTCCAGTCCTCTCCCAAGGAACCTTTCAACTATAAACAAATCAGCAAGATTATCGGGCTCGAGAACCAAGTGCAGAAATTGCAGGTGGTAGACATCCTGTATGACTTGTCCGCCGAGGATATCATCACCGAGATCGACCGTGGCCGCTATCGTCTCAACGGATTGGGAACCCTAGCCGTAGGAACTTTCGCACGCCGCAGTAACGGAAAGAATTCTTTCATCCCCGAAGACGGAGGTACACCGGTATTTATCGCCGAACGTAATTCCGGACATGCCATGGATGGTGACAAGGTGAAAATACAGCTTTTCGCTAAGCGTAAAGGTGCCGAGCCGGAAGGTGAGGTCGTGAAAATCCTTGAGAGCAAGGAACGTACTTTCGTAGGCAAACTTCAAGTAGCTAAGGGATTCGCCTTCTTGATTACGGAAAACAAGACGTTGTCTAACGATATTTTCATCCCTAAAGATAAACTGAAAGGGGGTAAGAACGGTGACAAGGCGATCGTACGTATCGTGGAATGGCCGGATGAAGCCAAGAACCCGCTGGGTGAGGTCGTCGATATCTTAGGTACCGCCGGACAGAATACCGCCGAGATGCATGCGATCCTTGCCGAATTCGGATTGCCCTACAAATATCCTTCCTCGGTAGAGAAAGCGGCGGATAAGATCCCGGAAGCGATCTCTCCGGAGGAAATTGAGAACCGGGAGGATTTCCGGGGGATAACAACCTTCACGATCGACCCGAAGGATGCGAAAGACTTCGACGATGCTCTTTCCGCACGCCGTTTGGATAACGGGAACTGGGAGGTGGGCGTACATATCGCCGACGTAACACATTATGTGAAAACGGACGGTGTCATCGATAAAGAGGCACAAAGCCGTGCGACTTCCGTTTATCTGGTAGACCGTACGATACCGATGCTTCCTGAGCGACTTTGTAACCAAATATGCTCTTTACGTCCCGACGAGGAAAAATTATGCTTCTCCGCTGTCTTCGAACTAAATAGCGACGCCGTAATGCAAAACTCCCGGATCTGCCGCACGATCATCAAGAGCGACCGCCGCTTTACCTATGAGGAGGCACAAGAAGTGATCGAAACCGGCGAGGGAGATTATAAAGAGGAGATTCTAGCCTTGAACGACCTTGCCAAGAAATTGCGGGAACGCCGCTTCAAGAGTGGCGCTATCAATTTCGACCGCTATGAGGTTAAATTCGAGATCGACGAACAAGGGAAACCGGTCCGTGTTTATTTCAAGGTCTCAAAAGACGCTAACAAGTTAATCGAGGAGTTCATGCTATTGGCAAACCGTACCGTAGCCGAGTTCGTGGGCCGTCCTCCTAAAGGAAAGACTAAGAAGACATTTGTTTATCGTATCCATGAGCTTCCGGACCCGGATAAAATGGAGAATTTCGCCTCTTTTATCCGTCGCTTCGGCTATAAGTTGAAAACAGACGGCACGAAGACGGATGTCTCCAAAGGTATCAACTCCTTATTAGACAATGTACAAGGGAAGCCGGAAGAGAACTTGATCGAGACAGTGGCGATCCGTGCCATGCAAAAGGCCCGTTACTCCACGGAGAATATCGGCCACTATGGCTTGGCTTTCGAATACTATACACATTTCACCTCTCCTATCCGCCGTTATCCGGATATGATGGTACACCGATTGCTGGAACGTTATCTAGCCGGTGGCCGTAGCGTTATACAAAAGAAGTATGAGGATTTATGCGATCATTGTTCCAGCATGGAGCAAGTCGCCGCCAACGCAGAGCGTGCATCCATCAAATATAAGCAAGTGGAATTCATGCAGGATAAGCTCGGCATGGTATTCGACGGCGTTATCTCCGGTGTCACCGAATGGGGACTTTACGTAGAACTGAACGAGAATAAATGCGAGGGACTCGTACCTATCCGTGATCTGGATGACGATTACTACGAGTTTGATGAGAAGAATTATTGTTTATTGGGCCGTCGCAAGAAACGTCAATATCGTTTGGGAGACCCGATCACGATCAAAGTAGCGCAAGCGAATCTGGAACGTAAGCAACTTGATTTCCAATTAGCGGAATAAGGCCGTCGACCCTACGGTAGCCATAAGTATCCAAGTATCTTAACTTCATGGAGCGATGAAGTTAAGATACTTGACTGTTTTAACTAAGATACTTGGCCATCTCAACTAAGATACTTTTTTATCACCAATAGACCAGCCCCAACGCTCCACAAACAATCAAATCCCATTACAATTATGCCTATGAAAGTCTACTAAGCCGTTCTCTTAGCAAATCACTATACTTTTCTTTTAGTTCTGTACTTAGAATGCAACATCCAGCATGTTTCGTATACCACACAAAAGCGATAAACATTTATTCGGTTTAGTCAATACGTCTACAAACGCGATCCCACCGAATCTCGTTTGTTAGCGGATTCATGGATTTCCATATTAGAATCGCTTTTCCTATAATAAACTCCTCTGGTAATAAGCCCCAATAACGTGAGTCCCGAGAGTCTTCTATCCGGTCCCTTGCCACGAAATAGTAATCCTTTCGAAAGAAGTAGCCAGCGATCCGGGAATTATCCAATAATATATTCCCGTTACTTTCAATTGAAAGTTTTTTCCCGGTTTCCCATTCTATCAGCTTACCATAAATGATAGCGTTCTGCCGGTTCATCTCCATAACATCCCCTTTCTTTGGGATGTATAGCGGACCCAGGTTTTTCATATTCCAACCGATCAGACTGTCTTTCGGGAAGCTCCAATATAGGTTGGCATCTTTCAGCATCTTATTGCTTTGTACTGAAAAAAGCTCCTGTCCCTCGATATTTCCCAAAGGTTCAGATACGCCACTGATTCTGTAATAACCGTTTATAATGGACAGGCTATCGCCCGGTAGCCCCAGACAACGCTTAATGTAATATTTCATTATATGCATCTCTATCTTGTCCAAATTGTTAGGATATGGATAATTAAACACGATCACGTCATTCCTTTTTATTTTTCTTATACCCGGTAGGCGAACGATTTTAACCTGCTCACCACGCATCGAAGCGAAAACATTGAATAAGCGGGCTCCGGGAATTAGCTTATTCACCAAGACATTGTCTCCTGCTATAAGTCCGGGCTCCATTGAATTGCTCGGGATTCTAAAGGATGAGAAGAAGAATATTTGTATAACCACAAACAAGGCTACAATCATACAACCCCAGAAAAGCGTATTGATTATATATCGGAAGATTTTGCTGACAAGGTCTATTTTCATATTTATCTTCATTAGAATAGAGACTTCTTTTTGAATGAGCCTGTAGGCTCCAAATACAGTATAACACGAGATTCCCATAGTACATCCACCTCCACTTCCCTAAATTCCATCAATCCCCAATTGGGCACGCCTACCAGAAAGAGCATTCCATTAAAGCCATAGCATACTACAAAGTCATATTCACCCCAATCATTCCTTATATGTAAGATTACCGGATTGGGGAATTTTTTTAGGTTCTCTACTGTGGAATTCCCGATTGTTGTACTTAGACCGATTGTTTCCGCTACTTTAGCCAAATCAGACAACTGGGTAATCCCGTTTGTTGTCCGGCAGGCTGATAATAAATAAGCGGGATCTTCATATCCTTTGTGGTATTTTATGATGGAAAGCAAGCACATAACTCCCACGGATGAAATATCCCGGTACACAAATGTTCTTCGGATAAAATTAAGTGATTTCATATTCTTTTGTATAAGCAGTTGTATTTTCGGCCAAAATCTTCGCTTTCATAATGGAAAGATTTCGTTTGAAAGCAGCGTAATTATCAAATATCTGGATTATTCTCTTTTCTATGGTTCGCAAAGAGTCCCACTTGATACGTGCTCTCAACCCCAAGCCGTGATAGACCACTCGAGCGGAATTTCCCAATTGATCCGATTTTAATGATAAAGGGCATACAAGCATAGGTACCTCCTTTTCGACACACTCCGCGATACTGTTCATTCCGCCAAGCGTAACCATTAGATCGCAGTATGAAAGCAAATGCAACTGCGGTAAATGCTGGAACACATACATATTAGACGGGCAAGGGAGTAAATAGGAGGTATTATGATACTTCCCCACAGATAGTATAAAAACAAACTGAGGATTCCGCAAGCAAATATCCCTTATTTTCTTGAAGATTATCTTAGATCGTTTTTCAAACCCCATAATGGTACTCGAGAAACAATAGATGATCTTTGTATCCGGACGCTGCTGTTTTAGCAAACGAATCTCCTCCATAACCCGTAAATATCGTTTGTTAAGGATATTCTCTTCTCGCTTCAAATCTACTCTTGATGGCGCATATTGGCACTTAGGTGGATGTTTACGCGGGAAATCAAGGCTTGCGGGAGTCATGGCCAAGATATCAATGCCTTTAATGCCCATAATGAAAGGCCGTTTTAAATCAACATTTTCATCAAAGGGGTAATCGTATTTAATAAATAGCTTTTTATATAGAGAAAAGTAATCTTGCTTACATAGTAATAGCGAGTAAAACAGATTCCTCACTTTTCTCCCTATCGCTATTCTCTCCCAAGCAAAACGTATCCTTAATCTGGAAATAATTGTTTGTTTAGGAATAAGACCGGAAGTAAAAGGAGGCACCCACGGATCATAAAGAGATAACGGCATTGTTTCTACAGAAATGACATGGATTCCCAGCTTATGATACAAGGCTGTACGCATGGTACATTGGGCATCCATGTATACACGATCTGGGGACAATTCTCTTATCTTATTTTCCCAATCAGCTATTTTCCGGAAAAAATCATGTTCCCTTTTTTGCGTGAATGCGGAGATGAAACATTCCAAAATAAAACGCAGTCCTTTTACACGTAGCTCCTGTTTGTCTGATTCTAAAGGGTGATCCAGCATGACGCATTCAAATCCCTTATCCTCTATCCTCTTCTTATACTCAGATTCCACCGCGCAATAAACAACCCGACGCTGTTTCTCCCGCCACTTATTCGCAAGCGCAAAACTTGCGTTCAAGTGGCCGATGGCAGGGTATATGTCGAATAGTAGGGTCATAATTTTTTAATCTAATAGAGTCCCTGCATCTAGATAAGCGAATTGCATCTCATTATCTAAGCTCATGATAAGTCGTTCGTTTTCTTTGTCATAGCAAAATCTTATAATCGGATATCCAGTTTCTAAGGTCTTTAGGTAATTACCTTCCAAATCAAAAACCATAAATTTGGTTGGATAAGTAGATTTACCGTCTCGAAATCCTTTTTCCCCTGAATAGCAGACTACAATCTTGTTATCGCAAAAATGCACATCGCCAAAGTAATCCTTGCCATGTGTCTCCGTTTCCCAATTAGGACCATATATGTTATATCTTAAATTTCCGTCAAGGTCACATATCGTCATAAGATCATGAGGCATATAAGCCTCCACATAGATACCATGCTCCATTGATATCGCAAACCAAATACGTTTCTTTTTAACATTTGGATGAATCGTATAATTCATAGGCTTTATCTCCCCTGTTTTCATGTTTATTCTCCCAACAAGTGGTATGAAGTTATTGTCACCTATTGGCTTGATGACCACACCAATAGACAATGTATCGTTTATATACAGATAATTACTCGGAAATATATCTTTCTTCAATTTCATTTTTTCAACAGGAAGATAGGTAAGGTCCGTAATCACACTGTCTAAGTCAAAACTGAAAATTTCACGTTTACCTTGATCCAACGCATGGAATTTACGATTTTCTTTATCTTCTGCTATATGCCCCAGACGTACTATCTCTCCCGGTCCTTCTCCTCTAAGCGCAGTACTAGTTATATACTTGAAATTACCCTTGTCAAAAATATGGATAAATTCATCTGCCGATTTATAATCTACAATAAATATATATTTATCAATAATTTGTGGCCATGAGTAATTATTGATGAGAACATCCTCTATCACGATCTCTTTAACCTGTTCATGGACATTGATTATATGATCTCTCTTATCTTGGTACTTTTCAGTCGTTGAGTTCGAAGAACAACCCAAACAGAAAACAGTTAAAATAAACAAATATACTATTTTATTCATAATTTATATACATTAATATGTGATAGAACTATCTTTATTCAATCGGGGAATAAACACAAAATAGAATATAAAAACATCACTGGTCAGAGTCCCTATTTATTATTCTACATAATTTTTAATTAAGGTGGAGGATGTGTCAAAACCCCAAATGGCCTTTCCGAAAAGTTACAAATTGCAACTACAAGGCCTAAAAGAATTGTATCAAGCTCTATCATTGAGTAATGACACGACTCTCCTTTTTGCCTTTAAGGATCTTCTAATTTCAAATTAAAAGTTCATCTAGGCTAAATTTGAGTTTTGGCACAACCTCACATCTATATAGATATTACCATCCACTGTATTCCTTTAGAGGATATTCATATCCATTGCAAAAGCAGGAACTACCGCCTTCTACACACCCATTCGGGCAATAGGCCAACGCTTCCGTATTCGCCGAAATAAGATCGGAAACGGAAACCTCCTCATTCGCACTATCGGTATTATTGAAACCGAAAGCGGCTGCTATCGCCGCAAAGCTACCTATTGTTAAAATCTTCTTAAGCATAATGTTCTTGTTTTTGATTTGTTAATTGGAAATAATCCACACTCCCTAAGCATATTAAACTTAGAAATTGCCGAGACCTAACTTATAGGTCGAAATTTTTCGTACCTTTGTACACCTCCTTCCTTTTTATGGGGGTAGTTGGGAGAGTTTGCTTTTGTGGTTCGAAAGCGCAAGGCAAACCTCTCCTTCCCTTACCCGATGATTATTTATTCCGCTCTACCTCTAATTCTTAGTTTTAGAGGGTATGCCGTATTGCATTTCAACATGATGATCTCGTTGAAAAAGCCTACATCTTTTGGTTTCATTGTTACTTCCACAACGGTAGTCTCATTTGGCATGATGGGCTTTTTCTCAAATGCGACAGAGGCACAACTGCAAGTCGTACTTGTGGTTATGATAACAAGCGGTTTGTCTCCCGTATTCTTTACGGTAAAAGCCTGCTTTTTTGCCTCACCTACCTTCATAATGCCTAGATCCGCTTTTATGGGGGTTACTTCCCCAATGGAATTGTTGTCCTCTTTTTCATTAACGGTATCATAGTTTTCTGATATTTGCTTAATATACAAACTCCTAATATCCAAGCTAAGAACCGGATTCCCAATCGTTAAGACTTTGTTGTCTTTGTCTAACAATAACGTATGAAACTGAGAGAGATGCGGAAAATTATTCAACTTGTTCAGTTCACCATTAAAGTCTATACAGACAGGATGGTCGAACAAATCACGTTTGAAAAGTTGGCACAACTCCTTATAATCCTTCGGATGGAAGAAAAACAGGAAGGGAATTTCCCCATTGCTAATAGAATTGGTATACTCTATTAGTTCTTTCCATTTTTGTAATTGCAATTTACAATCCAGACACCCTGTAGAATCAACATACACCAATACTTTATAGGTAGATTGGGGTATTGAATAATCAACCGTGTCTTTACCATAAAGAGTGAATACGGGACGCTCCGGGAATTTAACCTCTTTCCCGTACCATTCTTTAACAATGGGTAGCAATTCATTATCACTCTTTTGTTTACCGCAAGACAAAAGTGTTATTAGAATCAGGAGAATAAGTAGAGAGTGCCTTTTCATAAACAACATCATTTTAAGATTATAAACTAATAACCAACGAATCATTCCGGTCAACTATAGACTCTTTCACAAGCTACATAGAGAACCTTTTTAAGATCAACCTATTTTACAGCGCAAAAATGAACTCTATTTTATCTCAAATCGCCCCATCAGATGATCTCCCCATTGATTTGTCAAATCCAAGGTACAACTTCCCTTTGGAGCACTTGCCAAATCAATTGTGATCAGATGAGCTTCAGAGGCCGGATATGTCTCCTCATAAGAGAATCCATCATCTCCCGTGATACATACCGTGATGTCCGAACGCCCGGTCGTGCATTGAATGGTTAATAAGGTATCATTGATGGAGGCTGTTACGGGGATTATGGTTGTGACGGATCGTTTTCCTTCATCCCATCGGTTGCCTCCTAACTCAATATCATCACCCATCACCTTTGCTGACAGATTAAACGCATAGATGCCAGCCAGAATACTTACCAGTAAAAAACTGATACATTTTTGTACTAAATTATGTCTTCTCATAACCATATTTATTTAAGTTTAACCTATCGCAAACATAAAGCAAATAACTGAAACAACCTAAAATAAACAAAGACATCATACGGACACAGCCTGTAAGACAAAGCGCTAGTAAGCAAACATTTACATCAAACTCGCTCTTCCTCGATGCGGACATTTAAATCCTTAGTAATTCATTAAGAACACATCTAACGTCATATTAGAACCTATAATTTCTCCTTTGCATTGATTGATATGCTTGCGGGATACGATATTTCTTTTTGGTGACAGAAGAACTGGATATACAAATAATATCTGAAATCTGAGAAGTAGTAAGCCCAATCTTTATTAAACCGCAAACTTGAAGATCCGTCTCGTTTAAAAAAGGGAACTCCTTTTTTAAACGAGAATAAAAAGCATTATGCACCATATCCAGACTCTCAAACAAAAGAGTCCAATCAATGGTTTGGCGAGGATTTTCCCGTAACATCTTAAAGAGGTCAACATGATTATTTATGTAATTTATCAAAAGAGTCACCCACTCTTTGAGAAATAAATTTTGATTGGATTGTTTCTCTAACTCAATGGCCCTAGCTTCATTTTTCACTGTCGATTGAGAGTATCTGTCTATTTCGCATTGATATTCTCGGTTTTCAGATTCTAAACGCTCCGTTTCTTTCTGCAAGTTTTTGATATTGATCTCAATATTATCTTGATATTCTTTTTTTTCTGATTGTAGAATCTGAATATTATTGCGCAAATCATCGATCAACCTTATTTTATCATCAAAATCTTCAAGTATAGATTTCATCAAAATCTTATTCGTTTGTATTATCTCTTCATTTTCATGCACTTTTGAGAGATATTCATGAATATGCTCTTCTGATTTCCTTAAGCGCCGTTCTTTCAGCCATAACTTGCGCTGATAACCAAAAGCGAGCAGCCCGATGAAAAAAATCATAACGATCCAACCTCTAAGGATCAATTTCCGCAACCGCTCTTTTTCCAACAAAAGAGTTTTCTTCTCATTTTCCAATTTCTCATTATCGTATTTCTCTTGCGCTTCCGCTATAGCCTGCGTACGATTTACATTATTTATAGAATCCGTAAAAAAGCGATATTGATCTATATATTTAAAAGCTTCTTCATGATTATGCTTTCTTCTCGAAATAAAATACAAAGCCAAATTTGTGGTTTGAATTCTTTCAATGTTAGAAGTGTTTAGTGACTCCTTAAAATAAACCTCCGCAGAATCCAATTCTCCCATTCGATAAAGGATGACCGCTATTCCAAACGTAGCCGATGAAAAGTTGATAGAATCCCCAGACTGAGACTTTAAAGCCAATTCCTCTTTTTGATATTCCAAAGCCCTCTTATAATCACCTTCATTAAAATACACAACTCCTAACTCTCCAATAGCCATAGCTTGCGCCTTCAAATCATTAATCAATTCCGCATTCTCCAAAGAACGTTCAAAGTAATAACGGGCACTATCCAACCGCTTGCGCTCCGCAAATGTCCGCCCCAACTCCGAATAAGCATGCGACCAATCATCTCTTCGGGGAACTTGCGTGACATAATAAATGGCTTCCCGGAACTGTTCGAATGCCAGATCATAGACCTTCTGCTCCCGATACACACGCCCCAAGGTCTGGCAAATCAATGAGGCGAACAACGGCTCATCAAAACTGCCGATTAAGTCTCTCGCCCATACATAGCACTCGGTGGCCTCTTCCAATTTACCCAAGTCTTTCAATACGGAACCCTTATAAAACCAAGCTTGCGCCTTCCTATGCCCATCTCCTTGCTTATCGAAATAACGAAGAGCCACGTTGATCAGCGAGTCCGATGTATGCTTCTTATAATTTTTATCCCAAGCCTGTGTATAGAGCAAGCACCAAGTGGCATCGTTCAGCTTATCCGAAGGGGAGGGTTTAGGCACCTTTTCCAATAAGGCCAATGCGCTGTCCGGATGATCCCACATGATAGAGTCAATCTGTGCTAGTTCAAGGGAAACCGTTTCTGTTTGTTGCCGACAGGAAAAACAGAAATTCACACACAATAGTATTAGAGCGATTACAAATCTCATCTATAAAAATACCGATTTTAAGGACTCGTACAAAGTAAAAAATATCCTCCCTATTATGCAAGAGCATTTTGGAAATTCCATGAATCTGGCACGTATAAAATATAATGGCTCAGTAGAAATTTAGTGGGGTACCGCAAAGCTGCAAATAATCCGGTATAACTACCCTTTTCGAAGAATATATACTTCAAGTGGCATTAGATATATACTTCATTGCCCAAGTAAGTATATCTTCTCTCGCAGGCATGTCACCTAAATGACTATGCCTAAATTTACTTCACAGATTTTACTGTTATTTTCTAAGGTACTTCA
>ERZ778496.1343-NODE-1343-length-17974-cov-6.779843_pt1 | contig 17974 bp, 17 predicted proteins | sample MGYA00433099_ERZ778496 | MGnify/ENA primary metagenome ERZ778496 (study PRJEB29527, sample SAMN07138962) | mouse gut metagenome | material: feces | host: mouse | place: China:Nanjing | collected 2016-01-25 ... | reverse complement strand
CAAGGAGAATGGTATATGAACACCCACAACATCAATCGTGATGAATATGCCAAACTGGCATCCGGATTCTATCCTTCACGTTTCAATGCCGCCGAATGGGTATCTGCCATCAAGGCCTCCGGTGCCAAATATATCTGTATCACCAGCCGCCACCATGACAGTTTCTCCATGTTCGACACCAAAGAATCCGATTATAACATTGTAGATGCCACTCCTTTCAAACGGGACATTCTGAAAGAATTAGCCGACGAATGTCACAAGCAAGGCATTAAACTTCATTTCTATTATTCGCATTTGGACTGGTTTCGTGATGACTATCCGGCAGGAAACACCGGTCGTGGAACCGGACGCCCCAAAGGTCATGGGAACTGGGAAAGTTACTATAAATTCATGAACAATCAGCTGACAGAGCTCTTAACTAATTACGGTCCTATCGGTGCCATCTGGTTTGACGGAGTATGGGACCAGCCTGCCGATTTCAACTGGCAGCTGGAGGAACAATATGCCTTAATCCATCAATTACAACCAGCATGCCTGGTAGGCAACAACCACCACCGAACCCCTTATGCCGGTGAAGATTTTCAGATGTTTGAACGTGACCTGCCAGGCGAGAACAAAGCTGGATTTTCCGGACAAGAAATCAGCGCACTTCCACTGGAAACCTGTGAAACAATGAATGGCATGTGGGGATACAAGATTGAAGACCAAAACTACAAATCACCCAAAGCATTGATACACTATCTGGTTAAAGCAGCCGGAAAAAATGCGAATTTGCTCATGAATATCGGCCCTCAGCCCAACGGAGAATTACCCGCTACAGCTGTAGAGCATCTGAAACAGGTAGGTGAATGGATGCACCAATATGGAGAAACAATTTACGGCACTCGTGGAGGTGACGTGCCTCCTCACACATGGGGGGTGTCAACCCGCAAAGGTGACCGTTTGTTCATCCATATACTAAATTTGCAGGATGACGCACTTTATATACCTCTGAAGGCAAAAGTAAAGAAAGCAATGCAGTTTATTTCCAAGACTCCACTTTCTTTCAAACAGGAAAAAGACGGTATATTGATAAAACTGCCACAAATACCTGATGACATAGATTATGTCATAGAATTAAACATTAAGCAATAAGAGAACATTCATAGTAGAACAAGCATCTTTGCATAAGGATGCAGAACAAAAGGAATACAGAAATAGCTGATACAAAGAAAAGGAGAGTGAACAATACAAAGTTCAGTCTCCTTTTTCTATCATTAATCATAATACCCGAATCAACGCTTTTCAGTTCCTGGAAGCACCAAGTGCTGTATTCCCATTATCACCCATACAGACACAACAAAAGGTGCGGTCAGAGTGGTAATCCCCAAGTCCATCCCTATAATCTGCAAAACAACGGATAACAAGACAGAACATGAAGCCCATACAAGACTTTTCAAGGTTTTATCTCCTAAAGCAATGGCACACAATACACCGTTATAGCCCATCAATCCCATATTCAACATTTCAGCATCTATTCCCAACAAGATAGCCAAAGGAATAGGAAGAAATGTCCCTAATACAACATAGAAAGCAGCAGTCCGTGAATTGATAAGAATACCTGCTAAGAATAACAGCCCGGTCAATAAATTTTCTTGGAACATTACCTGAGCGATTCCAAAACTGAGGGTTTGGAAGTAATCGATTCCTTGTGTAGTATCAGTAACTGTATCAGAAGCCAACAGAATATCAGGAACTATCCAGATGCAAAATCCCAATAATATCCATACGGAAAGAATGAAAGGGGCTGTAAATCCGGGAAGTGAATGTTGCAGGCTGAAAAGTCGTGATATCCGGGTTGAAATACATGAAGCTACAGTCATCAACAACAGGGAGCCCAAAGACAGTTCCATGAAAGCCCCGGCGGCTATTCCTACCAATGTACCGTTAAAACCATACAGTCCGTTCTTTATATCATCACGTCCATAACCTGAAAGATGGGCAGTCAATGTGCTTATTATATTACCGCTCAAAGCCAATATTCCCATCTGCCATGAATTCAGGAATATTCCTATTAGCATCAACAGGCCGGACAATGCATTGTTCTGAAACATAACCTGTCCTGTTCCACGGCCTAAGACAAGCAAAGAGTTATACACCGAAAGTATTTTCATAAATCAAATTAATCTAATGTGAAACTCCTGAATGGCTTAAAAGCCGGAGTTTGCCAATAATTTCTTTACACTATCCATAAATCCTTCCACGATTTGAAACATTTCTTTTCTGCCTGTTCCCGTTTTCTGGGATATCTTATTCACAATTTCTTCCTTAGTCATAATGAATCTATTTTTTAGAACCTTCCTTTTTGTGGATGGTTTTTATTCATTTTCCAACGGCTCTCTCACCGTGGTCACAAGGCTGGATTGGGCTTGCAAATATACCAAATTTCGGGCCTTTTCGCAAGCCCGAAGGTTCGATTTAGCGATTTGATTGTCTGACGAACGGATAGGGATTGCCATAAGTGTTTATCTCGACAATAACATGGTTGCCCAAAAAGTCAAGCGATGCGTCAATGCTATCTATTACTGAGTTTCTTCTGCTGATTATTGCTTAGTCCCTCTCCGATTACGGCAAGATCGGGATTAATTACAAACTTAACGAAGTATTATAATTTTTAATTGATTGTTATTACGTTTCTATTCTCTTATAAAAAGCAGTGATTCGTGGAGAATAGCTGCTTTTTCACTATAATCCGCATTCTTTTGGAGGTCTTGAGTTTTTTGCCTATCTTTGTAGTAACCCATATATCAGACCATTATGAACAGCAATAATAAAAATCAGATCATCCGTTTTGACTGGGCGATGAAACGTCTGCTCAGAAACAAGGCCAACTTCAGTGTGCTTGAAGGCCTGCTCACCACGTTATTGGGTGAGAGGATCATTATCCAGAGGCTTCTTGAGAGCGAGAGCAACCAGGAGGACGAATATGACAAGTATAACCGTGTGGATATGCTTGCCGAGAACTCCAAAGGCGAGCTTGTTCTGATAGAGGTTCAGAACAATAATGAATATGCCTACTTCCAGCGTATGTTGTTCGGAACTTCCAAACTGGTCACTGAGTATATCAACAGAGGGGAGAGTTATGACAAGGTCCGTAAAGTATACAGCGTCAATATAGTCTACTTCTCCCTAGGGCATGGCAGGGACTTCGTTTATCATGGAAAGACGGAATTCAGGGGTATCCACACTAATGATCTCCTAGAACTTACTCCATTCCAGAAACAGGCATTCAAGGTGGATACGGTCAGCCAGTTATATCCTGAGTACTATATCCTGAAGGTGAACGGTTTCAATCAAGTAGCTAAAAGCCCTCTGGAAGAATGGATTTACTACCTGAATACCGGAGAAATACCTTCCACTGCCACAGCACCCGGTCTTGAGGAGGCCCGTGAGAGATTGAAACTGGATAGTATGACCAAGGATGAGCTTGCAGCCTACTACCGCCACTTGGATAATATTGTAATCCTTCGTGATAATATCAATACTGAACGTGAAGAAGGAAGGGCGGAAGGTCTTGAAGAAGGAGAAAGAAAGAAAGCTATCGAAGTCGCCCGTTATCTAAAGTCATCAGGAACCGCAATGGAATTAATTATTGGAGCTACAGGATTGTCTAAAGAAGAGATTAAAAAACTATAATATAAACTTTTTACATAGTATTTAGGAGGAACTATACAATGGATTACGTATGGTTCCTCTTTTCGTTTATAAAACAAGTAATCCACACATAATAATAAAAGTATCAAGTCCCAATCTAATCTAGAAATAAGTTCATTTTTTATGGTATTTAACAGGAACAAGTTAAATGAATATAAAAGACAGGGGGAGTATCTGATTTTACAAAAGGAAAAACCGCTGATTATCAGCGGTTTTCAAATTCATTCGTGGAGCTGGAGGGAGTCGAACCCTCGTCCAAACGAGGAAGCCATACGCTTTCTACATGCTTATCTTCGCCTGAATTTTCGAGTATAAGCAGGACCGAAGCCACCAACTTATACCTTATCCTCTAAATTTTCGTAAGAGACACGAGGCGGATCTCTAACTATTCCCGATTTTACTGCACCACTTGATCAAACGCTTCGGAACAAGAGCTTTTGAGTGATGTCTCGTTTCCACCACTTTGGCGGAAATAAAGCTAATCTACTATGATTCGATTAAGCAGCAAGAGCATAATTTTCGTTGCCAGATAAAATTTTGAAAACTGGGATTATAGTGCCAATCAACCACGCACTGCATGCTTACATACCACTTAGCCACGCTGTCAAATCCAGTCAACCCCATGACTTTATAACGGTCTGAAATTTAAAAGATTGCGATGCTTATTTCTAAGTCAGGGGATGAAAAAGGGATAAATAGTACATTATTTTTTCATGCCCTACCGCTTTCTTTGATGCAAAGATACATATTCTTTTGTTACCAACAATAATATATTTGCAATTATTAGCTAATACCGTTTATCTGAGATATGAATATATATCATACCCTCAGATATACCACATCCGGCAACAGCACAAATTTGCATATTATTAATAAAGCATACCCAATCTTCAAACCATATTCCTTTGCCCTTGCAGCCCAAAAACAGCAGCCTTGAGAAAGTTTCATCGCCCCAATAAACAGCTCGGGAACCGTCTCTATTCGGCATCTATAGGCTCGCTACTCGTACAGATACCTAGAGATTGCTTTGGGGATTCATATATTCCCTAAAATATGCTCTGCAACCTATTTTCGTGAAATTCAAGATATTTTCTTTTGAGTTCCAATACCTTTTCTATACTTTTGCAACGTTCTCCAAGTTTGGAGGGCAGACATATTAACGAAAAGGTGTTATTGAGATTATCTTCTTGTGACAAATCTCGCAAATTTGAAACTGGAATGAAGATGATAGCACTCACACTTAGATATATACTCATCTGTCAGGTGAACTATATACCTCTTGGTGTGGGGCTATTGCTTTATCCATTCCAGAAACAATGCAAGAGCCTGTTACGAGGATAAAGCAAAAGGTTCCCACACCTTTTTTATGCCTATATCTAAAGTGAAAACTGCTTACTTCGGGAATTGGTTGGCTAAAAAATGTTATGGCAGAACTATTTTTAAAAAAAATCAAGCATGAAGCCATTGATATGATGAATGCTGAAATTGAAAGAAGAAAAATGTCCATATCTTCTTTAGCGATGGTTGAATCTTCTGCGACAAATATTGACATGTCTATATTCGTAAAGGATGAAATCTTTATTTTTCGCCCTGAAATATCCATGCAAGTGTGGGATGTTCCAATGCGTAGCGGACATATGTCAAGAGTTGTATTTGTTGCAACTCCTGATGGTTCGGTAAAAATGTTTTTTCCTTCAACTATAAGAAAGGTCCTATATGAAGCCGAACCTAATCCTATTGAAGGTGAAGCAGTAATTCTGACTGGGAAAAAATACGCAGCTAACCGGGAGAATTTTGACCCTGATGGGAATATCACTAAATTCTATGAAATGGCACTTAAATACCCCAATGATTTATCTTTTTATCAGGTACTTGCCAAGCATATGGTTTCAGTAAAGGTTCTTGATAGAAAGATAGTCAAAGCACGTTCTTTTCTTGACCCGACACGAGTTAGTAATCAAAGTGTTATGTGCATTGATTTTACATTAGAAGGACATGAACGTGAAAATTTATTAAAGGAACTCCAAGCGTCTATAAACAATTATTTATAACGACTTAAAAAAATAAGAACTTTTTAATTAGTGTTTTGTAATAACATTATGCCCCCAAAAGTAAAATGCATCAGATGCTTCAACTATTCTCATACGAATTCTAAATGTAATATTTATGAAGAACTTATTGAGAATTGTCCCGATTTTAAAAGGAACGATAAATGCAAGGGATGTTGTAACTACTCACATATGACTTCTAAATGCAACATCCACAAGGATTTTATAGAAGACTGCCTTGATTTTAATGACAAATGCAAGGGATGTTGTAATTATTCGCATATGACATCTAAATGCAATATCCACAAGAAACTTCTTGTAAATTGCCCTAACTTCAAAAAAAGAGAGTGTAAATTTAGAAATGTTGGCAAACTATCTTTTTCTCATTGCTTATCATGTGTTTATCTACAAAATAAATGTTTAATTCACGAACAGCTTATAGAAAACTGCCCTGATTTTAATAACAAATGTATTAAATGTGCTAATTGTATTAGAAATTGCAATCAGAATGATATTGAGATATACTGTCGCATCCATGATAAATTTATAAAGAATTGCTCTGATTTCCTAGGCTATTCCGAATTTGTTGATAAATGCAATAGGTGTGTTAATTTTATCGGTAGTCGTCATGAGGAAAATATAGGAATTGACTGTTATTGTTATATTCACAAAGGTTTTAGAAAAGATTGTTCTAATTTTGAATATTTCACTTTTATTAATAGATGCTATAAATGCCTTAATTACAAATACACACATTGTGATATCCATCGCAGATTTATAAAGAGGTGTTCTGACGTTAATTTAATCTGTTCCCAATGCACTTATTTTGTTAGTGCATTTAATCCATGTAGTAATTTTAAAATCTACTCTGAATTAGGGATATTTACAAGATATTATTGTGATTATTTTAAGAAAGCAGAATCTTTATGGAGTCAAACCTTGCCTGACGAATCGCAAATGGTATTTACACATGGCAGATTAATGCTATGCCCTTATTGTGGTAGTGGAAAAGTCAATATCTACAACGATGGAACAGCCCAATGCATCGATTGTTGCGGTTGGTATAGATACGCCTATGAATAATAAGCTAATATCAAAAAAATAAATATATGAAATTCAAAGACGTTATATGGGTATGTTACCTATCAATGATTGTTACATCATGTAAATATCAGAAAGACATACAACTTTCTAGCTCTACCATTGATGTTTTACTGAAAAATAAAGTAGATACTCTTTTGACAACCTCAATGATAGAGCATCAAGCTACATCAGGCAAAGTTATTGTCATGAAAACCGCTACGGGTTATATCAGAGCAATGGTAGGACTGGAACGGAAAGATACCCTCTCCCCGTTCCAGCCTACAACCGATTTCTGCACCCCATATCCAACGGAACAAAGGCAGGTAGCCACCCTTTTGGCTGCACTGGAAACTGGCAAGGTCAGCCTATCCGACACCGTAGATGTAGGTGAAGGTATTTATATCTCAGGTGGCGATACGATTAAAGACCATAATTGGCATAGAGGTGGCTATGGGAAGATAACCGTAGAATGGGCGATAGCTACCAATTCTCACATTGGAGAAGTCTTGGTAAAGGAACGTGCCTTTGGCGATAAAAAGTCCGAATACGAAGCTGCAATCAAGCAAATCGGTTATGGTAAGCCCGATTCTGTCAAGGGGCTGGATTGCATATTGAATACCGATGTGGCTGCTTCAAAAATATCTCCAATTCAGTTGATTGCATTCTACAATGCGATAGCCAATCATGGGCGCATGGTGCAACCCCAGCTATATAAGGATAGTGTAGCTATTATCAGCCCTCAGATAGCCTCTAAAGCAAACATAGATAGTATTCGTCAAGCACTGGAAAGAACGGTAGCAGAAGGACTTGGAAAGCATGCCAATACAAATAAGGCAAAGGTAGCGGGCAAAGGAGGAACAATACAGATAGGAAATCCTGATGATTTAACCTATATCATGGATTTCTGTGGTTACTTCCCTGCTGACAATCCTCAATATACAATTCTTGTGGTCTTGAAGAAACAAGGGCTTCCTGCAAGCGGTCATATACACGCAGCGGAAGTGTTTAGACAGATTGTCGATTCTATGAATTAAAAAGCATGCGGCTTTATGTCGTGTTCCTCATGCCTTATTTTATAACGCTCTGAGAATGAACATAGGAGCTAGAACAACAATCTATATAATAAAATGAAAACATTAAGATTAATCGGAATGGCTTTGATAGCCGTAATTATGTGTGTGAACTTCGTAGCTTGTAGTGATGATGATGAAGAAGAGGCAAACGCTACAATTGAGGGTACTTGGAAATATACTTCAAGCTTTGATGAAGATATGCGTTCAGGCTCTTTCACTTTCAAAAGTAATGGCGGCTTAATTTGGGATGACGGAGAAGAATCTTCATCTAATTGTTCTTATACTCTGAACGGTAGCAACCTGAAAATCATACTGAATCAGGATGATTATATTGAAGGTACGATAACTATTTCTAAAAATCAAGCTACTTATAAATATACTTGGCATGATTATGATGGAAAATGGGATGATGATTATGAATTTACTATGACTTTAGTAAAACAGTAGAATAGAAGAAATCGTGAAAAGTCGTAATGGAGTGATACTCTGTTACGGCTTTGTTTTAGCCGTGCAATACAAACGATAACCGATTATACAATCACACCCTTTGATAACAGAATTATTGCTAATTTTACGGCAGATAACAATCATATTTCAATCCAAGCATGATGAAATTCTTCCAAAGAAAAACCCCAGCAACGGCACTCACTCCCGCTGTGGAACTGCCTAGACTGCCCGACTTGAATATAAATATTGTAAAACGGTTTGCTTCATCAGACTGGAAACTCGGAGATATTCATGGGCTGTCACATTGGCAAAGGGTAGAGCGTAACGGAATCATATTGAGTTTGGAAAAACGAAATGGAGCGTTCTGTATCCGTAAAGATATTAATATAACAGTCGTTCGCCTATTCGCCTATCTGCACGACAAATGCCGATTGGATGACGGATGGGATTTTGAACATGGAATCAGGGCTGCAAAGATGCTTCACTCCATTAGAAGAACGTTACTGAAAGAATTATCCGACAATGAATTCTCATTATTAGAAAAAGCATGTGAACTGCATACAACCGAACACAAGACGGGAGAGCCGACCATCGATACCTGTTTTGATGCGGACAGACTGGACTTGAACCGTGTAGGGATAGAACCAAGCCCCAATAAGATGGCAACCGAGCAAGGAGCCTATTATGCCGAATATCCCGACAAATTAGAACAGATAAAGTCTTTACTGTTCTAAAGATATAAATCCTGAATAATGAAAGATATATTATGATGAAAACATTTTCAAACGCCCTATGCTTTATGTTGGTAGCAGCGTTCTACGCTTGTTCCGGTCAGCACAAATCATCCTGCATAACAGTTGCAACCGACACCATACAAGTTGATATCGCCAAAGCTGACCGTCTTTTCTATCGTGACGTTTTCAACATCAGACCGCATCACATCCTGATACAATACAATCAGCCCGTTAACGGTTATGAGGTAACGGTGCTGTGCTTTCCCTTTAGCGGTCAAGCCTTCATCGAAAAGCATTTGCGCCTCCGCTTCGGTAAGTGTTGAACCCTCAATTGCTGTAGAATGGGTAATAAAGTTAATAATCAAGATATAACACCGTAACTCGGTTCTTAAAATATCCCATTTTAGTAGGTGTAATTAAAACAAACAAACGGATCAGATGTTTGCAGACATATTCCTGATAATAGTGTTTGAAGCATCGGAAACCACCGGAATGAAACAGAATCAGAATAACCATAATTTCCCCATCACTCATCCGGTTGGGTTTATTACGATGCCGGTGAGATGTATCCTTGACCATATATTTTTCTTGTTGGATAGCAAATTCCTTGCAAAAATCATCTGCCATACAATAAATCTCTGTAACTTTAGCCTCTGAGAACATAGTGGTAATCGTTTAAATGTTATAATTGGACACTATAAATTTAATACTTTTATCGCTATGTTCCTAATATTCAAATGAATAAATTTAAGGCTTATATCGAACTGACGTTATTTAGCGCATTTTAGTAAGAACAACGTATCTTTGGACATAATTTATCTAATCCTAACAGACCTGACAATATGAACAAAAAATTAATGACCTTGTGTATGAGCAGTATGATACTGGGAGCCTGCACATCCTCTCCCAAGCAACAAACAGAACCGACAGCAGCCGCAGAAAATACGAACCGGATGTATATGCTGGTAGGCAGCTATGCAACTCCGGATGAAGAAGGCATCAAAATCTACAGTTTTGATGAGCAAACAGGAAACTCCCAATATATCAGCGGGATAAAAGGAATATCCAACCCCTCTTACCTCATTCCGTCGGCTGATGGAGAAAGAATATATGCGGTAGGAGAGGATGCCGGAAAAAGCTCTACCGCCAATGCCATCAAATTCGATAAAGAACAGCAGAAGCTAACCTTGCTCAATTCCCAGTTCACCGATGGCGGCGCACCCTGTTATATTACTCTCAGCCCATCGGGAAAATTTGTCTTGACAGCCAATTATATGGGAGGTAGCATTACCGTCCTCCCACTGGATAAAGACGGCAAATTAAATTCAGGGACACGCCTTATCTCCTTTACCGGAAACAGTCTTGACAAAGAGAGACAAACACAGCCGCATCTGCATTGTGTAGAATTCACTCCTGATCATAAATATCTACTTGCCAGTGATCTAGGAACAGACCGGATCCATGTGTTCCCTGTTAGTGAGCATGTAACTGATGGTGTGTCCCATTCCTTGCTGAATGAATCCGGAGAATCTGATATAAAAGTAGAACCCGGATCAGGACCACGCCACATTTGTTTCCATCCGAACCAAAAATTCGCTTATCTGATTAATGAAATCTCAGGAAAAGTCATCGCTTTCTCTTACGACAAAGGAAAATTAAACGCCATACAATATATAGAAGCTGACACAGTGGGGGCCAAGGGCAGCGGAGATATCCACATTTCACCCGATGGAAAATTTCTGTATGCATCCAACCGCTTAAAAGCAGACGGTATTGCTATCTTCGCCATAAATCAGGAAGAAGGAACATTGACCAAGACTGGTTATCAGCCGACTGATATCCACCCACGTAATTTTATTATCAGCCGGAACGGACGCTACCTGCTGGTGGCCTGCAGAGACAGCAACTCCATACAGGTATTTGAAAGAGATCCCCAAACAGGACTGCTGAAAGACACAGGCAAGACAATAAAAACCAACAAGCCCGTATGCCTGAAGTTTACCTGTTAAACACAAGAAACTGAGTCTTTAATAAAATAAACTGCTGCCTTCAATACCCGATGAAGACAGCAGTTTATTTACATCAGACAGACCGGATCTTTATACATAAGTTTCCAAGAACTTGGCATGCCCCTCCACGGTTACTTTCACTTCTTTTGTCGTGGCAGGAAAAAGGATAGATTCACCGGCTTGCAATTCCAATGAGTTACCATCCCCATCAGTTACCGTACAAGAACCTTCCATGCAAATATAAATTACAAATGAGTCCAGCTCACTATAATCTATCGTCATATTTTCAGTCAAGTCATAGACAGAAGTAGTAAAATACGGACAGGTAACCAACTCCACAGACTCATTCTGTTTCGGAGTATAATGAGTACGGTAATCCTCTTCTACAGAATAATCTATGGCATCTTTCGACAATTCCGTATGCAATTCACGAGTATTGCCATTCTTATCCTTACGGTTGAAATCATAAATCCGGTAAGTCACATTCGAAGTCTGCTGAATCTCAGCAATAAAGCATCCGGCTCCAATACTATGAATGCGTCCCGCAGGCAAGAAAAACACATCACCCGGTTGCACGGCATAATCGGCCAATGCATCACAAATCGTATTATCAGCAATCATGGCGGCATACTCATCGGGAGTAATCTTTTTACTCAGCCCCGAACGAAGATGCGCTTTGCCTCCGGCATTGTCAATAACATACCACATTTCGGTCTTGCCCATCGAATTATGACGCTTCTTTGCCAGCTCGTCATCCGGATGCACCTGTATAGAGAGGTCGTCACAAGCATCAATGAATTTGATCAACAAAGGGAAGTTATCCCCAAAACGCTGATAATTACTTTCTCCTACCAGAGATCCTTTATATTCTTTTACCAACTGACTCAGATTCTTGCCGGCTTCGGTTCCATTAGCAACAACAGACTCGTCGCCCGGAACATTAGAGATCTCCCAGCTTTCGCCAACCTGAGGCTGTTCAATATTGAGATGCTTGAACGGGATAATCTTTTCTCCACCCCAAATGGTGGATTTCAGAATGGGGTTAAATTTAAATGGATACATAGGTGTATTAATTAATAGTTTCTAGGTTCGGATACAAAAATAAGGGAATTCTATGACTTTACCGCATAGAATCCCCTTAAAAAATCAACAGCGATGTGTGTGTATATTCAAAGGTGTATTAGTAGTCTGTATTATTAGGATCGAAGTTTGTCCAGCCATCCAACCAGTTATCGTCTGTTCCAAACGCTCCGATATATTCCACTTTCTCAAAGCCAGTGCTCAATAATGCATCACTGAACGAAGCGGCAGTCAGCACAGGGCTACCTGCATCCGGCATATAGTTCACACCGATTTTACGTCCGTCCTTGAACTTCAGTTCATTGATATCGGCCAATACTTTATTTCCTTTCTGAGCCTTGAAGAAAGTAGAAGAGTAAGACTCCCGGCCAGCATCAATGATTTGCTTGTTCACAGCATCATAAAGCACGTCGTCATATACCTTGTTGGCATCAGAACCGGCCACCGTCATGCCTGCAAACCAAATATTCTCCAACTTCATGTTCCCTGCCTTGGCCATCTCCACTGTATTGCCCTTCTCACCATCAATGATCAAACCGACAGGATATCCCACAGCTACTGAATTAAAGCAATTCAAACGGCTGGAACGTCGGATCTGCATGGCAGACTGGAACTTGCCTAAAGCCGAACCATTATTAGGATTGAAGCTGCCGCCGGTGATATAATTCTCGTTATTGGCGAAGTTTGCATCACGCCCCAACGGCCCGATAAAAGTGACATTACTAAATACTGCTGTCGTATAAGGCTCTATCAATGAGGCATCTCCACAATTATCCGATTCAAAGCCATTGGACTGAGAAGTATCCGCAATTCTCGGGTCACGGATTGAAAGACAATACTGCACCTTGCCGGAGAAGCCATTATCCGTATCAAACTCATCGTCCCATCCATTATAAGCCACTAGATATTTACAATTCACACTCCCTCCAAACCATTCGTAAGAGTCATCATTGGAGTACGATACCTGCACATGGTCAATGGTAGTCCCGCTACCTACAGATCCCAAAGTTATGCCATTAATTTCCTTATCTTTCTGAAAAGGATAACCAGCAAATTCCACACGCACATATCTCAATGTACCTGAATTGTCAGCATCATCATTTCCTCCGTGTTTAGTACGCGGACCTCCCTCGATCTGCTGATTCAACACTCCCTGATTGTTCCTGGCATTACCACAAATGATCAGTCCTCCCCAATCTCCCGGTTTACGCTGGCCTTTAGGCTGTTCAGAGGTAAAGACAATCGGAGCGTCCTTAGTACCCTCGGCTATCAGTTTGCCTCCCGGTTCCACAATCAAGGCAGCCTGTGTATCTTTATCCCCCTTGATGACAGTCCCCGGCTCGATGGTCAGTACCGACCCTGCCCCCACATAAATCCATCCTTTCATCAGATAAGTTCCTTTGGGCAAAGTCCGTGTACCTTTAAAAATAAACTCCTGGTCTCCGTTTCCTATCACGGCACCTTTGACATTCTCTGTCTTATCATCATCAAACAACAAGTGGTCACATGTTTTAATAGCTCCCTCACTTCCCCATACATAAGGAGTCCCGGTATTTCCACCGTTGCCATTACCGTTTCCCGAATCAGTTTCCGGATCATCACTGCTGCAGGCAATCACTCCCCCCAGCATCATTGCCGAGAATGCGTAAATCATAAACTTGTTAGTTCTCATTTTCATTTGTTTATTAGTTAATAATGAAAGATTCATTCTGTTTTAAAACGTATAGTTAATGTTCAAATTGAAGTTATGCCCCGGTTTGTACTGGCGGGTGATTTGTTTCACTTCCCCATGAGCGGTTTCTTCAAATTGCTTGAAAGAAACCCTCTCCGCCAACAAGTCTCGCATGGCAATCTTTATTTCCAGATCACCGATTTTTTTCGAGACACTTAAATCCACTGCATTACGGGGCATTTCATAAGAATCGGGCACTCTGACTTCATTGCCTGCGGTTCCCAGACTACGGCCTACACCAATAATGCGTTTACCGATACGGTTATAAAGCAATGCAGCATTCCATCCGCTACCGGCATGTTGATAGAAAAGGCCGGCATTAATCAAATAGGGAGACTGGCCTTGCATCGGACGATCCTCCTCTTTGGCTCCCGGCTCAAATTTCACCTTACTTTTAATTAAGGCCCCGTTCAGACTAAGGCTAAAATGACGCATACCTATAAAATCCAAATTCTTGCGAATATCCACTTCCACCCCATAATTATCCGCTCCTTTGGCATTGATATACGAATAGACAAGATCCGTACCTCCAGATACTGTATAAGTCCATTCAATGGGATTCTTAAACCTTTTATAGAAAAGAGAGACAGAGACCAATTCTCCACTGCTGGGATAAAGCTCATAGCCAAAATCCAAATTATCAATATAAGCAGGCTTCAGGTTATAATTACCTTGTACATTGCTGGCAAGGTCAAAATCATAATATACAGAAGAAGAGACCTCACGAAATTCCGGACGATTCACGGTACGTCCATAAGACAAACGGAACTGATGCTTGTCATTCAGACGATAAGCCGCATTCACAGACGGGAAAAAATCATTGTACGTATAGAACACACTCGTGGGACTTTTCTCGTTTTTCTGTGTATGGCTGACCAGTTCCATGCCATTATGTTCAAAACGAACTCCGGCATATACATTCCATTTACCCAACGGCAGATTAACCCCCGCATAACCGGCACTCAGAAGATTATTGCCTTCGTAATTATTGCGCCAGTCCACTTGTTCCAACAAATAAAGTCCATTCTCTCCATAGTTCTTCTCTTGCAATAATTCATCGGGAACATTCATTACCTTATAAGCGCCCGGCAATCCATTTTTCCAACTATAGATAAAAAAACGGGTATTATATTCACGAGTACGATACTCTGTGTAAGCTCCGGCTTTCAGAACAGGAGTAAAATCTCCGAAAGAGAAATCATGCTGATAATTGACATTAGCCGACAGGATATGTTCATCCAACCGGGAAAATTCCCGATTAATCTCATTCAAGTTCTCCACTTCCAACTGATTGGTTTCCGTATTGAGCACAGTAGTATATCGACGACGGTCCGGCATATTCCGATTGGCATAAGAATATCCGGCACTCCAATCTAATTTGTCGGCCTCACCCAATGTATGTTTCCCTGTAAATTGACCATTGTAAGTGGTACGGCTCTGATAATAGTATTCCGCGCTCTCTTCATAATCATTCTGCGCATCTGTCCCCTTACGGTAAGTATAGCGGTCTTTCCCTAATTGATTAAAAATATTCTTGAACTCATAGCGGCTGTTACCACTGGCAGGCACATAAGTAAAATTCAGCATAGCTCCTGCACGGACCTGATGGTTATATTGGTCATCCACACTTTTGCGCAAATAATTAGAACGGTCGTGTGTCGTATCATAGGCACCAAACAAATTATTATCCATATCCAGATAAGTCTTATAGCTATTGCTGTAGTTCACAGTTCCCAACATAGCCAAAGTACTCCCGTTACTACCTACCCGGCGACGGCTGAAATTCATACTCAGGCTGAGGTCTGCCATAGGCTTACGTCTTTTAACTGTCCAGTCATTGTTCAACCCGTTATTCAATAAATCATAACCGTTATTCATCGGATCAAGCACCGCATTAATTCCACCTTTCAAACTACGGAAACCATGATCGAAACCCAAAAAATCGGTGCCGCTTCCCCTATTATACCGGAAGTCCTTAAAATGAGTCCGGTCATTCAAGCCCGCTCCAACCGAAACAGCAAACAAATTGCTGCCAGGAACATCTTTGGTATTCACCAAAATAAAGCCACCACTGAAATCAGCGGGATATTCCGGTGCGGGCGATTTCACCACCAACATATTGTCCAATTGCGACGATGGAATAATATCGAAAGAAAAAGCACGCGCGTCGGCTTCCGAACTAGGTACGGCACTATTGTTAATCCATACATTATTATACCGTTGTGAAAGGCCACGCACCATCACGAATTTCTCCTCAATTATACTGATACCCGGAACACGGCGAATCACTTCCGAAGCATCTTTGTCCTGTGTCTTAGTGATCTGCTGGGCCGAGACTCCGGTCTGCATAACCAAACTGGTGCGTTGTTGAGCAATAATAGCGTTCTCCGTATTCTTTTTGGCATCCGCTACCACCACAACCTCTCCTAATAGTTGATTGTCCGGTTCCAGTTCTACTTTCATTTCCAACAGACCGTTTATTGTAACCTCAACAGTCTGTGTACAATAAGATATATAAGATATAATAAGCTTATACGTTCCATTTCTTAATCCCGCAAGTTCGAAATTACCGTCCATATCGGTTATGGCCCCCGTACTTGTACCACTTAATTGCACTGCCGCACCAATGAGCGGCTCTTTCGTCGCTTTGTCTGTTACAGTTCCTCGTAAAGCGGCCGCCTGTACTGTCAAAGCCAACATCAGGAGAATTACCATAAGGCTCATGCCTTTCATCTGAATCTTCATCATACTTTTACCTTTACCTTGTTATTTTTCCGATGGCAAAGATCGGAGATCCGTATTACATGGATGATACACCTGCGTGATACTCCTTTTGCATCTTTATTTCAATACGGTTTCATTGCATTTTGTAGAAAAAGCCCCTACCTTTACAAGCAAATTGTAAAATAGAAAAAGAATATGAGAAGTTTTGCATCTGACAATAACTCAAGTGTACATCCACAAATCATGGAAGCACTGATAAAAGCCAATAACGGACATGCCCTTGGCTATGGAGATGATCCCTGGACAGAAGAAGCCACCCGTAAAGTAAAAGAACAATTTGCACGTCCGTGTGAAGCACTGTTTGTATTCAATGGTACCGGCAGTAATACCATGGCACTGCAAATGATGACCCGTCCTTACCATATTATCTTCTGTGCCGACACCGCTCACATTGCAGTAGACGAGTGTGGCGCCCCCAGCAAAGCGACCGGCTGTTTCATGCGTACGGTTCCTACCCCGGATGGAAAACTGACTCCGGAATTATTAAAACCTTTTATGGTGAACTTTGGTATAGAACACCATTCTCAGCCCGGAGCTATTTACTTAAGCCAATGCAGTGAATTAGGAACAATTTATAAGCCGGAAGAAATATGCGCATTGACAGAATTTGCCCATCAGCATGGGCTGCGGGTACACATGGACGGTGCCCGTATCTCTAATGCCGCAGCGGCATTGGGAATGAGTCTTGATGACATATCGGGAGCTTGCGGAGTTGACACACTGACTTTGGGAGGAACAAAGAATGGACTGATGGGAGCCGAATGTGTCGTGATTTTCGATCAGGATTTGGTAAAGGAAGCGCGTTATGCCCGAAAACAAGCCTGCCAGCTGGCCAGCAAGATGCGTTATATCTCTTGCCAATTCACAGCCTTCCTTTCAGATAACCTATGGCTGACATGCGCACAACATGCCAACGCAATGGCGCAACGTTTGTACAAGGAGCTTTCCACAATGCCTGATATAAAATTCACCCAAACGGTAGAAAGCAACCAATTATTCTTTATCATGCCGCGTGAGAAGGAAGACAAACTACAAGAACATTATCATTTCTACTTCTGGAACGAAGCCATAGGGGAAATGAGACTCGTTACCTCTTTCGATACCACAGAAGAAGATGTAGACAAGCTGATAACTTGCATAAAGAAACTATAATTATCCCCCGATTCTATCAAGGCAGGCTTTCAAGCCTGCCTGTTTCTATTTCCGGGTGAATTTACCGGGCGTACATAACAAAAAAACTCCTCCGGAACCTGATTGTTCCGGAGGAGTTCTGTAAAACGGCGGCTACCTA
>ERZ778496.1336-NODE-1336-length-18003-cov-6.897370_pt1 | contig 18003 bp, 14 predicted proteins | sample MGYA00433099_ERZ778496 | MGnify/ENA primary metagenome ERZ778496 (study PRJEB29527, sample SAMN07138962) | mouse gut metagenome | material: feces | host: mouse | place: China:Nanjing | collected 2016-01-25 ... | reverse complement strand
ATATATGCGGTGTTCAGAGCATTTTTTTACTCGATTGCCTGCAAAACTCAGGTTATAGCAGATTTTATTGCAACTTCAAGTCATTATTCCACTGAATATAATGACAGAAACATTTTTCCAATGTCTTTATAATTGCTTAAAACATGGCATTTTGCAGATTAAGTTTAATAATATTCTGTTCAACATAGGGACTGTTCCAGTCCTTTGCAATGATGCAAATAGCGAGTGCCTGGTATATGAGGAATAAAAAAACACTACAATGCCGAAACATCCGGTATTTGCAGTGTTTTAATTGGGTTGGGCTGTTCTAAAAACAGTCAGCAGCTCGTAGGGGAATCGAACCCCTGTTTCCGCCGTGAGAGGGCGGCGTCTTAACCGCTTGACCAACGAGCCATAGCTTTGTATCTATGCAACTACTCTTTTATATTAGGAAATAAATCAACAGCTCGTAGGGGAATCGAACCCCTGTTTCCGCCGTGAGAGGGCGGCGTCTTAACCGCTTGACCAACGAGCCATCTCCTGCAATAAAACAGTCTATCGCCTGACAACTATTTTATATTACAACAGACGACAATAAAAAGCAAGCTTTTTTTTCTAAAGTTTTTCTAAACCGTATAATCAATAGTACTGTTCACTCCGTTCCAGTAACAGGTAAAAATCCATGCAAATGGATTTTTACGCGCTATATACACATTTTCGTATGGACTTAGGAATTGTTAACAAATTACTCATGACAATTACTTGTCACAAGTAATTTCTAAACAGTTCCTAAGTCCTGCGTGAACAATAACTCATCCATTACAATGCAACATTGCTAAATTGCAACATAATCCATACAGGTTCGCGTTTTGGTATAAGGTCTTACTTTCCCATCTGCAACTTTGACATGTTCTGGATGTGTGGAATATCCTTTTAATGCTTCCTCACTTTCAAAGCTGGATACCAGCATTACATCTGCATTAGAGGAAGGCAATGGATTGATTTCCACATAAATATCCACAAGGCCGGAAATTTTGCCTTTTAAAGATTCAAGTCCTTCCTTTATGCCTCCTTTTATCGTAGTCTTCTCCGCGTCAGACAGTTCATCTTTTAACTGCCAAAGTATAATGTGCTTTACCATATTTACTGCTCCTTTTGCGTTTTTCTAAATTTACTTTATCATATTTTTCTTTTAAAGTCTATGTTGATTTGCAAAGATTATACTGGGGCTGTCGCAATAAGGATAACATATACAAGATAGTCTAATATTATGCTGTTATTTATACGATATCTTGTATCATCAAAGCTTATTGCGACAGCCCCGGCAATTTTCCTTTGTGCGGCTGTGTGCATATTGTTATACTTAGCGTCAGTTTTTTCGACGCTTAGTATATACTAACGACCGTTAAGATTTTCCAATTTCTGCACAACACATATTGCATAAGTGGGCAATATGTGTTGTGCAGAAGGAAAAATCTAATCGTTCATAAGTATAACAACTTATTTCTGGCAGCAAAACATCCCTGTAGATTTATGAATAAATATCGCACCTTCCTGTTCCATACGCTCCTGAAGCTGTCTGTAAAACGCCTTACCAGTCTGATCCAAAATCTGCTTGGCATTGCCGGGATAAGAATAAACATAGTTATAAATGGCTTCCACATCATCAACAATTAAATCATTGTCTTGATCCATCCGTTCGACCTTTGTAAAAAACTGCTGTAACTGCGGCTGCGCATTTTCCAATCGAAATCCTGCTGTAAGATTCGCAAACGGCATTTCAATGCGTAGATCAAACGCTGCCACCATTTCATGAAGTTCCCGCATATGCGTATCGCCAACCGTAGAACAGAAAAAGTTACCATCAGGCTTTAGCGCTGCGGCGATTTCCTGCAGACACGCCTCCCGTTTTTTAACATGGTACAGCATATGGTTGGCAATAATACAATGATACTTTGCTTTTTCCAAATGCAAATCGTCTGCATCCGCAATTTGATAAGTTACACGGATTCCTTTTTCTTTGAACAAATCAGCATAAGGTTCCAGACTGCTTTTCGCCTTTTCCAGCATTCCCTCTGAACGGTCTGTCAAAGTCAAATGAATCCCTTCTGGGAGCTTATAAATATTGGTCTGCCATAGAAGCCCTGTACCGCATCCTAGTTCCAAAATAGACTCTTTTTCCTGAAGTTTGAGCCGCTCATAAACCCATTCCATCCATCCCTGTGGACTGGTACTGTATTCATGCAAGCGTATCCTTTTTTCCAAATTGGAAGAGGTTTTGTATTGCTCTCGTATCTTTTCCTCGTCTGTCAGCAGATTCAGCAGACGAATCAGGTAATCCAATTGATTTTCTTCCTGACAGTCTTCAAGCATTTCAATTGCTACTATTAATTGCTCCAAATGTTCTTTTTTCTGCAAAAGCAGTTCTTTTTGTTCTGCTATCTGCGCTTCCATATCCTGTGCCTTTTGCATATGCAGCATTGGTTCAATTTTTTGCAGCGAAAATCCAAGATATTTCAGCATTAGAATGCGCTGCAGTACCATCAGCGACTCTTGATTATAATAACGATATCCCGCTTTGGAATACGATACAGGCTTTAACAGTCCCTTTGCATCATAAAAACGGATGGTTCGTTGGGAAACACCTGCCAACCGCGCAATTTCCCCTGCTGTGTATAATATTTCTCCCATAATATTTCTCTTTCCTTTCTTTGTTCAGGTTAAAATCAATTACAAAAAACTTGTTAAAAACATCATACAGGGTGACGTTAGGGAAATGTCAAGAGATAGAACAAAAATTTTTATTTTATTGTCTTTGGCTATTATCAGTTTAAGCAAAAAGGTGTATAATAATTAGGAAAATTAATACATACCTTACACGGATAAACACTAAAGTTTGCTGCTAACGCCAACGCATAAGCAATATCATAAGCATTTTTATTACTAAAGTACCATTGAAAAGAAAGCATACTTCTGTATAATAGAACCATATTTCGAAAAAGCGAACCATCCAAATTTATTATATTACTCCGGCTATTAAAAATCGCACGCACAGCCTTGCTAATTTTCTGTATTTATACTGCTTAACAGTTAAAATTTTCGAGTAACCTGACTACATAACATAACGCCAGCCATATACGTTTAACCAATACAGAACGGTAAATTTTGGCGTTATGTAGTATATCAGAATTTTTCTAAAAAATTGATGCGATTTGTAATCACCTAGGTAATACTAAGGAACGAATGCTTAGTATAACACAATATGCACACAGACGCACAAAAGGAAATTGCCGCTTTACGGTATGCGGCTGGCGCAACTGTACGGTAAATTTTTGCCGTGCAATATCATAAAAATACAGAAAGGCACTAACAACCAATGAAAGCAGATACCATCACTAAAGATTTTCTATCAGATACAACTGTTTTTGCAGATGTATTCAACTACTATATTTATAATGGACAGCAAACTATTCTACCACAACAATTAACGGAGCGGGATACCACAGAAATTGTTATTCCTTATGGCATAGATGGTGCGGCAGTTCCTATTCAGAAATTTCGTGATGTTCAGAATCTTTGTACAATAAAAACGGACGGTATTTTAGATTATATTCTTCTTGGTGCGGAAGCACAGTCAGACATTCAATATGCAATGCCTGTTAAAAACAACCTATATGATGCCATTGATTACGCTGCTCAAGTTGAACAAGTTACAAAATCACACCGCCGTGCTATGAAAGAAGCCAAAAAGCCAAAACAATCCAATAACCCTAATAAATCAAACGAACCCATTATAAGGCCAAACTCTGGCGAGTTTCTCAGCGGTTTTTGGAAGAGTGACAGGTTAATCCCCTCCTTAACTGTAACGATTTACTTTGGCGTTGACGAATGGGACGCTCCCCTTAGCTTATTTGATATGATGGAAATTAAAGATCCACGCATTCTCTCTTGTTTGGATAATTACCATGTGCATTTAATTGCACCGGCGCATATGGCTTACGAAGATATATTGAAATTTCAATCCAACCTAAGAGAAGTTTTGCTGTTTATCAAATATTCTAAAGACAAGAAAAAACTACATAAAATACTTGAGCAAAACCAAGCACGCTTTCGAGAAGTCGAACGCAGAGCTGTTGATGTAATAGAAGCCATAACCCATATGAGTTTAGAATACAAGGAAAGCGAGGGAAAAATTGATATGTGCCAAGCAATTAAAGAAATGCGAGAAGAATCTTTACAAGAAGGCTTGCTTCGCGGCAGACGTGAAGGCAAAATTGAAGCTGCCAAAAATTTCTATCGCCTAGGTATTGATATTGAAAAAATTGCAGAAGGTGTAGGAAGCAATCTTGAAACAGTTAAAAGCTGGCTTGGACTTGAAGCCGAAAAACAGCCATAATATTTCGAAATCATCCGTTTATACTACATAACACCAGAATTTACCATACTGCACTAGTTAAACGTATGTGGCTGGCATTATGCAGTCAGGTTATTCGGAAATTTTAACTATTAAGCAGTATAAATTAAAATAAAATGAAGAAACGCCTACTTTCGTTCAGTCAAACACCATATATATATATTTATTTGCAAAAAAGACCTTGGCGCAAGTCCCATTAGTCATTGTACCAAGGTCTTTTTTGTAAATTCCATCTTTAAATATGTTGTTTTTAACTTTCTATTCTATAAGTTTTACTCTATTCTATTCTTCTCTCCCCTCCAAAATCGCATACAAATGCTCCTTTTCCTCTGGAGTTAGTTTACGCGTATGCATACTTTCTATATAACGTCTTATAAACTCCTCTTCATCTGGAAAAAATATCTGCTGAAACCAATTCTTTAAATTTGTAAAAATTTGACACATAAGCATTCCCTCCTAATTTGTTAAATATTTAACAGGAAAATATAATCATGGCAAATTTTATATTTTGCACTTATAGATTACCATTTTATTTTCTAACACCTACAAAACATGGGAAAATTGAATATTTATTCAATGCAAAATTGTGAAGTTATAACTTTTACAAAATCTTGTAAATTGCTGTTTTCTAATATAAATAATCATTAATTATGCATCTAATTAAAAATCAGATAAATCTTGCCCCTATATAAAAAATTAATTTATTTCTATCATTTCCTTATAACTTACGTTTTCTTTCATATTACTTAGAGCATACTTACAACACTGAATCACCAGAGCATTAACAGATATTTTATTTTGCTGCGCAACTATCTCAATTTCTTCTAAAAATTGTTTCTCAAATCGAAAAGTTTTGTTAATAAATACGGGTTTTTCAACTTCAAACATATGTAATCACCTCATGCTTCTATTATACTCTGTTTTACAGATTCTTGAAACACGCTAAAAATACCTCTATTTTTTACACGGCTTTTTGCATTTATAAATTCGTGTGTAATTGAGTTGAAGAATTTTTTCTCAACTTAACACTAAACCAATACATCATTCTTATGATTTATTTCATTACGTACACATGGATGATTTACACATAAAAAAAGACCTCAGCCCCCTTTCCTATTAAGCGCCAAGGTCTTTTTTCCTATTTATATTTTCCGTTCCCTATTATTCTATCCTTATCCTACACGCCAACACTGGATGCAATAATCTCTAAGCTGCCTTGAATATGCACATTGCCAAATCCATTTGGCAGAATAAAGTGATCGCCTTTTTGAATTAACTGTCCGTTGATTAAACCATCGCCTTCTACAACACTCATAATCAAAAATGGATACGCTTGTACAAAATCCATTTCCTTATCAATATCCAACTTCCAAACACGATAGTAACCGCATGACATCAGTAAATTCATCGCATTTTTTTCACCCTGTGCGACACTTATCACACTGTCTTTTACAGATTTTGCAGGTACTGTTATCACATCCAGACTTTTCTCAATATGTAGTTCACGTGGTTTTCCATCGGTTAGGCGGTTATAATCGTATACCCGATATGTTATATCTGAATTTTGCTGTGTTTCAAGAATTTCAATGCCACCCTTAATCGCGTGAACCGTTCCTGGATCAATCTGAATAAAATCACCTTTTTTTACTGGAACTTCGCGCAAAAAATCTTCCCATCTGCCATTTTGAATCATATCCGTAAGCTCTGCTTTGTCTTTGGCATTGTGCCCGATTACTAATGTTGCACCTTCTGGTGCATCCAAAATATACCAGCATTCCGTTTTACCAAAAGAACCATTTTCATTTGCCCCTGCGTAAGTATCATCTGGATGCACTTGTATACTTAAATCATCTTTTGCATCAATAATTTTAATTAAAAGCGGGAACCTGTCCCCCCCGACATTTCCAAAAATTTCTGGTTCTTCTGTCCACAATTGGCTTAATGTCTTTCCAGCATAAGTACCCTCTTTTATCGTACAGTCCCCATTGGAATGTGCACTAACAGCCCAACACTCTCCCGTGTTATCTCCAGGAATCTCATAATTCCACTTGGTCGCCAGTTTATTTCCGCCCCAAATCATCTGCTTAAATACCGGTTTCATAAATAAAATTTCCTGTTTTCCTGTCTTATTCACGCTTAAAATACCTCCATTCGTTTCCATCACTTTTTGATACCAATATGCAGAATCTTTTGCAATCCGCTTTTGCGTTGCATAATCTACATATACGAGTCCAAACCGTTCACTGTAGCCCTTATCCCACTCAAAGTTATCAAGAAATGTCCATAGGAAATAGCCCCTGACATCAACACCCTCATCACACGCTTTTTGCAGGCTGGACAAGTATTTATCCAGAAAATCAATCCGATTGCGGTCATGCACGCAGCCATCTGACGCAATTTGATCATGACATCCCATACCATTTTCTGTTATATAAATTGGCACCTGATAACGCTCATGCAGAAACTTGACACCCCAGTACAAACATTCTGGTGTCACTGGCCAATTTGTACCTGTTTTGGGAAATCCTGCCGGTCTGCCGACGTACTCCGGCTTCCCATCAGCATCCTTGCGAATATAGTATCCATTGTATATATTTTGCCCCATAAAGTCAATTGGCTGGTGAATCAGTTCCATATCAGCCTCTGTAATTTCAGGCAGGTAATCTTTAAATTTGTCAAGTCCTTCCTTGGGATAATGCCCCAGAAAAACAGGATCGGCAAACCACGCTACATTCCATGTCCAATTTTCTATTGGCTGATCAAATCCAAAATATACACTCTTTGCCGCTTCAATATCCTCCGGAGCGTTCGTATATGGATATGCCACACCACAAGTTGGTGCATAACCAATCTTCAACGGCTGTTTTGCATATTTGCGAAGCTGTTTTACCGCCATTCCATGTGCACGCAGCGCATTGTGTGCAATCTGGAAAACCTTTGCCGGTTCTAATTTTAACCCAGGTGCATGAACACCATTTAGATATCCAAGCCCTACAAAACACTGTGGTTCATTCAAAGTAAAAATATATTCAGCTAAGTCAGAGAAATTTTCCGCAACAATCCTGGCATACTCTCCAAACCATTCAATAATATTTTCATTTAACCACCCACCTTGCTCTTGCAGCTTTTGCGGCAGTTCCCAGTGATACATGGTAACATATGGCACAATCTCATTCTCTTTCATCGTTTGAATCATATCACGGTACAACGCAACCGCTTTTTCGTTGACACGCCCCGTTCCTTCCGGCATCAGCCGCGCCCAGCTTAAGGAAAAGCGGTATGCCTTTACGCCAAGCAGCCGCATCATTGCGATATCCTCTTTATAACGGTGAATGTGATCACAAGCCACATCCCCGTTTTGATTGTCGTACACTCTGCCCTCTTTCGCAAAAACATCCCAAATGCATTCGCCTGCGCCATCTTCTTTATCGCGTCCTTCTATTTGATATGCACTGCTTGCTACTCCCCATACAAAATCCTTTGGATACATAAAAACCTCCATTTAACTTTCTAATATTGTCTGTTTAATATATTTTATCAATACCTCTGCTGCCTGTTTATGACATAAAGCCCCCGGATGATATCTAGAACCGACATTCGTGTCATCTGTATTGGGAAGCTGTAGATATGAAACATTTCTATCACCAGTTTCTGCAATATACTCCGAAATTGCATTACAAATATCTAGCTGCAATGGTACCCCTAACATTCCGTAACACCAGATAACAGCCGCCTTAGGATTACATTCCCGCAGCATATGCAAAAAATTCTTTACAGCATTCTGTATTTTTTTTATATCGTCCCGATTAAGAGAACCATCCGCATTTTTGCGCATTTGATTGCGCTCGCCTGTCTGCTCGTCCGACCACTCTGGCTGTTCAAAAGAACCTGCGTCATTTGTTCCTAAATTTACAACGACAATATCTGGCTGCCACGTTTCAAAACGATGCGGCTGTTTTCCTCCAAGCTGTTCATTTTTCTCCCCTGAAATCAAACTGCACACTTCACGATAATAATTGGGAATGGCACATCGTGGATTATTGTCCCAAGCATTGTGTATCCCCCATCCGCTCTGTGAAAATACACGATACTCCGCATCCAATTCCTTTGCTGTTAAATAGGCGTAATCACGCAAAGCAGAAAAAAACATTGGTATCCAGTCTTCTTCCTGTTTTGCCCCAAACAACCCTTCTCCAGAAGTTATGCTGTCGCCGATAAACTCTATTTTCAGCGCCTTCTCTTCCACAGGATACATCTTGCCATCAAACCGCAGCGCATGGATATGAATAAATGAATTTTCATCGTCACTCATTGCCTGTAAATCCTTGAAAAACCGTACATTTTTTATCTTATCTGCACTCATTCCCCGAAACAAAGGCACCCAATACCTGCCTTTTGGCAGCATCTGTCTGCCAACCCAATCGCCATTAATTGTATAACTAAACCACGGCTCAAATAGATTATATGTAACCTCCACTTCTACGGAAAGCTCTGTTCCTGAAACATTGCATTCAAATCCGCTTGCTGTCCAAAACAGCGTTAATGGTTCACGGCACTCTGTTGTCCTTCCGTGTACCTTTAAATCCGACAGTTCCTTTAACTGCACAATCCGCACCTGATCTGTCATTGATTCATCACGCTTCCTTCCCCAATTTTCTTTAAACAATAATATTTATAAGTATCCATTTGCATATTTTGTTATGCCCACAAACAAATCATTTATGAGTATAACAAAGGCAGACGTAGATACATTATTTATCCACTTCTGCCCTTGTGAACGAGTGCTGCTTTCGCTAGATATTTCCGCAACACACTGCTATCTCCTGCCAATCTCCTTATCAGATTCTGTAAGCTTGCTATTATTCTTAATATAATCCACAATATCATCCACTTCTGTAAACGCAAGTCCAACATAACTGTCTGCTGCTCCATAATATACTGCGATTCTTCCGGTTTCAGAATCATGGATTGTTGCACATGGGAAACATACATTCGGTACAAAGCCTCTTTCCTCATACCACTCCTCTGGTGTTAAAAGGAAGTTCTGGCAGCGATATTTTACAATCGAAGGATTGTCAATATCCAATATTGCTCCGCCAATAGAGTATACGAGTCCATTACAAGTACCTGTTACGCCGTGATAGAACAACAGCCATCCTTCACTGGTTTCAATCGGAGCAGCACCACCGCCAATTTTAACAGACTGCCACCATTCATTACCCTTGCCCATAACATGTCTATGCTTGCCCCAATAAACCAAATCAGGACTCTCACTAATAAAGATATCACCAAACGGCGTATGTCCGCTGTCAGAAGGCCGGCTGAACATTACGAAATTACCATTGATTTTGCGCGGGAATAGTACCGCATTTCTATTAAATGGAAGGAACGGATTTTCAATTCTTGTAAATGTCTTAAAATCTGTAGTCTTTGCCATTCCAATTGCTGCGCCGTAGAAATCACCGCACCAAATAATATAATACGTATCCTCAACCTTTACCAAACGAGGATCATATGCATATACCGGCATAAACGGCTTACCTTCCTCGTCTACAAAGTTAATTTTGTTCTCGTCAAAATCCCAGTGAATTGCGTCTTTGCTGCGTCCCATATAAATATAAGGAATTCCGTTAGTCTGCTCTCCACGAAATACACCGATAAACTCGTCACCGTAAGGCATAACTGCACTATTAAAAATCCGCGCTACGCCTTTTACGGGATTCCTGCCGATAATCGGATTCTCTGTATATCTCCAAATAGGCGCATCCTTTAATCCTTCTGGTCTTTCCTGCCAAGGCATATTTGGCACTGCTGGGCTAATCATTTTTACTTTGCTCATTATTCAATCCTCCATAAATTATAATAGTAAATATCGTTGAAATAAAAATCTTATATTAAAATCTACTTTTTAAACTTCAATATAAAATTTTATTTATTTCTTCCTGATGCAATTATAGAAACCAAGTAGAATGGTACTTTATCCTCCTTGTGCGTTTCTATTAATTCAATTTCCACGGTGTGTGTCCCAAAAGGTAAATGCTCTGCTAATGTTTCCAAATGCAGGCTGTCGCCCCATGTTTCTTCGAAATTTCCATCTAAAATCACTGCCTGCTCCTGATTGCCGTCTACCACTGCTCGAGCAATCGGTGTCGGCTTGTCCACTGTTTTGCGGTACTGTACCCCAATACAAGTCCCTTCAACAGCAAAACAAATCTTTGCTCCTTCTTTGTCTGCGGTCCAGCCGCACCGGAAAATTTCACGAATATCATTTTGCGGCGTATTATCCGCTGTAAAACCATTATTCTGCGTTAAAATTCCCTGACAATTATGGTTGCGGTACCGAACAGAGTTTTCATAGGCATTTTGTGTAATCGGTGTAATGTCACCCAGCGCCTTATCTGCCTTCTCTATATCAGAATCCGCCCCCATTTCTTTATAAATATCCGTAAGGAAATCCGTAATCACATCTGCCATAAAACCATGTCCAAGATCATTGGGATGCAGATCATCCTCTGTAATATCACGGCTTGTCATTGTGCCGTCGAGAACCTTTGCATAAATCGTTGGTTTCATTCCAACACATGGAATCCCATACGCTTCTCCAACTTTCACATGCTGTGCCTGCGCATTTATCCCATCGTCATACCGTACACTGTTTACAATCAGGATAGCAGGATTCGTCTTGCTGCCATAAATTTTCCTGATTAGCCCCTCGTAGGTTTCTAAAAAGTGCGGATTGTCGTCATCATTCACGCTAAATTCTACCACGGTAAAATCAATATCTTTTGAAAGCAAATCACTATCTGCCCGTGCTACGCCAAACTGTGATGTTGTTCCGCCAATTCCTGCATTTACATATGTAATGTTTGATTGTGGGAATGTATTACGCCACCATTGATAGACCAAATAGGCATAGCAGGTTTTTGGTGTAGAGGACAGGCAGCCCTGTGTAATGGAACCGCCCAAAAAACCAACGGTAATGTCTTCCCCTGCCATCGCCTTTTTCATCACTCTCTCAATTCGACAAAAATTTCCTTTATTCAATACCCCTTTTTTTAATTCGATTCCATAATCCAAAGCTTTCACAATTGCACCTGCCCTCATCATACTTTAATTAAGTATAGGAAAATTTTCCCCTACTCTGTGCGCCCCATATGCTGCCTTAACGGCATGTTTCCGCAGCATGAGGCTGTAACTCTATTTCTGCATAAATGCAAGATTTTTCTTAATAAATTCACAGCGCTGCTCCACGCACTTTACGGAACGCAGCGGATCGGTTGGTGTGTTGAACACATAATCTACCAGCTTCTCCACCGTTGTCGTTGCCACATGAAGCCTTGTATCGCTTGACGCATAATAAATATACACGTCCCCGTTCTCTCTTGCAATCGCGCCGTTTGTAAAAATAACATTGGAAACATCACCCACACGCTCGCCGCCAAGCGGTGCAATTAAAAATCCATTTGGTTCTGCAATAACCTTTGTCGGATCGTCTAATGCGGTTGCAAACGCATATACAACGTAACGCAATCCTGCTGCTGTATTACGCACACCATGTGCTATATGAATCCAGCCTTTATCTGTCTTAATCGGAACTGCACCTGCACCATTCTTTGCCTCTGTAATCGTATGATATTTCCGTTTACTGGTGATAATCTCCTCGTCGATCACCGCGTGGGTAATATCATCGCAAAGTCCAAAGCCAACACCACCGCCGCTGCCAGTATCAATAAAATCATCCATGGGTCTGGTATAGAAAGCATATTTGCCATTTACAAACTCCGGATGCAGCACAACATTTCTCTGCTGCGGGGAATTGAGTGTCTTTAAATTGTCCAAGCGCTCCCATGTTTTTAAATCCTTTGTGCGCACAATACCAGCCGCTGCTACAGCCGCTGAAAGGTCATTGACGCTGGTATCCTTACTCTCGGAACAGAATACGCCGTAAATATAACCATCCTCATGCTTTGTCAAGCGCATATCGTAAACATTCGTTTCCTCTGGGCAAATATCCTCCAATAAAATCGGATAATCCCAAAACCGAAAACCGTCAATTCCATTGTCGCTCTCTGCTACCCCGAAGAAAGATTTTCTATCATTTCCCTCAATCCTTGCAACAAGATAGAATTTTCCATTTAATTCAATTGCACCAGCATTAAATACTGCATTAACACCAAGACGCTCCATAAAGAACGGATTAGTTTGCGGATTCATATCATATTTCCAAAAAGGCGGGATATGGTCACGTGTCAGAACTGGATATTCATAACGATCATAAATCCCATTATAAAAATCGCTTTTTACATTTTTGCGGCTGACTATTTCCTCATACCGCTTTGTTACTTTCGCACAATTTTCCTCAAAAATATTATTCGCCATATTATTCCCCTATTCTTTTTATTACTTCAAAACACATTCTGCCATTATGATATGGGCATTTCCAAGGCTCCAAGATCGGTTTAGCGCTGTCAGGCGTACCGTCTGCCTGAACACGCCAATACCATTCTCTGCCCTGTACATACCCATCACGCATATCAATAAGATGCTTTTTAATAAACGCCCAAATATTCTGTGCTGCTTCAAGGTATTCTTTCCTGCCGCTCTTTTCATAGCCATTTAGAAATCCGACGATTGTTTCTGCCTGTACCCACCAGATACGCCACGCGTCAACAACACCTTTCTCACACTCATTTGCAAGAGAGTTTCCGTTAAAAGCGACCTTATAAATCTGGTTTGTTAAATCCATTGTAATCGGCGTCATTTTCTGTCTGTAGACTTCATCCCCCAATACATCTACACCACGGTCAACCAACCACGCCGTTTCAATATCATGTCCATACGAATGCAGGTCAATTATCGGGTTCCATTCCTTGTCAAAAAATACCTCCTGACGATGCAGTTTTGGATTGTAGACTTTCTCTGCAATCAAATCCAACATCCACTTGATTTTCTCTGCAACTTTTTCATTGTGATCGACACGATAAAGTTCTGTGTATGCCTCAAAAACATGCAGAAGGGTATTCATTGTCTTATCCGCCATTACACCGTTCTCAGAAAGCTTCTCATTATCAATCTCGTGAAACGCCTTATCAAATGCCTCCTTATAACCAAGTTCGTCACGCATCTTTCCTTCTATCATATCATACAGACAATATGCCATATCAAGTGCCTCTTTATCCTTACTCGCCTCAAAATAAGAAGAAAGCGCATAAATTGAAAATGCCTGATTGTATGTATGTTTCAAAGTTTCCTCCGGCGTACCATCATACTTTACCGACCAGAATACGCCGCCGTTTTCCTTGTCCCAGCAGGCATTTTTTAAAAATTCAAATCCATGTTTTGCCTCCTCCAAAAGACTCTCATCCTTTAACAGCGTATAGGCATTGGCAAAAAACCATGTAATCCGGCTGTTTAGAATACAGCCTTTTACAGCCTGCTTGTCCAACTTTAAATCATATCCAAGCCAGCCATAATAACCGCCGTGCTCATTATCGCGCATACTTTTCCAAAAGGGAATAATATCTTGTGTAAGATGCTGTTTAATCTCCGACTTCATCTTGTAAGCCTGCCTTTCCAAATCAAACAATAAATTTATTATATACCAATATCCGCCCCACGGCAGCAAATCCTGCCACCATGGAGCGGCTTTTATTTGTTTCCTGATTTCTTACTGTGATTTAACCCTTAACAGCACCTGCTGTCAAACCAGAATAAATCTGTTTCTGGAACGCAAGGAAAATAACCAGTGCTGGGATTAAGCTAATAATAACACCTGCACAAATTAAATTGTACTGGCTGCCCAATGGACCAGTAAATGTATACAATGAAATTGCAACGGTCTTTAGGTCTTTGTCAATCAAATAAAGCTGCGCACTATAGTATTCGTTGTAAACGCCTACCCCTTTTAATATCATACACGTTACAATTGCCGGTTTCAAGAGCGGAAACAATATTTTAAAGAAAATTGTAAAGTAACTTGCCCCGTCCATATATGCCGATTCATCCAGCGAAACCGAAATATTTTCAAAGAACTGAATAAAGATGTAAATGGAGATAACATCTGTACCCATCATCAGGATAATGTAACCATACAAATGGTCGATAAACCCAATCGTATACATCAACTGGTATGTTGAAATCTGCATAGCAATGCCTGGAAGCAATGTTGCAAACAGGAATAAACTACGAATCAATCCATTGCCCGGAAACTTAAAGCGGTTCAATACATAAGCAATCATAGAACCAACCAGAACAGACCCAATTACTACGAAAAATACGATAACTGCAGAATTGATAAATGCCCTGCCCATATTCGCCCTGCGAAACGCGTCAATAAAGTTATCAAAATTCAGCCAGCTCTCTGGCGGCGTCATAACATTTGTATTCTGGTATTCCGTTTCCGTTTTAAATGCGGTAATAATACAAGATACCACCGGAAGCAGAGCAATAAATGAGAAAAATACCATTGAAAAATACTTAATAAATATCCACAGATATTTTTTTACTGCCTCAACAACTGTCATAGCTGCATTACCCCCTTCCCTTTGCCAGTTTCTTTTCACGTCTTGCTGATGCGCCCTTATCCTCATCTTCTGCATTCTTAAATACATACTTAAAGAACAGCTTCTGCAAAATCGTTGCCGCAAAAATAATCATCAACAGCACAATTGCCATTGCGGATGCCAAACCAACCTTCTGACTTGTATGTGCGATTTCATGCATCTTGATAAAGTATGTTGCTGTACCATTTCCACCACCAGACATAATAACGAATGGAGGTTCGAATGCACTTAATGAACCTGTGATAGACATAATTAAATTTAACATTACAATTGTCTTAATACTTGGAAGCATAATATATTTGAACTGCTGCCACTTGTTTGCGCCGTCAAGTTCGGCTGCTTCATAAAGAGATGCATCCACGGACATCATTGCACCAACAAACAGCACCATATTTTGCCCAAAATATTTCCATACACTCGTTGCCACCAGCGAAAAGTTGTTAATACTGGTATCTTTTAACCAGTATGGCAGATTCTCTAAATCAAACCCAATCCACTGCAACACGGTATCTAATACGAAACCTCTGGTATAAAAGAATTTAAAAATAAAACCAATTGCAATACCATTGATTAGATACGGGAAAAACATACAGCCTTTAAAGAAGTTTCCGCCTTTAATTCCAAAGCAGAATACTGTTGCCAGATAAAGCGCTAATGCGAGCTGTATTACTGCACCGCCCATATAGTAGAGCGACAGCCACAAGGCACGGAAACAGTCATCTCTTTTAAAAACATCCAGATAATTATCAAAACCTACAAACTTTCGTACTTTGATATAATTTCTGTCATAAAAACTAAATTTGAACATTTCCGCAAACGGATAATAAGTAAATGTAAACAAAAGCACTAAAGGAATCAAGGAAAACAGGATAATTACAATTGTCTGCTGCCCATTCCTGCTTCGCAGCCACTTACTGAAATTGAACGGAGTCTTTGACTTAGCTGTTGCTGCTGCCATAAAGCATCTCCTCCTTTTCTTCTAAAATCGTCGAGGTTATTTTGTTCCACTTTTTTTGGAATGATTGGCTTGCAAGCCAAAGACCTGCAAGCCAATCATGCGCAATACCATGATAAAAATAAGAGTTGAGTTGTTCTTATTAGTATGTTACATCTACGCCAAGAGCCGACTGTGCATCATTCCACTTCTGTGTCCACTCTGCCATAATATCATCATATGCTTTACCTGCTGCCGCTGCTTCAACAATACCCATAACTCTTGAGTCACCACCATTATTGAAGTTTAATTCTGATTCAGCGTTCATCTGATTCATTAAATCCGCCTCATCTTCTGGTGAAGGTGCGTTGGTAACAATATTTACATTATCAAATACGAAAGATGTAGGTGCTGTTTTAGAGATAGGATATCCTCCTTCTAAATCACACCATCCAGACTCTTCTACCATCCATTTAACAAATACCATAGCAGCAGTCTTATTCTCGTCGCTTGCATTGACATTGATACCATAACCATAGTCTGGACCCGCTGTTGCGTACTGCTGACCATTAACAGAGATAGGGAACGGCATATATCCGATATCCTCTGGCTTGTCACCAGCATCTTTCATCTGTGCAATTGCCCATGACCCTAATACCATTGTACCAATCTCGCCTCTGTTAATCATACCTTTGCAGCCTTCCCAGTCTGTTGTGGTATAATCGTCCTCAATTAAGCCGTTTGCAACTGCATCATATAGAATCTTGTACAATGCATATGCACCTGTGCCATCTCCATTATCCTTAAACGGCTCTGCCATATGTGTAAACTTGTTGTTTAACCATTCTTCATCACCCGTTGTAATCGCGCCGAGCAATGCATCCCACTGTCCGCCCATTGTCCACTGTGCTGCATAGTTTGTGTAAAGAGGAATTGCATCGGTATTGTCCTTAATTTTCTGCAATGCTTCGATAAACTCATCCGGAGTCTTAGGAAGTTCTGTAATACCTGCTGCCTCAAATACTGCCTTGTTGTAAAGAAGTCCCTGTGCATTACCCATATATCCGATGCCATAGCAGTTGCCTTCAAATCTCCAGTTATCAGCAAAGTTAATAAATTCTGACATTTCGTCTACCGTTCCAAAAGGCACGAAATAGGTTGGCAAATCTACCATATCAACGGTAGGGATAAACATAATGTCACCCCAATCACCTGTCGGAAGTCTTAAAAGAGCTGTCTGTGCATAATCCGTAATTCCTTCTGTTTCGACTTTAATATTCGGATATGTCTTATTAAACTCAGCTACTAAATTTGCCATTGTACCGTCTTCCTCACGGTCTGTCTTATGGTGCATAAATTTAATAGAAGCCGTTAAATCTGTATAGTCTGTTCCCAAATTAATTGATGCATATGTAGGTACACCACTGTCTGTGCCTGCTGCATCATTTGATGGTGTTTCCGCATTTGCACTATCACTGTTTGCAGCATCATTGTTTGCAGCATCATCATTTGATGTATCATTGCTTGCCGCATTATTGTCTGATGATGAATTGTTGTTTGAGCTGCTGGAAGAATCATCCTTTCCACCACACGCTGCCAAGGATAATGTCATTACTGCAGCCATTCCAAGTGCCATAAGTTTTTTTAACTTCATGTTAAAACCTCCCTTTAAAATAATTTACTCGCTTGTTTTAGCATTGTTAACGTTGTTTGTTAACTTGTTTTTAGTTTAAATTAAATTAAGGCTTTAGTCATCACTTATAATTGCGTTTTATATTCAATTATTGTGTTTTTTCGTCATTTCTTTTATTTTTACAATTTATATCAGTTATTTTTATATATTTTGTATATTTTGTCATCATTATTTTACTTAAATTTACTTAAATTTACTTAAAATTACATTTAACTAAACTATCTCATTTTATAATTCCTTCATTTTTAGCCATTTAATCTTCATTTTTTAAGATTTATATTCTTTTCTTGACTTTTTTATTTCAATTAAGTTATAATTTATTTATAATTATTTTTGTGCATATTATATTTTGTACATTTAATAAGGAACTATCCACAAATTATTTTGCGTCAGTTCCTAGTAAAGAAAAATGTTAATAATA
>ERZ778496.1327-NODE-1327-length-18160-cov-5.760011_pt1 | contig 18160 bp, 15 predicted proteins | sample MGYA00433099_ERZ778496 | MGnify/ENA primary metagenome ERZ778496 (study PRJEB29527, sample SAMN07138962) | mouse gut metagenome | material: feces | host: mouse | place: China:Nanjing | collected 2016-01-25 ... | reverse complement strand
GGCCGGTAGCATCGTGGGCGGCCCGTGACTGGTACGGCCGCTGGAAAGCGCAGCAGTATTTCTCGAAAGCGGCACTTGACGATGTGCTTGTGTCACCGCTTGTGACGGGAGACACGCTTACGGTGTCGGTAGTCAATGACCGCCGTTCGGCCGTGAAGGGAAAAATGACACTCCGGGTTATGGATCTCAACGGCAATGTCGTTGCCACCAAGGAGGTGAAGCATAACGCGCAGCCTCTGTCGTCGAAGGTTGTATATACGGAAGATGTGAAAAATCTGATCGGTGACCGATTCAAGGGTGACTATATCTTTGTGACAGAGTATGCGACGGGTGACCGCACGTATAACAATATCGGCTATGCGATACGCCAGAAGTATATGAACTACAAGTGTCCGGAAATCGGGCTGGAGGTTGTTGCGGCGGGCGACGGCTATGATGTGACGATGACAACGGATGTGTTTGCCCGCGGGGTGTTTCTTTCGCTTGACGGAATAGACAATTTCTTCTCTGACAATTATATAGATATATTGCCCGGGGCTTCGCGCACAATACATGTGACTACGCCGCTCAATGAGAAGGATTTCCGCAGTCAGCTGAAACTTACGTCGATGGGGCATGCATATGCCAATGTCGAGGCGGAGGAGTCTGGTACGACGATAGGCAAGGGCGGCGAATACCGACCTCTCGGAGGTGACTGAGGCAATTCATAATGCATAATTCATAATTGGGCTGCGCCGGGGTGATTTTATTTTCTCACCTCGGCGCAGGCTTTTTATCGGACGGGTCGGACGAGTCGGCCTGGTGATTGTCAGATTTCTTTTTTGTAGGCGCGGCGGCGTTTGTGTTGTTCGCGTTCGAAGTATTCCCATTGTTTCTGGACGTTTTCGTTGCCTTCGAGCTCGACGTTGCTTTCTGCCTGCTTGTAGCCTGTCTGAATGTAGCGGGGTATGAGGTCGGCGAAGAGCAGGGCGTTGACGCCTTTGCTCTGATATTCGGGTTTTACGGCAATGAGCAGAAGGTCGACGGTGTCGACCTTGCCCCGCAACGGTTTGAGCAGGTGCCACCAGCCGAAGGGGAATATGCGCCCGCGGCTCTTGCGCAGGGCATTTGAGAAGCTTGCCATCGATATGCCTACGGCGACGAGGCGGTTGTCGGCATCGACGATCACGGATATGTCGTCAAGACGCAATATGCCGAGATAGAGGTCGATGTAGTGGTTGATCTGACGGAGAGTGAGAGGGGAGTAGCCGTAGAGGTCGCTGTAGGCTTCGTTGATAAGGTCAAAGAGGGCTTTGCCGTATTCGTCTTTGATTTTTTTGCGTGATTTGAAGCGCACTATGCGCAGGTTGTATTTGCGCTTTACGATTTCGGCAATGCGCTGATGCTTTTCGGGGATGCCGTCGGGAATTTTGATGAGATATTCAACCCAGTCGACGTCTTTCTTAAAGCCCATGCGTTCCATCTGCGCGGGGTAGTAGGGGTAGTTGTAGATGGTCGCCATGGTGCCGAGGCGGTCGAAGCCTTCGATGAGCATTCCTTCGTGGTCAAGGTCGGAAAAGCCCATCGGGCCTGTGATTGTTGTCATGCCCCGTTGTTTCCCCCATTTTATCGCAGCGTCAAACAGGGCGTCGACAACCTCGTTGTCGTCGATGAATTCGACGAAACCGAAACGCATGTTTTTTTCGCCGGAACGTTCGTTGACCTGGCGGTTGATGATGGCGGTTATGCGTCCGACCGGTCGGTTGTCGCGGTAGGCCATGAATGACTGGGCCTCGCAGAATTCAAATGCGGGGTTTTTGTCGGGTCGGAGAGTGTTGACGTCGTCCATGATGAGCGGCGGCACGAAGCAGTCGTTGCCGTTGTAGTGGTCGATGCCGAATTTTACAAATTTCTTGAGCTCTTTCTTGACGGGCTCCACAGCTCTGATTTCTACAGCCATATCTGATATGTTACTTGACAGCCACGCTGCTGTCGGGATTGGCTACGAGCCATCCGAGCAGGGCAATCATTATTGTTAAAAATGTTATTATTATGATGTAAAGACGATGGTTGGAGCGGTTGGAGAGAGCCATCTTAAGGTCACGTATGTCGTGGTATCGTTTACGTGGATCGGGGTTGAGGCAACGGGTCGCGACACGCTGCAGATGGGCGTGACGCTCGGGAAGCCGGTCGAGGAGCTCTTTGAGCACGGCACCGAAGTCGTGGATGTCGCGGGATGTGTCGTCGTGGCTCAGGTGGTCGAGCTGGTCGAAGCCGACGTCGATGAGTTTGAGGTTGCCGATGTTTTCGGTGAATATGATTGTTTCCGGGCGTATGCTGTGATGCACGATGTGGTTGGTCTGGATATATTCCAGCGCGTCGACAAGCGAGGTGCATACCTTGCGCAGGGTGGTTTCGTCGACTTTTCCGCTGTCGAGGAGTTTGCGCAGAGAGTCGCCGTAAACGTCGTCGGTGATGATGCACAGGCCGATGCCGGGCACAACCTCGAAGTCGTTGATCATGACGATGTTGGGGTGTGCCAGATTGTAGCGGATGTCAAATTCCTTCTCAATCATGGCGAGATATCTGTCATCGTCGCGATATTGCGGTTTGAGGGTTTTGAGCATCAGCCATTTGCCGAACTTCTTGGCGGTGTAGACGTCGTAGAACGGCTCGTCCCATTCGGGGAGCAGTTCGATTTCGGTCCATTTCGGTGTTTTATTCTCGTTGTCGCTCATTGTAAATGCGTCACGGGTTATGTTGTCTGTATTGTTCGTGGGTGGTGTTGTCGAAGTAGAGGATATGCTCGCGCGAGTTTGTGGGGAATGTGATCTTGACGGCGTCGAGATTACCTATCTTTGAGCTTCCGATTATTTCCTTTACCTCGAGTATGTCTTTGAGAATTACCATCATGTCGCCTTCAGATATAACCTTGAAGGGAAGCTCGCGGCGAATGCCTGTGCCGGAAGCAAGGATTGTGCCGATGAGCATCTCGAGGCGCTGCCGTATGTTGAGGTATGAGTCGAGGTTGCCTTTGAGGTCGATATGCGGCATGAGTTTGATGACGTTGATGAGGACGGGGAGCGACACCGGGGCTTCTTTGGCGGCGGCGAGGCTCAGGCGGTAGGCTTTCTCGTAGTTTTCAAGTGATATCGCCTCGTCGATTTCGGGGAAAGTAAGATCGGGTGCGTAGTCGGGAGTTGCGGCGTAACCGTAGTAGACGGTTGCGACTTCATCGATGCGCAGTGTGGTGTCGGCCTTGAGGTAGCGGTCCATCAGCTGACGGTAGTGCTCGGGGTTCATCGTGACGTTGACTTTTATGAGGTTGATGTCAACGTCGATACGTTCGTTTTCTTGGGCGCGTGCGCCGTTGAAAGCGAAGAGAGTGAGGAGGGCAATTAAGATTTTTTCTTTTAATTTCATCTTATTTCATTCTATTTGTTTTTGTCAATCGGTGAAGCGGAGGGCTTCGTCAGAGAGTGATGTCATTGCGGCTGAACTCCGGCGGCTTTGAGTATCTTCATCGGCACGTCGGTGTTGTCATTTAGGCCGGTGAAGAGTTCGGCGCCGGCGCCTATGGCGAACAGCGGCACGAAGTTGCCGGTGTGGGCCAGAGATGTCCATCCGATACCGGCCTTCTCGTTGAGCATTTCAAACACTTCGACGGCAAACTGGTTGAAGTTGGAGTAGAGGGTTTCCTGTCGGCGGGCCTGTCCGTCGACAAATGTGGCGTTGAAAACATCCTTAAGTCTGTTCTCGCGGCGTTCGCTCATGGGGATAACGGAAAACAAGCCGAGATTCTCTGACAGGTATTCTTTCATTTCTGCCCAGTCCGGTTTCTTATCTGCGTTCATCAGGTCGTCGCAATACTGTGAGAATATCTCTTTTGATATTTTCTGCGGCACGAGATATTCGGGGCGGGCCGAGTAGCCTGTGTGGTTGTTGCCGACGGTCATACCCCCTGTCTCGTGGTCGGCGGTAATGACTATGAGTGTTTCGTCGGGGTGGCTGCGGTAGAAGTCGAGGGCTGTCTCTATGGCTTTGTCAAAAGCAAGCACTTCTTTGACTACGGCTCCGCCGTCGTTGGCGTGTGATGCGTGGTCGATGCTTCCGCATTCCACCATCATGAAGAATCTGTCAGGGGTGTGGCGACTCAGATGCCTGATGGCGGTGACAGTCATCTCGTCGACGGTCATCTGCCCTTCATTGTTGTCGACATAATAGCCCATGTCCCAGTTCCAAAGCGATGATTTCGGAGTGAGAATGATGCGTCGGCTGTCGGATGCGGCAACTGCTTCCGGATCTGTAAGCAGCTCCACGCCCTGAGAGGCGATGTAGTCGGCGAGGTCTGTAGCACGGCCATCTTTTTCAAGCCCGCGCAATGCGGCGCCTGTTATGAGTTCGAAGCCTGATTCAGCTGCCTGACGGCCTATTTCGTAGTGCTGTCTGCGGTTGGTGACATGGGCGTAAAATGCACCGGGAGTGGCATCGTCGGCCGCTGAGTTGGTCATCAGTGCCACGCCGTAGCCGTTGTCGTGGAGATATCGGGCTATCGAGTTGACGGCCACAGAGTCGGCATTCATGCCGAGCATGGAGTTTTTGGTCTTGACTCCGGTTGCGAGAGCTGTTCCGGCGGCGGCTGAGTCAGTGACCGGCGATGATGCGGAGTAAGTGGTCTGCAAGGAGTGGACCGGCAGCAGTATCATGGTCAGCGGCAAGCTGTCGCCCAATGCTTTGCGCTTGTAGGTGTCGGCCATCATTACTTGTCCGGGGCCCATGCCGTCGCCGATGAAATAGAATATATATTTAGCCTGTTGGGCGCTGAGTGAAACGGCGACAAGCAGCAGTATTGCCGATATAAGATTTCGTAATTTTGATGATTTTCCCATGGCGTTTTATGTCGGATTGTTATTGAGTTCTATTATACGGTCGATTATCTCGCGGTCGTTGCGCAGGCGGGGTATCTTTCGTTGTCCGCCGAGTTTGCCGGTAGATAGCAGCCACCGGTCGAAAGCGTTCTGTGACACGGGTGTGACTTCGGCGGGAGCGAGAAATATGTTGCCGGCGCGCTTTGCCTGGTAGTCTGAGTTCTCGTTGCAGAGCTCACGGTCGAGGGTCTCGGCGAAGAGTTGCAGGTCGGCGGGACGGCGGTCGAAGGCTACGGCCCATTGGTGATGCCCCTTGACGGTGGCCGAGGTGAATACCGGCGCGGCGGTGTAGTCGGTGACGGAGGCTCCGGTGGCGGCGCATGCTCGCGTCATGGCGGCTTCGGCATCGCATACCATAAGTTCCTCTCCGAAGGTGTTGATGTAGGCTCCGGTGCGGCCTGCGATTTTGATTTTGAGCGGCGCGGTGTCTACAATCGTTACGGTGTCGCCTATCATGTAGCGCCACAGGCCGTTGCTTGATGTTATCACCAGTGCGTAAGTCTCGCCTTTGGTCACTTCCCATGCGGGAATTGCTGACGGAGAGTCGGAGTCAAGTTCGCTGAGCGGCACAAATTCGTAGTAAATATCGGCGTCGGCAAGCAGAAGCAACCCTTCGTCGTCGGGCGACGCCTGAAGAGCGAAGAAGCCTTCCGAGGCGTTGTAGATTTCCATGTAGCGCATGCGCGCCGGGTCGATAATGGAGTCGTAGAGGTTGCGGTAGGGAGTGAAGGAGATGCCTCCGTGGAAGAATACCTCAAGTCTGGGCCATATTTGGTGGAGGCTGGTGGCGTTTTCTGCCGCGAGCACGCCGCGAAGCACGGCCAGAAACCATGAAGGCACGCCAGAGAGCGAGACTATGTTGGCGCGGCGTGTGGCTTCGACAAGCTGAGGGAGCTTTTTGCTCCAGTCGCTCATCAGCGCTATTTTCTTGCCAGGAGCACGGAACATATTGACTATTGGGTTGATGCAGTCGATAAGCGATGCGGAGAGGTCGCCGACCTTGATTTTAGGGGAGAGTGACAGCTCGTTGGCATAACTGCCTCCGAGTATCAGGCTTCTGCCGGAGAAGAGGCGACTGTCAGGGTAAAGCGAGAGGTAGCGGGCTACAGCTGCGGAGCTGCCGGCATAGTGGCACCGGTGGAGCGAACGATGCGGGAGCGGTATATATTTGCTTTTGCCTCCGGAAGTGCCTGACGACTGAGCGTAGCGGCTGACTGCGCCGGGGCATAATACGTTTTTTTCTCCTCCGAGCATACGCATCACGTAGGGACGGAATGTCTCGTAGCCGTTGACAGGGAGTCGCTCGGCATATTCGGCCGGAGTGCTTGCTGAGGAAAATCTGTACTGACGACCCCATTGTGTGTCTTTGCCATATTCAAGAAGCTGCCGCAGCACACGTCGCTGTGTGCGCTCCGTGTCGTCGGCCGCGCGTAGGGTGTGAGTGTCGACGGCTTTGAATATCGGGCGGGCTAATGGGGTGAAGTTCATAAACTTAAGTGAGTCGTGAAATGTTTTATTTTGTCAGTAGTCGGAATTTAATCAGATGAAATAGGGGTTTTTGCGGGTCGGGATGCCGGCCGGCTGATGTGTTGCCGTCACAGGAGAACCGCAACCGGCGCAGAAGCGGGCTCCGGCTACTACCTGATTGCCGCAGGTGGTGCAATGCTGTGTTGTCGTCGCGTTTTGCTGCACGGGTTGCCCCCATGGATTGTTCTGAGGTTGCTGCATCTGCTGCTGCACGGGCTGCCCCCATGGATTGTTCTGAGGTTGCTGCGTCTGCTGCTGCACGGGCTGTCCCCATGGATTGTTCTGAGGTTGCTGCGTCTGCTGCTGCACGGGTTGCCCCCAGGGATTGTTCTGGGGCTGCTGCGTCTGCTGCTGCACGGGTTGTCCCCAGGGATTGTTCTGAGGCTGCTGCATGGGCTGCCCCCAGGTCGTTGTGCCGGCGACACCGGAGCCTGTCGGAATGCCGGCAGGATGTATTTGTGTGTCGGTGTTATAAGATGCGCATGCAGTGTCCAGAGATGCTTCGCACTTCGGACAGTTCTTAAGCTTGACAGAATTAAGCTTTCCACATTCGGGGCATTTTACAAAAGGCATAGTATGTCGGTTTAGAAAAGTAACAATACAGTATCTTGCAAATTTACGCAAAATCTGCAAGAAACAATGTTAATTGAACAAAAATAAAGAGAATCGCCTGTAAAAAGAGCCCTAAAATAAAACTACCAGGAGAAATTCTTTTGTAGTCGCAGAGCCGAGTGAAATTGTGCCACGCGTTCGTAATCGATAAATCTGACCCTTTTGTAAATCGGTTGAAACATCGACACATTGAGTTTGTCTTTGAATTCGGTCTCCCGATGCTTGTCTGCGACAATATGGAACTTGGCGAAAAAATCCTGAAGTTCGTAGAATTTAGCCAAAGAGTTCTTTATGTCGGTCGTGTGTTCTACTTCATAGAAGTCGGTGGGCATCATGCGGTGGTTAAACCATATAACGTCGATAGTCCGGGCTTTCCTCAATAGAGTATCGTATGTAAATGGCGGTATTACAGTGCAGTCAGACACTTCGCACAGAGGCTTCCCAAGAAACAGACGTCCTTTATCCTGTGCCGGCACGTAGGTAGTAAGATTGAGATACTTCCCTATTTCCACTAAAAGTCCTTGATAATAACCGTGAGAGAATTGCTCCTCGCTGATTTTATTGCCCTCGCTTATCTGTAGTTTTTGCAGAACTTTGTCACGGGCTTCCTCCAATGCCCATAACCCGGGTCTGATTTTGAATATCTTTTCGCTGTCCTGCACTATTCGCCTGACACTTGCCTCAGGAGTCTGTGATTTCCATTTTGAAAAATCCAGAATTTCATTCAACCGTTTAAGCGTGGCGAAGCCGCCTTCCTTTCGCAAGGCTTCTATTACCTGATCGGTTTGTGTGACTTTTTTCATTCTGAGCGGATTAGATGCATGTTTCGACGGCTCAGATGAGGGAGAGGTATCTGAGGGCGATGTCGTTGGCGTTGAAGCGACGGCGTATGGTTTCATGCTGTTTTTCGCGGTCAAGGTTGGCTGCGAGAGCCCATTTTATGCCTTCGGCGACGTCGCGCGGATTGCAGTATTCGGCTATGTAGCCGGTGACTTTGTGGTCGATGATATCGGTCTGCCCGCCTCTGCCGAATGACACGGGGGTGGCGCCGGCCGACATGCCTTCGATGAGTGTGCCGCCCAGAGTCTCGTAGAGCGATGTCGAGAGTATGACTTTTGTCTGCACGAGCAACTGGTGGAGCACGGTGTGGTCGTTGATGGTGCCGCAGGCGAGATGCGGAAAACGCAGTTTGTGGAACAGGTCGTCGCGGTCGGTCTTTCCGAAGAATACGGCTACGGAGCCGGCTGCTATCTCGGGAGCTTCGTTCATGAGAATGTTGAGGGCGTCGATGGCGTAGGTGAGTCCTTTCACCGGGTCGTCGAGTTTCGCCGCTCCGAAGGCTATAATGTTTTTGAACCGGTTGCGGGTCTCAATGGTGAAGGGCTTGTCGGAGTATGTGCGAAACAGGTCGGAGGGGAAAGCGTTGTGTATCACCGTTATATCCTTGTCGCGCAGCAGCGAGCTGTTGTGTGCGCATTGCTTTACCCAGTTACTGACGGCCACAAACCGTATGTCGGTGCTATCATATAGCTTTTTCTTTTTCAGCCATATCTTGTGTGAAAGGTCGCCGGGAGCGGCTTTGGGGCCGAGATAGGGGCAGTCGCCACACTGTTGCAGATAGTTGGAGCAGGAGTAGGCATGATGGCAGATGCCGGTCATGCACCACATGTCGTGCATGGTCCATATCACGGGTTTCCCCATGTCGCATATACGCTGCATCTCTTTGAGCGACACTGTCGACTGGTTGACCCAGTTGACAAATATGGCGTCGGCTTTCTTCACGAGCGGGTGGCGGTGTATGTTCATGCCTGTGGAGGCTGTGGAGATTTTGAAAAGGTCACGGCGGTTGAAGCCGTTACGCATCATTATGCCTGCGCGCTCGCTGATAAAACGCCAGCCTCTGACCGGACGTGTGCCGAGCTGGTGCACGTGCGGATTGTCGCATGTCTTGTTGAATACGAGCATGTCTGCCTCGTAGCCAAGTTCGTGCAAAGCTTTCATCAGTCGGTAGGTCACAATCGCAGCGCCTCCGAGGAGGTCGTTGTGGCTGAGCAGTACGATACGTTTCTTTTCCATAATCGTCATTTTTGAGGGTGTTGCAGCGCTTTATATTGTATGGGCGCACGGCTCGTGCGTACGTCAACATCCTGATTGTCAAATATAAATTTCGGACGCCACGAACCGTGCGTCCCTACTTTTGATGGCATTTTTCCGAGTTCTGCATCACCCTCGGGCCAAGGGCTTTTCTTTCACCCAGATCAATGCTCCGAACGCTATCAGAAGCACTCCGCGCACCGTGAAATTGATTAGTTCGGAGCCGGTGGCTATGAGCAGCGCTCCTCCATACAGAGCCGCGGTGCAGAGTATGTAAAGTCCGAGCCGCGGCAGATTATAGTTGATCGGATATTTTTTCTGGCCTATGAGATATGATGCCGTCATCATCAGTCCGTAGCAGCAGAATGCTGCCCACGCGCAGGCGGTGTAGCCGTAGTGCGGCACGAATATGATGTTGATGAGCAGGGTGACGGCGAGTCCTCCCAACGAGAACCATGTGCCCCATATTGTCTTGTCGGTGAGTTTATACCATAGCGACAGGTTGAAGAAGATGCCGAAGAAAAATTCGGCTGCCATCACTATCGGCACCACTTTAAGTCCGGCGAAATAGCGCGGGGAAATGAAATATTTGAGCACGTCGAGGTAAAACATCACCCCGAGGAATATGAACAGCCCGAAGATGACGAAAAATTTCATGGCGTCGGCGTAGGCACGGCGCTTGTCGCCTCCGTTCTCCTTGTTTTTGTCAAAGATAAACGGCTCGTAGGCAAAGCGGAATGCCTGGATGAACATCACCATGACGATGGCTATCTTGTAGTTGGCGCCGTAGATGCCGAGCTGTTGCGACGCGTCGATGGGGTCGGCGACCAGAAATGGCAGCAATATTTTGTCGATGGTCTGGTTCATGATGCCCGCCACGCCGAGTATCAGCAACGGGAAACTGTAGCGGACCATCTCGCGCCACAACCGTCCGTTGAAGCTGTAAGTCACCTTCAGTTCCGGCGTCAGAAGCAGCAGTATCACCATCGACGACAGCAGGTTGGCAAGGAAGATATAGCCGATGCCGAAGCCGGGGTCGTAGAACCAGCCGATCAGGTCGGGCGAGTGCTTCCATATCCAGGGACATAGAATAAGGAAAAAAAGGTTGAGCCCGATGTTGAGCCCGATGTTGACAAATTTCAGTGTGGCGAAACGCACGGGACGTTTGCGGTAGCGCAGATAGGAGAACGGTATGCTGGAATAGGCGTCTATACCTACGGCTATCGCCATCATCCAGATAAACGACGGATGGTCGCCGCAATTGAGCGCAGAGGCAATCTGCGGCGAGAAGATACACGCCAGAATAATGAACAGCATCGACGATGTGCCGACCGATATCAGTGTGGTCGAATAGACCTGCGTCGGATTGTTCCACCGCTCATGGTTGGCAAACCGGAAAAATCCGGTTTCCATGCCGTAAAGCAATATGATGAGCACCAGCGCCACGTATGCGTAGATATTGGTGACGATACCGTATTGTTCGGTGGGGAACAGGTAGGTGTACATCGGCACCAGACACCAGTTCAAAAACCGCCCTACGATGCTGCTGACACCATAGATGGCGGTATCTTTCATAAGTCGTTTTACTCCTGCCACGGTCGGTTGTTACTGATTGTTGCCTGTATTGTTGCCGGCGGCGTCACTCTTGGCCTTGCGTCTGCCCGGTGTGCGGTCAAGACGCAGCACCTGGGCGGAGCGGGCCGGGAGATAGAGGCGCAGCCACTCCTTGCCGGTGGGAGCGTATAGTTCGTCGTGCTGTGTGAGATGCTCCACGTTGTCGTCGATGTTGCCGAAGCCGCCGAACTGTTTGTCGTCAGACGACAGCACCACTTTGTATTTGCCGGCGGGGGCGAGAATGCCGTAGCCGGTAAATGATTTGAACGGATTGAAGTTGAACACGAACACGAGGTCGCCGCGACGGAATGCCAGCACCTGGTCGTCATCCTTCTCCCAAAGCTTCTCTATGCTGAGAGCCTGGAAGTTGATAATGCTGCTGACGAGCTCCACCATCGCGTTGTCAAACGCGTTGAGATACTTGTATTTCAGGTCTTCACGGTCGACGAGATCCCACTGGCGGCGTGCGTACTTGTAGCTCCAGCCGTTGCCTTCGCGAGGGAAGTCGATCCATTCGGGATGGCCGAATTCATTGCCCATGAAGTTGAGATATCCGCCGTTGATGGTGGCAAGCGTCACGAGGCGTATCATCTTGTGCAGGGCGATGCCGCGGTCGACGGTCATATTGTTGTCGCCTACCATCATGTGCCAGTACATCTGGTCGTCGATAAGTCGGAATATCACGGTCTTGTCGCCCACAAGCGCCTGGTCGTGGCTCTCGACATAAGATATTGTCTTTTCATCGCTTCTGCGGTTGGTGAGCTCCCAGAAGATGGATGTCGGATGCCAGTCCTCGTCTTTCTTCTCCTTCAGGGTCTTTATCCAGTAGTCGGGAATACCCATCGCCATGCGGTAGTCGAAGCCTATGCCGCCGTCTTTGATTTTAACGGCGAGGCCTGGCATGCCGCTCATCTCCTCGGCTATGGTTATGGCGTTGTGGTTGACGGTATGTATGAGTTTGTTGGCGAGGGTGAGGTAGGTTATGGCGTTGACATCCTGGGCGCCGTTGTAATAGTCGCCGTAAGAGCAATAGGCCTGTCCCAGACCGTGGTCGTAATAGAGCATCGAGGTTACGCCGTCAAATCTGAATCCGTCGAACTTGAATTCCTCAAGCCAGTATTTGCAGTTGGAGAGCAGGAAATGGAGCACTTCATTCTTGCCGTAGTCGAAACAGAGCGAGTCCCATGCCGGGTGCTCGCGGCGGTGGTCGCCGTAGAAATACAGGTTGTATGAGCCGTCGAGGCGTCCGAGCCCTTCGTTTTCATTTTTGACAGCATGCGAGTGCACGATATCCATTATGACCGCGATGCCCAGCTCATGAGCCTTGTCTATGAGGCTTTTGAGCTCTTCAGGGGTGCCGAAGCGGCTTGACGGTGCGAAGAAACTCGACACATGATAGCCGAACGAACCGTAGTAAGGATGCTCCTGGATAGCCATTATCTGTATGGCGTTGTATCCGTCGGCGTGTATGCGAGGCAATATGTTGTCGCGGAACTCCACGTATGTGCCGACCCCTTCGCGCTGCTGTGCCATGCCGATGTGGCATTCGTAAATCAGAAGCGGGCGGGTGTCGGGGGTGAATGCTGTGTTTTTCCACTCATATTGCTTCTTGGGTGCCCATACCTGAGCTGAGAATATGTGGCTCTGTTCGTCCTGGACGACACGGGTGGCGTAAGCGGGGATGCGCTCGCCTTCTCCGCCGTCCCAGTGCACCTTCATCTTGTAGAGCTGGCCGTGTTTCAGGCCGCGCGGTCCCAGATGCAGTTCCCACACTCCGTTGTCAATGCGTTTGAGCGCGTATTTCGGAAGTTCCTTCCAGTCGGAAAAGTCGCCTATGAGGGTAATGGCCGTGGCGTTGGGCGCCCATTCGCGGAACACCCAGCCCTTGTCGTCGCGATGAAGCCCGAAATAAAGGTGTGCGTTGGCAAAACCTTCGAGGTTTTTGTTGCCTTTGACGAGTTCTTTTTCTTTTCTGACGGCATCGTTGTGACGTCCTTCGATAGCCGGAGCGAAAGGCTCGAGCCACGGGTCGTTTTTAATAATATTAAGCATATTCTGTTTTAAGAGAGATTATTGCAAAAAGTTGTCGGGCGCGGCGTTGCGGATAAATGAAATCACCTGCAACGGCGCTTGCCTGTCACAAACTTAACTAAATTTTTCGACTGCGCAAAATTTTTCTTGTCGCTGACGCTGAGCCTCGGTTATCAGTCTGTGGTTCCGACGCGGAATATGGAAAAGTTCACCGATCCGTAGGCGCGGTGTTCCATAAATCCGGGCAGATGTGAGAAATCGAAGCGGCGCGAGTGTTCGACAATCACCAGCGTGCCCTCTTTGACAAGCCCCGACGAGAGTATGGCGCCGGGTATCTCGCCGAAGTCAGGCAGATCGTAGGGCGGGTCGGCAAACACTATGTCGTAGCTCTGCGATGCCGCGCTGATGAATCGGAGAGCGTCGCAGCGCAGCAAAGTCAGATTGTCGGCTCCGAGCTGCGAGGCCACGCGGCGTATGAAATTATATTGCGTGGCGGCTTTCTCCACGGCTGTCACCCTCGAGCATCCTCTCGACAGAAACTCGAAAGTTATGGCGCCGGTGCCGGCAAACAGGTCAAGAGCGGTCGGACCCTCCTCGAAATCCACGAGATTTTCCATCACGTTGAATATGTTCTCGCGGGCGAAGTCGGTGGTCGGACGGGCAGTGATATTGGTGGGGACGTCGAAACGGCGGCGTCCGTATTTTCCTCTTATTATTCGCATAACGGCAATATTATCAAGTCAAAAGGCGATTTCATGGCGTCGGCTCCGGCTCTGAACATGGCCGATGGAAATATCATCGGCATCACGTAAGGCCTGAACTTGCGCAGCAGCGGCATCAGGGCGTCGCGTTGTTCGCGGTCGCCGCCGATCAGTATTTCCTCGCGGTCGTCGGAAATATCTTCCGTGCAGCTGAGTATGTAGAATGCGGCGTCATTGATGTCGCGGTATTCGAAACGGTTGAGAAGATACAGTTCGCGTGAACTCATCACGACGATGTCAAGCGACTTTGCCCTCAGATTGACGAATACCTTCATCGTGTTGCCCTTGGTGAGATTGGAGTGGCAGTAGCGGGTGAAGGGATAGAGCGTGCTGTGCAGTCTGATATTTGGGAAAGTGCGCCGCAGGAAATTGGCCGTGGCTGATGATATGGGCGAGAGTATTCTCGCTGAGAATGCGTCGAGCCGGTCATCGGTGACGACCGTGCGGGAGTCGGTGTCGCTGTCGGCCTCGCGCAGCAGCGCCACATGGTCGCAGGCGTCGGCCACGCCGTCAGGCACGGTCAGAAACCTACGGCTTTCGATGATGGCCGTGACGGTTTTGAAATCGCTGAGCAGCATTGGGTTGTCGTAGATAAATGTCTCAATCTGCCTGAGGCTTTCGGTTTCGTCGGCAGGCAGTTCGCAGTGGCGGAGCAGCAACGAACTGTCTTCTAACGGATTGTATATCATGACATCAAGCGCCGTCACGCCAATGCGTAGGTCAAGCCGGCAGTAGGCAGGCTCTTTGACGAGCTCTCTGGTCAGTGGAGTTGATGCGGTCATAGTGCAGTCATTGTGTAGGTTGATTATATCGGCCTAACGGCGAAGGGCGTCGGGATTGACGCGTGAGCCGCCGAGGCTTCCGCCTGTCGTCAGGCGCCCGGAGCCTCCGGTGTTGCCCTGCGAGCGGTTGCCGGGCGAGTAGAATTCATCTTCATCCTCCTCGTCGTCATCATTGTTCGCGGTGGCGTTTCTGTCACGGTTCTTGGGCTTGTTCTTCTTTATCTCGTTGGGCTTCTGAGCCTCTACGGGCAGCAGATTGATGTCCCAGGTCTGCTCCATATCCCAGTTTTTCTTCAGGGAGAGCTTTTTGGGGAAATAATAGACATCTTCCGGCTGTCTCTTTTCGGAAACCGACCCTGTATCCCACGTGCCGTTTCCGTTGGAGTCTACAAAAGCGCGGGCGTAATAAGTGTTGGGGCTGACGAATGTAAACACGGCCGAGCCGTCGGTCACCGGAGCTGTGGCAACAGGCTTGTCCTGTGAGTTGAGAAGTTCCACCACCATCTGCTCCCCGTCAGGCATGCCGATAAGATTGAACTTTATGGTGGAGTAATCCTCAAGTTTTTTGACGGAAAACTCTGACGAGCTCTTCTTGTTGACATTGCCGTAGATGCCGGTCACCGCCGCAGAGTCGACGGTCAGGCGATAGCGCTCACCCTCTTTCCAGTCGTGGTAGAGCGTGAAACGCAGCTGCCTGTTAATGGAGTCGCGCACCACATGTTGCACGCCGGTGTCGTGCCATACTGTGTCGACCCTCATCTCGAGATGTATCCTGTCGCCGTAAATAGTGTCGACCGGCTGTGATGCTGTCAGATAGAGCGGGCGGTTGAGCTCCTGGTTGCCGCGGGTGCTCGTCTCGAACGTCATGAACACCTGTTCGTCGGTGAACACCGTGTCACGCCCTTCCTCGCGGAGCTTCTTGAGCAGTTTCTCCCGGTCCTTGTTGCGTTTGTCGAGGGCTTTCTGAAACTTGGTGCGCTCACGGTTAAGCAGACGCAGCGTGTCGGTGGTCCACGTCAGTTGGTCGAGCGTGTCGGTGCGCAGATAGCGTGCCTCCACAATCAGCGTGTCTGTTTTTATCACCCCCTTGTCGGTGAGCCAGTAGGTGATGGAGTCGCCGCGCGCCGAATAGTCGGTGCGCGCCACCTCGTCAACGCGCTTTCCGGCTGACGGTGTGTTGAGCAGCGTCAGCACCGGAAGCGTGTCGGTCGGCGCTCCCAACTCTATCGCTATGCGGGTGGAGTCGATACGGGAGTTGTTTTTAAGATACTGCGACCTGTAATTCTCGTTAAACCATGTCATAAGCAGGTCGTTGGGCAGATACCGGTGTCCCGGGCGCATCACTATGGAGTCCATGCCGTTGGAGGCGCGCAGCGTATCGGTCACCGTGATGTTTTCTATCTCCGGCACAACGCTTTGACCCAAAAACGCCACATCTTCCGAGCGGTCCCAGTGATAGTCGCGGTTGAGGTCGTTGACGGCATAGACATTATATGTGCCGGGCGCAAGATTGCGTATCACGAACTGTCCGTATTGGTTTGTCTTGGCGATGCGCTCGAATGGCAGAGTGCTGATGGCTGTGTCTGAAAGGTTGGAATACACGCCGACTATCATGCCCTGCGCAGGCTCCAGGTTGCGCGCCTCGAAGAGCATTCCCGATATCACGAGGCTGTCGCGCGTGGAGCCGGTGGAGAAGTCAAATGCAAATCCGTCGAGTATATTCCCCTCGTTGAGGTCGCGTATCGCATCTGAGAAATCCACGGTGTATGTGGCATTGTCGACAAGCGTGTCGCGGAACTCCACCGTCAGGCGCTTGCCGTTGGCCGATATCGACGGCGGCTGTTTCTGCACAGGCGAAACCACCACCTTGTTCATCACATCCTCCATCTTGATATTCTCGTCGAAGAATATGTTCAGGCGGTTGCCCTTGAACTCAAGCGCCCCGGGCTCCGGATTCGAGCGCACGAACACCGGCGGCAACTCGTCGCGCTCACCCCCCTCCGGACGACCGATAGAGGCACACGCCGCCAACAGCGTCACCACTCCCGCCATACACACTATTTTAAAGATATTCTCTCTCATTAAAGTCTTTTCGTAGTAATAGCAACATGCTGATATAGCAACATGTTGACCCAAAATCCTACAAATTTACTAAAAAATAGATACCTCGCAAAATCTCGCTTATAATTCTTCTCGCAACATCTTCAGGCTGATATATGTCAAATTGTTGGCGGATTATCGAGTAGATTGTAATGCGTTTCAAACAGCGCCGATTGGAATATCAGGATTGAAATTCTTTAAGAAATCTATCCGATGTTGCAAAAGATTATTTATCTCGCTGCACATAAATATGCAATTGAAATCATAGATCGGTTTGCTTGTGCCGATATCGTTTGGACGATTTAATTTTAATTCGACGTTATAGTAGTTTATCAAAGAACCATCTTCTGTTGAGTCAGCAGCAAATAGAAATAAATACTTGCAGCCAACGATGTCTCTGACTCGCTCTATTATGGGCACTATATGATACCAAAATACAATTTTACCGATTGATTGTGGAAAATTATATTCTTTCCATATCGCTTTTGCCTGGTCGTTAGAACAGAAATGTACTAATTCAATGCCTGAGTGAGTGTTTGATACTCTGATAATATGTTTATTGGGGTCTCTTGATTTGTCTCCTGAAAGGAATTTAAGGAAATTCTGTTTTTTATCTGTACTTACATTAAGGAAATGCTTTATCTCTTCGTCAGAAAGATCTTTGCCGGCTCTGAGCTGTTCAACCATAATGGCAGCCAAATTTTCCTCTTCCTTATTCTGTGGGTTCGTCATCAGGCGTTTGATTAAGGCATAAGCTTTTTTACGCTCTTGAATCTGAGCCTCATCCAGATGCTGATACAATGCGCCGCATTTTAAAGAAAAGAAAAATAAAGGAAATCCGTCATCGTTTTTTATGATATAGTAAGCTGTGGAGCCATCCTCGTCTTCTAACCATGCTGTTGTTTGAAGACTGTCTACAAGATTCGGATTTCTTTTGTTTTCAAAAGAAAGTATAAGTTTCTTGTGCTCATCATCAGATGAGAGTCTGTGGCACGACAGGCTATTCAGCCATTTTAATTGGTCGCTTGTTATCTCCATCTGACTTACTTTGATTGATTTCTTATCTGCGATAGAAAATAGCGTCTCAATTTTATTCGGTTTGCATCAATTTTAATGTCATCAATTGACATTGCTTTATCGCAACTGTCGATAGGCCCCAATCCCTTGCGGGCATTCTGCCATGAAAATTCGCCATGGGATAGTCGACTCAGACTCCAGGAGTCTTTGCCCGCATATTGTGAAAATACTTTATCAAAAACGGGTACATACTCATTGTTAATGCAATATCCAACCTGAGGCAAGATGGGCCCGAAAAATTTAATATGGTCGCGGACAGCGACTAAAACCGGTCCATATTTCCAAGCGTAGAACGATTCGCCGAAAAGAGGTTTGCCCAATTGTATCAATGCTTCGCGTTGAGCAAAATAGAGTAACTTATGAAGTTTCATTTCGTCGATAGAAACCCCATAATTATTAATGTATCGAGATACAATGTAATTTGCAAATTTAAAAACCGATTCCATACAGCATCTCTATTATATTACAAAATTAACGTATTTTTTTGTAAAAAACAAATATTCAGATAATTTAGCTCGTCAGAGATCTGTTTGAGATGTGTATGAATGGCCAACCGGTCATCATCTTTTGTGTGTGGTACCCCGGAGCAGAATCGAACTGCTATCTAAAGTTTAGGAAACTCCTAACTCAACTTTGACTATCAACCAGATACGAG
>ERZ778496.1302-NODE-1302-length-18350-cov-6.982564_pt1 | contig 18350 bp, 8 predicted proteins | sample MGYA00433099_ERZ778496 | MGnify/ENA primary metagenome ERZ778496 (study PRJEB29527, sample SAMN07138962) | mouse gut metagenome | material: feces | host: mouse | place: China:Nanjing | collected 2016-01-25 ... | reverse complement strand
ATTATGGATAGTATAATTCCAGCGGCGATTGTTCAAAAGGTACGCAGTAAAAATAAACTGTTTGCTAAATGCTTGATAGTATCCGCATTGGCAAATTTGGTCATGTCAATTGGAGCGTACTCTTATTATATCGGCTATTCGCGGCAGGCGTTTTGGGCAATTGGCTGGGGGATAACACGAAACGGGATTTATTTTAGTGTAATATCAATGATATCGGCGGTGCTAATTACAGTATATTTTTGCACAAAAAATTGGGATCGCGGCAGAACCAGAAGTTATCGAAATAATAAGGAATCCGACAGCCTTTTAATGAAAGAGGATAAAATACTTTTGGATAAAATGCTATTAATTGTAGCAGTGTTGGTATCGCTGGCTGTTCGACTGATTGGCTTCTGGTGGGGAAACGGTGTGACATTTCATCCAGACGAAGGAAATATGGTTCGTGAACCTATGCGGATGGCGCAGGAGGGAAGCCTGATGTCGCAGGCTGTATTTTATCCGGCGCAGGTATCGCATAAAATATTGTCGATATGTTTTAAAGGATATGAGATAATTTGTTCGATATTTGATATAGAGTTTTCCACAGTTTGGTGTTATTATATCGGGAGAATTTATATTGCATTGCTTAGTGCAGGGATTGTGGTATGTATTTTTTTCATAGGAAATTATCTAAAACGCCATGCGGGAACTGTGGCAAGCTGCATGGCAGCCGTTTTTCCGCCCTTTGTGCAGACAGCACACTGTATTACAGGAGATACTGTAACGGCACTGCTTGGCTGCCTTGCAATGCTGGCGGCATTTGCCTATTTGCGTGGCACAAAACGGTTGCAATGGCTGTTTGCAATGTCATTTCTTGCAGCGGCGGCAACATTGGAAAAGTGGAATGGCATGGTAATCTGCGGATTGATTGCGGTGGTGGTTATTGTAAATTATTGTGCGGAATGTGAAATGCATATCAAAAGGCTGCGCTTTCTGGAGATTGTAAAGGAGGGATTTTTTGCAATTGGAAGTGTTTTGTTGTCGCTTGTTTTGATATCCCCCAATTTGCTTGGCTTGCTGCCAGTAATTGCGGAGTCTGTCAACCATGTTGTTGGCGGGTATGCAGGCAATAATACGTTTGGGGATAATGTTTATGAATACTGTATGGAATTTTTGTCCCATGCGGGAATATTGTGTGTGCCGCTGTTGGCTGTAGGGTTGTGGGCAATGCGAACCTGTAGGAAGAAAGATTTATCGGTGCTAAGTATGGGGCTTCTTTCTATGATTGGGATGTGTCTGCAAAACAGGGCATTTATCCGTTGGGGGTATTCTTTCTATATTTGTTTTATTATAATTATCGGTTTGGGGATAACAGAGTTCTGGACAAGCCGTTATATGCGGCAAAATACCATTGCCAAAGCGGTTTTTACTGCCGTAATCGTATTGATTGGGGTAAATCAGATTGCGGAAACGATTTTTTTAGATGTGATTTATACAAATTCGCAAAGGGACACAAGGCTGGCAGCGGAAGAATGGTGCAGGCAGCAGGGAATCCAGATTGAGGACTGCATCTATGATGATTATACCTGCTGGGCGCCCGGCGGCATTTCCCGTTATCCCGTGGAGTGGAATAAAATAGGAATCGGAAGATGGGCAAGCGCAGAAGATAACGCAGTCCGTATTTTAAGCCTTGGAAGAAAATATGCAGTGCTTAACAAAACACAGTATCCTCAAAATTTTGAATACGTGGAGGGGGGTAATAAGGAATTGAGCCTTGAACCAGAAATTCCCCAAGAAGGATTCTTGTATGATTTTTATCATGCGTATTCGCCAAAAATTTACGAAGGATATAGCATCTTTGACTCAGTCAAGAAAAGCCTTGCGATTTTGCAGGGAAAAGCATGGATTGGATACAATATAGAAATATACGATATTAGCAGCTTCCCGGCAAGTGAGGTTTTTGCTAGGGACGATATGGATCTGTCTGTTACAGAAGACGGGAAAGTGGTTTACACGGGGTGGATTACCAATATACCGCAGGGAAATTATGAAATTCTGCTTTCACAGCCGTCTGCTTCACAAAGTATGTTTCGCTTAGAGGATGAACGAGGAGATAGAATTGAACAAATGCCGCTGGTAAACGGAAAAGCCGTAATGGAGCTGGATGCACAGCACTATTATGTACAATGCAAGGTAATATTTGATGAAGATAATACATTTGAGCAGCTTACAATTTCAGCGGTAAAATAAATACAAACCATGGAAGAAATGTATTGCTTTTGTCCGCACAATTCCGGCGACAGAGGTATTTGCGGATATCCGTAAGGAATACGATTTATGATTTATGAAATCAGAATGACACCAGAGGCAAAGTCTGATCTGCGTGGTATTTATGAATATATTGCATTTGATTTGCAGCCGATTCAAAATGCATCAGGTCAGTTTGAATGGCTGGAAAAAAGCATTGCGTCTTTAACTGATATTTAAAAGAGCCGAGAAATCGGCTCTTTTTTGGGGCTTGGGTGAAGAAATATGCTGTTAATATTTTTCCTTCAATGCAAATAGAACAAATTATAATAAGGAAATGACAGGGATATTCTCCCAAAAAATGCACAATTTTCCAGATTACATTTGTCAAATTGCCGAATTTTGCACAAAAAAGATGTAAGGTTCCACAAAATAGAAAAAAGTATGCATGAAATTGTTTACATATCCTTCAATTAGGAATATAATGACAATTAGGCGTTCATGTCCTTTATGGATGCCGGAGCTATTGTTGTTGTTATATTTTAATTTCATAAGGAGGAAATGAGAATGTTTAAACGAAAGCTGTTTAAACGTGCTCTGCCTGTGATCCTAAGTGTGGCGATGATATTCCAATCAACGCCGGCGACAGCGCTTGCAGCAGAGAACGCGGAAACGGAAGCTATCGTGGAGACAGCAGAAGGCGCAGAACCTTCAGACGATTCAAGTGATGCGGGATCGGCTGATAGTTCCGAGCCTTCAGAAGTGTCCCCTGCGTCGGAAGATGCGCCGACGGCTGATGGCAATTCCGAGGAACAAGCAAAGAAGGAAACAGAAGGACAGAGTACGGAAACCACGAAGGCGGAGGAGTCTAAGAACGATGAGTCTAAGGCAGAAACCGCTCAAACGGAAGAATCCAAGGAAGAAGGCACGAGTACAGAGGCGTCTACGACAGAAGAAGCACCCTCTGAAACCGTTGCAGAGAATCAGGGAACGGAAACGACCACAACTGCAACAGAAGAAAGTACTGAGGCTGTAGTGGAAGCAACGAGTGAAGTAGAAGCAGACGGTGAAACTGCGGATGTGAATGCAGAGCAGGCGGCACTGGATACTGTGATCGTTGTGAAAGATGAATTAAAGGGAGCGTTTAAAGCTAATGGTGCAAAGGAGGATACAGATGCAGAAGTATTAACATTTAAAAGTGCTTATTCTGTTACCGAAAATCCTTATAGCAACATATTAAGTACAGTTGAGGATGCTCTTTCGCATTATTTAGGCGTTGAAATTGACGGCAGCGAGAATAAAAATCTGCCATCAGCATTGAAAGTAAAATGGCAGAAGAAAGCTGCTGATAAAGATGAGTGGGCAGATATCGCTACATATCCAACAGAGGTTGGCACTTATCGCCTGTTGATTTCATTGGATGAAGTAGCAGATCTTTGCAAAAATGCAGAAGCTTCTGTTAATGTTATTATTGAACAAGCACAATTAACTGTAGATGTTAGTGAGATTGTTGCGACTCCTGGCACTACAGTAGAAGCATTTAAGGCACAGGTTGCGGAGGAATATATCCTTAGAAATGCTTCAGCTTCAGTAAATAATGGCGAAGAATATCCAGAAGTCGCAAAAGAAACGCTTGTAAAAAGCATTACTGTAACGGTTCTCAATGCTTATGATAAGAGCGAAGTAAAGAACGCCAATGATGACGGTACAGTAAATGTGCTTGCTACAAACGGCGATTATGTGATGACCATTGCTGTAGAGCTGCTTGACAATGTAAAAGCGAATTATACAGTGGAAAGCGGGAAAGTATATGATTTCACAGTGGCAGACCTTGTAGAAACAAAGGTAATCGCTACAAAGATAGACCCTGGCAAAGAAATCACAATGGTATACAATGGTCAGGCTCCAGATGAGGAGAATCTGATAAAGAAAGCAGTCAATCCTGTAAAAGTAGTTATTGCAGGTGATGAAGAGAAAGCGGTTTCATTTAAGGAGGATCAGATTACCTTAGGATGGTATACCAAGAAGATAGACATTGAGGATGAGAATGGATCAGAAGTTTTATATGAGAAACTTGCGGAAGCGCCAAAGGATGCAGGTGAATACTATGTAAAGTATTTATATTCTGGTGAACCAAATGTTTATAAAGAATCGGAAAGTGATGCCATTAAGGTAACCATTGAGCAGATTCCTTTGGTTCTGCGTCCTGAGAAGAAAGACCCTGAGTTAAAGGCTGGCATGACACTTGATGAGGTGCGTAAACAGCTTGCAGAGTTAAAATGCGAATTGTTTGAAATCAAGGTTGATGAAGCAGGGAAAGAAACCGAGTCACCATATGAGGCAGAGAAAGGCTTCTGGGGCGTATCTTACAAGGACAAGGACACAACAGAATACTATACACCAGTATTGCGCCTTGAGTGCCGCGAAGCAGAAAAGGACGAGGAAGGAAATCTTGTTAAAGAGGATAATAAGATAAAATATGGCGAGTGGAAGTCATGCGAAGAAGCATTGTCAGAATTGGGTGAGCTGAAGGAAACTTCAGATGAAATCCAATATCGCTTAATCTTCTCTGGTAAGAAGGCAGTATTTAATGCGGATGGTACCACAGATGGCAAAGAAGTGGATATCACAGATACTACCACAATGGGTGCTGAGAAGAATTATCTTGTTAGAGCGGACAAGAAAACCTTAGAGGACACAGCAGTTGATGTAACGGTAGGTACCGCAATTGCGACAGAAATCGATGTAACGGAAATTATTAAGGCTTTCAATGGAAAAACAGATTTCGCAGAGAAAGATAAAGCACCAGGAACAGAAGAAAATCCGTTATGGAAGATTTATGATACAAAGCCGCTTTTTACAGCAAGAGATGCTTATAAAAAGGCTGTTGTAAAAACCAAGAAGGCAGAAGATGCTGACCCTGGATGCAAGGATACTGCAGAACAACTGACATATGAGTGGTTTGTTCAAAGGGATGATGGAGAATGGGATTCTCTGTTGGATATGGTAGTTACAGGCGCTGACTATTCAGTATTTGCTAATCAAATAACAAATGTAAATACCTATAAGCTGCAAGTTCGTTATGAAGATCCAAAGCATAAATACCTTTCCGCAACAAAGGATATTGTGTTCGAGATTCGTAAGCAGGAAATTATTGTAGTACCGGAAAGCTTAACAGCACGTGCAGGCAAAGAGCAGGACGATGTTACTGGAAAATTCCGTATTTATGCGATTCCAGAAAATAATGAGGAAGCATTCTGGAAACTTACAGACGAGCAGAAACTGGAATGGGTTATCCTAGAACCAGAATTGTTTGCAGAACTTGGAAATTATGATAGCTATGACATTCAAGATAAATATCTCAAGAGTACTGTTGAACGGCGGGAAATGAATCCAGACGGAACTCCCAAAGATACTTATGTACCAATGGGAAAGACTGAGAAGTTTATAGATGGGTATCAGTATCGTGCATACTTATACTACAATCTTGAAGCTGCCGGCATTCGTAACTTCACAAACCGCAATAAGACTGCAATGAATATAGCAGCGTCAGAAGCGGAAGAAGATACCTGGATCGCTCCAATTTATCATTATAACTGGGCGGATGTTACAGTAAAGACAATCGGTTCAGAAGAATTGGAACTGATGGTAGATGAAACAAAACTGCCGAAGTCCCATATATATGGTGAATCAGTAGCTTATGCGGATGTTCAGGAAGCATTTGAATCTGGGTTGATTCAGTTCGTATTGAAGAACGATCATGCACAGGTAGTAAAGCCAGAAGAATTATTCGGAGTAGATAAAGAGGGTAAACCGGATTATGCTTCAGGTAAACTGAATTATTATTTCGATTATAAACCACTGGATAAACGTCTTGAAAGTGGATATACCAAGACAGCTGTTAATGCAGGAACCTATTCTTTGCATATATATTTTGAAGGAAATGAAAAATATACAGATGTTGATGATACATATGAGTATTCCTTTGAAATCACACAAAGACCGTTAACAATAACGCCAACGTTAGCAGTAACGGCAGAAGACGTTATTCCTGCTGGTGAAGTTGTTGATACAATCTATGATACCGAAACAACACCGTTTAGTGTTGATGGCGTTGCAGTCTTAACAGATGCAGATGGAAATACGTTATTAGATGATACACAAGGTTTTGAATATGGTACATACACAAGTAAAGCAAATGGTGATAGGATTATTGGATATCCTGCATTATATACGCACGAAAATAATGGTCAAACTGTATACAATTGTATCTTTGGAACAAATTATTGGGTTGGCGAGGATACCGTTTCTGGTGATGATTATTTAAGGTATGGCAAGACATATCAGGTAAAATTTGATCAGCCGCTTGGCGCTGTTTATGAGAATAACTATGATGTAGCATTCCTTCCTAGTGCTTCTTATGAGGTGAAAGCAAGAGCAAATGCACTGGTAGAAGGACTTAGATATGGATATGATAATATCGAAGGTACAAGATTAGATGCATCTATTACAGAAGCAGGAAAGAGCCAGACAATTACACCCGCAGAAGGTATTCCATTTGTTTATAAAGTTAGCGGATTAGAGGGAGAAGAGAAACCGGTAAATGGCAATTTCTTCGCATTTGCAATTACAGCTCCAAAGGAATTTGCAACGAAGTTCCCAGCTAACGGAAAACTTATTTACGAAAATAGTATTAAAGCCGCTGGTGGATATGTTTTAGGCACAGATACTGTTTCAGATAATGATTATGAACGTTTTCGCATTTACGTAGCATTTAATGCTACCGGTTTAGCAGAAGACGACAAGACAAAAGAATTTAGTATTCGTTGGGAAGACGATTACGTAGAAACATTTACAGTTGATTTCTCTAAGGCTGAATTAGAGGCAGATCTAGAACTGGCAGTTGCACCGAAATCCCTTGCTTTTAATGGAATTAACAGCAAGATGGTAGTTGGTGAGGAGCAGGCTTTGGATGTAAAAGTTACGAAGATGCAGCTCGGAGATATTATCAGTATCGGATATCGGACAGAAGATAGTGATGTGATTAGCATTGATCCGAAGTCTGGTGTAGTAACTGCATTAAAAGTTAGTTCGAAACCGGTTGAGATTCAGGCATATGCATACAAACTTGTCGATGGCAAAGAAGAGGAATTTCCTAAGCCAGTTGCAAAGGCAAAGATTTCTGTAACAGATGTAACAGCGCCTGTAATTAAGAAGATTGATCAAATTCAGGATAACGGTGCGCAGATACACTTTACAAAGGTAGAAAACGGTTACCGCAGAGAACTTTATGTATTGGAAGGCAAAAATAAATCCGTTTCTGAGTTTGATACAGAGATTCAGAAATTGGAGAATGGTCAAGAAACCAATTTGGTAATGGCTCCAATATATGATGTTGAGAATGAAAATACCTGTATTTGGGACGCAAAGGCAAAAGTTTATAAATATCAGATTGCATCAGATAATTTCGAGATTGAAAAAGACTATAGTGTATACATTAGAAATGTCAGTGCGGTAAGAACGCTTGAAAACGGTGCAGTTGTTGAAAAGTCAGCAAAAGGCAGCATTAAGAGCTTTAAGACAACAAAGAATCAAGTACGTGATTTGATTCCGTTCTTTGACACAGAAAAGACAAAAGTAGAAGCAGTAGTAGATGAAAATGGCGATTTGCTGTTCTATGATGCGTGGCTGTTAGACAAATCCGTACAGATGTCAGTATACGGCTATTATAAAGATAAGGATTCCGTAGCATCAGAAGAAGATAGAGATCTCCTTGAGTTCTTATTGCCGATTGCAAAGAACCAGCCAAATTATTATAATCCAAAGTTAACATATTATGTATTTGATTATAATAAATATTATGATGATGATGAAGAATATGTAAACAATATGAAAGAAGGCTGGCTGAAACAGTCAACCTATGCTGCAGTAAATAACAAAGGAAAAGTGACTTTAAAGGCAGTTGACTTAGACGGCGCGAAGATGGTAAGACTCGTTGTTGCGTCTGACAATAATATTTATGGCGGATGTACACTACGTATTACATCTGTACCAGATGCTTTAAAGGGCAAGAATGCTAAGATGAAGATTGGCGATACGATTAACTTGTATGAGTATCTTAACTATACAGAAAATCGCAAAAAAGTACCCAATTATCGTTCCAGCAACCTTGTAATTGAGAACAGGGAAGAGGCAGAAGAGGCAGGATTTATATTTAACGATACTCGTAATTATGACGAAGATTATTCATATTTATCTAGTATCACTGCTACAAAACAGGCAAAGAACTTTGAACTGAAATTAAAAGATACCATTTACTATATTAATCTTGAAACAGGCGCACATGAAAGCACTGAATTAACTGCCAGCATTAAGATTACAGTAAATGCCCTTGATGGTGTTAAGGGATTGAAAGCATCTTATATAGATGATAAGCACATTACACTGAACTTTACACATGCAGGAAATCCAAGTGATTTCTTAATTGAAGTAAGGGATGCTAGAAAAGACCTTATCAGCAGAAAGCTGATTTCAAATGCTCCTTACAAAGTATATGCATCAGAAGAACAGTATGAGCAGAACAAACAGCAGCATATAGTTGATGGCTTGACATATTTCGAAAAGACAAAGACATATGCCTATACGATTGATGATGCGAAGTTGGTTCGTTTATCTTCATACACGATTACAGTAACACCTATGTATGGCATGACAGAAGCGAAAGCAGCTACAAAGAAGGTAAAAACAACCAATATTCCAGCAAGTTATGTGAATATGGCTGTTCGTCCGGATGATACATATGGCGGAGAAAAGATTTATGTATCACGGACATTCACGGAAGATTGGGAAGATGGATATTCATTGCAGAGTAATCCGTTTTTAACATCGGGTAATACTTATACTTTAATTATGCAGCCTAATAATGACATCCCAATGACAAGAGCTACTGATACATTAACTTGGAAGAGCTCTAATACAAAGGTTGCTACAGTTAAGGCAAATCCGGGAACATATTCTGCAACATTAAAGGCTGTAAAAGCTGGTGAAACAAAGATCGAAGTAACATCTAAGATTACAAAGAAAGTAATTGCAAGATACTTAGTATGTGTACGACCAGTAAGCAGCGGTAAGAGCTATTTTGGCGATTATGAGCAGGAATGGTTCCGTCAGTGGGATCCTCTATACACAGGAACTGTAGAAGTACTTACATTATCCAATAAGGTTGTTGTAAACAAGAGCAGTAATGATTACACATGGGTATCCTTTACTGCACCAGCATTTGGTGAGTATACTTTCGATTGTAATAGAAATATGATGGTTTATGACCAGAAAAATGGAGAGAGTAAATATGTATCAGATCCTATGCTGTTAGAATCTGGTCAGCAGATTTACTTTAAAGTTTATGGACCATTTACATTGTCAGCAGAAGGATCTGAGTTTGCAAAACTCTCAACAGATGCACCAGTGAATGTTGAAGCAGGAGCATGGGTTTCTTACGTTGCGCCGGAAGATAATTATTATACTTTCTCAGTGGATAATGGCAACATTGCATCTATCCGGTTAAATGATGAAAATCAAGGTTCTTATGGAGCAGAACATAGTATGAGTCTGAAAGCAGGCGATACTGTTCTTCTAAAGACAAGCACAGCATGTGCGGTCAGCGTTGCACGCAGAGAAGTAGTAGCTGCATTGGATAAAACCGGAAATAAGGCAAACACAACACTTACAAACGATAATACAGAGAGTTGGATGACTTATAAAGCATCTGTATCAGGATTGTATACCTTTAAGGTAACAGGAATGAAGGGTGTTGAATATACGTATTATAAGGGATTGGAATCAACAGATGAAGTATCTCCACAAACGGTAAATGCTTCTCCGCTTGCAAAATCAATGAGTGTACTGGCGAATGCGTTGGCTTCTGTACAGGCAGATGGCACTGAGGTTGAAGCACCTGTAACAGAAACGGTACAAATTTGGCTGAATGAAGGCGAAACACTAGCAATTAAGATTTCGTTAGGCAATGTTGAACTGGGTGAAACAGATAAATGCGAAGTATCTGTTGAGGTTTCTCTGCCGAAACTTCCTGAGTTGACAACAGCGAAGCCATTAGATGTAACAATACCTGAAACCAGCAATGCCGCATGGGTATCCTTTACAATACCTGCAGACGGAAGCTACAGCTTTAAGGCAGTAGATAAGGACGGCAATCCAGTAAAGGTTACTTACTATAGTGACAAATCAGTAGAATTTGAATCGGCATCAAGTGAATATATTCTTGTAGTACCTGATGAAGTGGTTAACGAATATGGTGAAAAGATTCAGATTAATGCTAAGGATACAATTTATTTAAAAGTTGAAGAAAATGCAACCATAAGCGTAACTGAAATCAGTAAATCCGCTACAGCACTTACCACAGGCAAAGCACAAGCGGTTGAGATTAGCAGTAATGGTAAATACTGGTATACGTTTACAGCACCGCAGGATGGAACATATGTATTCCGTATGGATGCAAATATTCCGGGATCAGATGATACAGCTGGATTGGATAGTGTTTCATTAGAGGCACATTTGTATAAGGCAGTAGGAAAAGACGTTATTAGGTACTTTAATATTATTTACTCTACAGAAACAGTAAAGTTATCAGCAAATCAGACAATTACATTCTGTCTGGATGCAGCTAACTTAGATAAAGATTCTAAGATAACAGGATACATCTATGTTGACAGCAATGCAGCAGTAACACCGATTTCTGCAAAAGGTGTAGATGTAACAATTGATAATGCAAAAGACAAGACAGGTACAACAAAATGGTATTCCTTCACAGCATCGTCAAAAGGAGAATATCAGTTTGTATGGAAACCGGCAGAAGGAAGCGGAGATGCAAGAATTGAATTGTACGATAATGGAGTAGCTGGCAACTGGTTAGACATGATGACAAATTATTCCACAAGTACCATGGTAGATCGAAACAGTGGAGCAGTTACTTATATTAAAGTAATTCAAACATCCGATACAGCAGTAAAAGGCAATCTCTCTGTTACAGAGCCAGCAAGCGCTACCGCAGAAAAACTTGTCAGCGGTGTAGCAAAGGAGAATATCGTACTGACAAAAGATCAGTCAAAATATTACACCTTTATTGCGCCTAAGAAAGCAAAATATGTTGTAACGACAACTGTATCAGAAAAAGATGCATCTGCAAATCTGTACTGGAATAGCAGCAGTATGAATACTCCATATGCTGAAACAGGCGTAATTGAGGCAGGTTCAGTATGTACATTGAGGTTGACGACTAACAATGATAAAGCAACTGTAAAACTTCTGGTACAGCCATTAGAGCCGAAAGCAATTGCAAAAGGCGGAAACTTAGAAGCTAAAAATGGTGTTCCAGGCTGGTATGCATATCAGATAGCAAAAACAGGCAGATATTGTTTCGCTTACACACCGGCAAAAGATAATCAGATAAGCGTACAGTATTATGACAGCGAGTATAATACACTTTCAGGTGATCTAGAAAGCAGATACTGTGATGCAGGTACAACAATTTACGTAAAAGCAACTTCATCTGCTGAACAAGCACAGAAGGCAACATTTGACACAGAGATACTGAACGCAACACCATTAAGCAATTCCACACCAATTAAGATTGCTGCAAATGGCAAGGCTTATTATGAGTACAAAGTAGAGAAAGAAGGTATTTATATCTTTACTGCAAAAGCAGCAGAGAATAAGGCAGTAGCAGATATGGAATACTTTGTAAATATGGATAATAGCGTTCAAACATTATATACCAATTCTGCGTATTCTACCTTTAAAAAGGGCGATAAGTTATTTATCCGTATGAAGTCAACAGCAGAAGCAGACTTTACTTTAACAATTGAGCAAAAGGCTATTGATCTGACAGCGGGTACGGATTCTGCAGAGATTACATTAAAACCTTATGAGAGTGCATATTTTAACTTCAGAGCATATGAAGCAGGTAACTTTACATTTAAGACATCGGAAGTTACAGAAGGAGCAGTTTTATCTGTTTCAGCAAATAGTCCTTGGTTGAAAGAAATCGACCAGCATAAAGGGTTCTATGTAGTTAGCAGAAATACAGGAGAAACAAACACAGTAATATCATTTACTGTAAGGAACTATGGCTCTGAAGATGTAAAATTCAAGGTTAGAGCAGAGCGTGTAGAGCCGCAGCCTATTGAAAAAACAGCAAAGCTTACAATTGCCAAGAATGAAATGCAATGGCTGACATTTAAGGCACCAGAGGAAGGCAGATATACCGTTACATCTTCCAACAAAGAGATGAAATTGGAAAGATTGGATAAATGGGGGAATACTTTGTCTGATCTGGCTTCTGAGAATATTATAATAGAAGATTCAACAGTTAAAGAAGATCAAAGGTTAACAATGACATTTGCTGTTATTTACAATGGCGAAAAGGACACAGAAACAACAGATATCAGTATCGCTCCCGTTGACACGAAAACAATTACCAAAACAGGCGATACACCAATTTCATTGGAAAGCGGTGCTTCTCATTGGATAGAATATACAGCAGATACTACAGCAGATTATACTTTTACGCTTAAGAGCGGAGAAGAAGCAGAATATATGTACTTGTATCGTTCGCTTGTAGATGATTATAGTAATGGACATAATAGTGTATTTACGTTATCTATGGAGCCAGAGCAGAAGGTATACTTTAAGCTGACAAACAATACTGAAGAGAAAAAGGATTATGTTTTTACAGTTAGCGCAAGAGAACGTAAGGTGATAAATCTTACAGAAGGTATGCTCTCGGAAGAAGTTACATTAAAGTATGGCGAGGAAGCACATTTTGTTTTTGAACCGAGCGATGACAAACAATATATATTCAAAACGCCGGGATTACAGAGTGATGCGTCTTTAAGGGCTATACGTGAGAGTGATGAAGGATATGAATGGGATCAAGAGTTTGGGGGCTATAATGGATTTTATGTTGTTGCAAGTAGACCATATTATGGCGATCCAAAAATCAAATTCTTAGTGCATAATTATTCAACAAAAGATATCTCCTTTAGTGTAATGACAGAACCAATCAATCCAGTTACTGTTACAGAAGGTATTAGACAGATACAATTAGAGAAGAATGAGCCAACATGGTTGCGATTCCAAGCATCGGAAAATGGCAGGTATTCTTTCTCTGCAGCAGTCAATGGAACAGGAGAAGAAGACGTTATAAGTCTTGTACAGAACCTTGATATAATTGGTGACTATAATGGAATAAGTTCATATGGATTAAGTGCAAATAGTTCTATTCAAATGGTTGTATGCTATTATGGAGAAGAACCATCTGTATCAGCCAATATTAGTGCGCGAAAAGAAAATATCCAACTTTTTTCAGTAAATAATGGAGAACCATTTACAGTTCCAGCTTATGGTTCAAAGTGGTTTTCTTATACAGCACCAGCAGATATGGAGTGCAGATTTGACCTGAATTGTAATGATGGTTATGGTGAGTTGTATTTAGGCGTTTACGATAGTTTGACAAGTAACTATGACTTGAATAACATGGAACGTTCTATAACAGACGGCTATACAACAACGATGACAGAGGGACAGACACTGTACTTTAGAGTAAGAAACTATGATGAAGAAGCTTATGAGTGTTCCTTTATACTTACAGCTAAAGTATTTGAGGAAGTACTGAATGAAACACTTTCAGTTGAAACATATGGTGATGAGGATTGGACGACATATACAGCAAATGAAGCGGGTAATTATCAGATTATTGGAAATACGCCAGATAGTGGGGACTTCTATGTTGAATATTATCGTGGTGCAGATTCAGAAACATGGGAGAAGCAGATGAATGTGTATGGCACGAATACTCGATCAATGTCGTTATCTATGGAAGCTGGAGAAACAATACGTATTAAAGTATATTCATGGGACTATGCTACAGGAAGGGCTGAAAATCCTAATGATCCATATGAACATTCGATTCAGATTAGAATCGTGCATGAAAACAATCTGTAATGACGTTTAATGCAGACAAAAAACGTTAGAGGGTTTGCGGCAGTAAAAAAAATTAGTAATAAGGTATTGAAGGAAAATATGCTATGAATCATAACTAGCTAATTGCTAACCTTAATACAATAGCCGCAATGAAAGAACAAGAGTGTTATAATTACAAAAGAACCCCACTGGTTCAGCCAGTGGGGAAGTAAATAAAGAACAATATTTAAGAAAGCTATTGCATTACGTGATAAGTTATGCAGTAGCTTTTTTAGTGATTGATGCAGACAGTCATGGTAGTGGCTACGTATAAAAGTATTATGGTATATTAATATATAAAAACCTTCATTGTGATACTTTTCTATGTAAAGAAAAATACTTGCATTTTTCTTTACAAATATAGTACATTGTAAGTAGGAAAGGAGTGTGAAATTATGGCACAGACAGTAAATGTAAATTTTAGATTAGATGAAGAAGTAAAGAAAAGTATGGAACAAGTTTGCTCAGATTTAGGACTTTCTATGAGTTCTGCATCTACAATTTTTGCTATAAAAGTCAGCAGAGAAAAACGTATACCATTTGATATTTCTATAGACCCATTCTACTCAGAAAGCAATAGACGATATCTGGAAAAGAAAATGGAAGAATACAAAGCAGGAAAATTGTAGTCAGCAGAGCATGAACCGATAGAGGAGTAAGACTATACAATTGAAAAAATGGCTGCCGCAATCCCACTGGCTTTAGACGGTGGGTTAAGGTAGCCAAAAGCGGCAGTTTGTGTTATATGCATCATAGGAACATGGAAATTAAAAAACAGGCACAAGTATTTGTTACAGTATCACATAATATTTATATGTAAATATAGGAAGAAATTACTGATACCAAAACAAATATCAGATGATAGAAAGCAGCTTTCACATGAGATATGCCAGAAACATAACATCATTATCAAATACATGGAAACGGATAAAGACCATATTTTTACATGATAGAAACAGAAGCAACAATGTCTGTTAGTAAAATCGTAAATTTAATAAAGAGTTACACGGCATACCACATATGGGAAAGGTATCCTTATTATTTGCGAAAACACTTTCGGAAGGAACGCACTTTCTGGACAGACGGATATTTTGTTTGCCGTGTTGGCAATGTTTCGGAAGAAATGCTGTGTAAATATATAGAGAATCAGGGATAGAAAGGCGGCGGCGCTAAATACTAAAAGCGTATAAATACAGGATATATCCAAACAAAGAACAAAAAATACAGATTGCAAAAACATTTGGCTGCTGCCGTTTCGTTTATAACCAGACTCTTGCCTATCGAAAAGAATCTTACGAAAAAGAAAGGAAGCCCGTCGGTAAGATAGACTGTAACAATTCAGGAATAATTATTGAATAGTAGTACATTATGGATAGGTAAATAGTAAAAATGCTGCAGGAGATACTGCAGCACTTCATTTTCCAATTTGCCTAGTAAGACATATATTCGCCTTTTTTGCTAATAGATGTTATAATTGACCGCAAGGATAATTCACACCCATTTTTGATGCCTATTCAGAAAACACTTTGCTTAACTCAATAAAACATCCATCCAGTACGTTGACTTTCGCAACATCTTTGCGATTGTAGTCCTCATGGAGTTTAAAAGAACCATTGCTATCTGGGAGAAAAACCATTACAGACTGATTCTCCGGATCCACAATCCAATATTCCCGAACTCCAGCCCGCTGGTATAGGTTTAACTTCACAAGCCGATCATGGCGGAGAGAGGAAGGGGACAAGATTTCAACAATTAGGTCTGGTGCTCCCTTACAGCCATATTTATCAAGCTTGCTGTGGTCACATACCACGGAGATATCTGGTTCAACTACAGTGTCGACGTTTTCCGGTTTGTCCCCAGCCTGCTCAAACAGCCGAACGCCGAACGGGGCAGGGTAGACCTCGCATTTTTTTCCCTCAAGATAATTTGCAAGCTGACGGAACAGTTCGCCGCTAATTTTCTGATGGATTCTGGAAGGTGTTGCCATTATAAATGTTTCACCATCAATAATTTCTATACGTTCATTCTCGCCCCATGTGAGGCAGTCGGCAAATGTGTACCGCGCCTTTTCTGCTGGTAGTGCCATAAATCAATCCCCCTTCGCCGCTGTTTTTAGTCTTTGTCCAAGCGCTCTTTTTCTATGATATTTGCTCTGATGTGGGTAATTTCTTTTTATATTATGGATACTTATATTATATGTAAAATTAATGAATTTTTCAAGTATCACGAGAGGAGAAAAGCGGTAAGGGGGTTGTGGATTTTATCTTTTATCCAAGACGCAAGAACCAGCCCAGAATTATTTTGGAATTAAAAGCTGGCAGTACTCCTGATGCAGCGATTATGCAGATTAAGGAAAAGGAACATTGTGAAAAGTTGAAGAATGAAAATGTTTCGCAAATTCTTGCTGTCGGGATTAATTATGATATAAAGGAAAAAGAGCATCAGCGCGTAATTGAGGAACTTGACTAATATTTATGTTTGCATGGGGAAAGGGGCTGTCGGATAATGCAGTTTACCCACAATATATTGTTGCTTATATAAATAATCAATACAATATATTGGGTGTATTGCATTATTTCCCGACAGCCCCTCTTATTATGCGCAGACCCATGCAGAGGAAATATGCCGTTAAGGCAGCGGCGGGTAGGGAAGATAGCTCTTTACTACTCGCTTGCATACGCCGATGCAGAGGAAATATGTCATTACATTGTCGGCGCATGGCGCTGTATAATTCTGCACATAAAAAAGCCGCCAACATATAGTTGACGACCTTTGAAAAGCCGAAACGAGATTTAACGTACGCCAAAGCTAAGAAAGGAGGAAACCTTATGTATAGACATTGGTACGTGAGGATGAGACGAGTCCTCTCCCGTTTCGACCTATACGTAGTATATAATATTCCTAGCAAAATTGCAATAGCAATTCTGAAAAAAGAAATGGAAACTAATTTTTTGTGCATTCTGGGCAGATTGAACAAAAAAATCTCAATCCAAAATTATAACTGCTGATTTATAAAATACATTCAAATCTCTAGTAAATTCAATACTTTTAAAATTTAAGAAAAATGGTTATGTTGTTGTTTCTCTTTTTTGACGTACTTGATTTGATTAAGACAAAATCACATAAAATATTAGAGGGTTATTCTATGGTAATTTTATATAAATTAAGAGATAGAATTTTGGCTATTTTTTAGAACAGTATTTATAGAAGATAAAAATAAACAGAGCTAGAGCCTTTAATAAATTTCAACGCCTTCGAGTAAAACGCTAATAAAAGGAAAATAGTAGATATACGGACAAACGTGAAGATTTTTAATGTTTGACCAACTTGTATCGCATCATCGGACAAAATGCGCTGTGCAGAAAAGAAAATCTTATTGCTCGTGAGTAAAAGAAACTAGAGATTCTCAAATAAAAAAGTCGAAACAGAACTTAGCGCAAACCAAATCTAAGAAAGGAGGAAACCCTATATATAGACATTGATGCGCGAGGATGAGACGAGTCCTCTCCTGTTTCGACTTAAACGTAGTATACTATATTTTGTAGAATTATGCAAGGGAAAAATCGAAAATGAAGCAATAACTCATTTTTTGTGCATTTTAAGCAGATTTACCAAAAGTTAGATAAGTCATTATCATAAGTAATTTTGCATAAAAAAATACGATTTAAGAAGAGGCGAGCCCTTTATTTAGACACGATAATGGGCAAATTGTGCAAAAAAATGAGTAAAATGTAAAATAGCAAGCCCTTTATTGTCTATTCTGAAATTTTGTTCTACACAAAAAGCCTGTAAAAATTTGTAAGCAAGATTATTGGTTTAGATGCATCAATTAGTCGAAAAATAAAGTATTCTCCTGAATGTATTTCAAATAAGAAGGAGATATTGCAGCAAAAATTATATTACTTTTCACACACGCCAAAGTAGTGGAAATTATGCGCCAAAATGCTTGCACTTTAGCATTTTGTGTGCAAAATCTGTTATAATTCACACCACAGGAACCTATAAGTCGAGAAAGACTGGCATAAGTGTGAATCAATGTCATTAACTTAAGCCTTCTGCCCCCTGATCAGCATTAAAAAATATCTGGC
>ERZ778496.1297-NODE-1297-length-18452-cov-4.135729_pt1 | contig 18452 bp, 14 predicted proteins | sample MGYA00433099_ERZ778496 | MGnify/ENA primary metagenome ERZ778496 (study PRJEB29527, sample SAMN07138962) | mouse gut metagenome | material: feces | host: mouse | place: China:Nanjing | collected 2016-01-25 ... | reverse complement strand
CGCATCATATTTCTCTTCCCAAACGCTTCTCGCCCTTGCCCGCATTTGCATAATCTCCCTCTCCGGAGTAGCATACAAACGGCTGACTGCCTCCTGCACTTCTTTCGGCGCAGGATTTTCCGACAGCAAAATGCCGCTTCCCTCAATCATATTCGGGACTTCCCCAACCGCTGTAGCGATGATCGGAATCCCATACGACATCGCTTCCTGAACCGATACCGGACATCCTTCCGTCGACGACGTCATGAGGAAACAATTCACATAATGAGAATCGTAAAACCGCATGATCTCTTCCACCGGCACAAATCCCCGCATCTCATAGGAAATATTCTTTTTGTGGGACAACAGTTTCCGTGCCAGTTCCTCCGTCTCACAAAAATGGGAACCCGCCCCGAAATGTATCCAGTGAATCTCAATATCCTCTATCAGTGTCAGCCCCTCAACAATGAGATTCACTCTCTTTAAAGGAATCGTACTGGAGCAGCTCACGACAGTAAAACGCATCCCCTTTGCCACCGACATTTTCTTCGGACTGAAGCTGTCGTTTACTGTCCCGATCGGATCAATCGTATATTTCCTGCCTATCTTCTCTCCGTCTCCCCAGTGTTTCATATAATACTGCATTCCCGCTTTCGCCACAAAGAAAATATGATCTACTTTCTTGTCCATATACTCCCTGAATGGCTGCCTGTTATGAGGATTTCTCTCATCATATAAATCATAGCCGTGGATTCTGGAAACCACTTTCAATCCGGGATAAACCTCCTTATCCATAAGAAAGGCCAGACAATTTGCATTGAACCAATACGAATATATCAACTCATTCCCAGAGATAACATGATTCCTCTTCACATATTTTCGCAGCTGATCTGCAGAGCCGTAATATACAATAGCATCATACAAACGCCCCGCAATGCTCTGTCGCTCCCTGATAATTTTTCGCATCTCGCCGCGCCCGGCTTTGGAGAGCAGAAACCCGGCGACCGCTTTCGCCTTCTCTCTAAACCCGAACTTTCTGACGCAATGATATACCCGTATTCGCGCGTCCGTCACCATCTTCTGTTCTAAAGACGGAGACAGCGATATAATACACACGTCAAACTGCTCTGCTAAAAGCTTCAGTTCTGTCCGGACAAAGGAATATTCCCCCGTCTCAAAGGGATACTCATCAAATAATATGATCAGTCTCTTTCTCAAATCCATATCTCCTAAAAATAGGCCTTTACCACAGCAAGCGCCGTAAGCGCCATATCTTTTTCAGTGACATTTCCCTCCTGAAACATTTGGGAAATGTCTCTTTTCAGATTCTGATTCAGCACACCGTAATCGATATTCTGCATGAAATACTCCTGATAATATTTTTGTATTTTTTGATCCTTCTGATACCAATAATCCTCAGGATTCATGGAATCGCTGTTTGGAAGCCCAAACGCCCTGCATCCCATTTGCCTCAACAGTCTCTGGGTTGTCTTCACTTTTCTGAAAAAAATATGATCCGCTCTAGGTTTGACCCCTCCCCATTTCTCCCACCCGAACTTCGTGGCTTCCGGATACTTATCTGACATCCACTTCAAATAAATTACATGTTTGTCTCTGTACTCAAACGGAATCGAATAACTCACTTCCAAAAAATCTACGTCGGTAAACGGCGAAGATGGTTCCAGATCGTGCTGCCTGATGATATAGGAAGACATCGCACCCAACATTCCCCTTGTATAAATCGCAAACATTTCCTGACAAGGGTACTCCTTTATAATCCGCTTATCAAATTGGTATGTCAGCATCTCTGAATACTTATTTAAGCCAAGACGCGGCGGCCCGAAATTCAACTGTCTGTCATGATAAAAGGTCGACAATACAGCATCGCCTATCATACCTGTATGCTCAATTCCAAAACAATCAGTATCAAGCAGCCCGAGGAGCCTGCTTCCGCCTGTAATTCCACTGTAAAGCGCCGCTCCGTTATTGCGGGAGATTATCTCATCAATGTCATACATCCAGTTGGCATCGTCCAACGCCTTAAACAGATACTCGTGCTTCAAATAAATGGCGATTTTCTTAGATATTTTTTCATCCAGATAATCCGATCTGCCGTATGTCACATTGACCTGATCCGTATACCCCATGTCATGCGCAACCCATGAAACCATTCTGCTGTCCAATCCGCCGCTCAAGTCTGTCAGATGCCGATATCCGTATTCCCTGTCTTTGTCAAATTCCCGCCTGATCGCCTCCCTAAACGCGGCATCAATCTTTTCAACCGCCTCCTGCTGCGTCATACGAACTTCCTTGTTTCGGATAAAGAAATATCTCTCCGGTTTCACCTGTCCGTTTACGATATGCACAAGCTGTCCCGGCAGAAGGCGATGTATCTCCTCTACAAAAGTACTGTCATCCAGCATGTAGCCGTATGTCAACATATATTTAACGGCGGTCTCATTCAGATGATATTTCAGCTCATTCTCTCTGAGCACAGCAATCATATACGGAAGATGGCTGGATACCATCCAACGGTCTCCATTCGTATAATAGTAGACCGCCTTAGCCGAAAGCTGATCCGTGTATATCGTAAGATCTCCGTTTCGCTTATTATATATATAACCGCAAAAACCGCCTCTCAGCATCCGCAGACATTTAGCGGCATCCTCACCCATCGCCCGGGCGAAAATATGCTGCCAGTCCTCCGCACCATTTCCGCAGACGGCATCTTTATTATAGATATACCCATCTAAAAAGCTAATCCGCTTCTCTTCATCCAAAAACACCTGATCTCCGGGAAATTTATTGAGAAGATGATTATACTGCGCACAGACACCCATGTCACGGATTTCACCAAGACAGTCTATACGCAGATTCCCCGCCGCCAGAAAGCCATGCAGGTCTGATTCTCTCTCCACACGATACATGTTGTCCGCCATCATCCGATTTCTCCAAGAATCCTCCCACACACCGCTTCAATCTGCTCCTCCTCCATATAAGGGTGAAAGGGAAGAGCCAGACATCTTTCGCAAAGGCTCACTGTCTCTAAACAGGATACGGCCTCCACCTGCTTCCCGGCAAACGCCACCTGTCTGTGCATGGGCTTTTTGTAATAGACCGCGCTTGGAATACCTGCTGCCTGCAGGTTTGCAATCACTCTGCCCCTCTCCTCGGTGTCCTTTAAGCATATCACATACTGCGCCCACGCAGATTGTCTGTTCTCTAAAATATGGGGTGTCTGCACAGCGCCCTCAAGACGCCGCGTGTATCTCTCTGCCACCTGTTCACAGGCAGCGAGTTCCTCCTCAAAGAAGTCCATCTTTGCAAGCAGCACCGCCGCCTGCAGAGTATCGAGCCGAGAGTTCAAGCCAATGCGTATATTATCATACTTGTCGCCACCCTTCCCATGAACATGGAGCGAACGGAGCCTGTCCGCCCACTCGTCATGATCGGTAAAAACCGCACCGCCGTCCCCGTAACAGCCCAAGGGCTTGGCCGGGAAAAAGGAAGTTGTCGAAATGTCTCCCAGACTGCATGTTTTTCGCTCCCCAATTCTTCCCCCAAAAGACTGCGCCGCATCCTCCAAAAGAAGCAACCCGTACCTCTCCGTAATCATTCTGATTTTATCATACTCTGCCGGCTGTCCGAACAAATCGACCGCAACTACCACACGAGGCTTTAGCTTAGTATGGTGAAGCACATAAGCAATGGCATTTTCCAGACTCTCGCTATTTATATTAAAAGTCAAAGGATCTACATCCACAAAAACGGGCACCGCTCCCACCAGCGGCACGACCTCGCCACTGGAAAAAAAGGTAAAATCAGGTACAAACACTGCGTCTCCCACACCGATTTCCCACGCCATTAGAGCAAGCTGTAAAGCGTCTGTTCCATTGGCACAGGCAATGCAGTGTTTCACGCCGACAAATTCCGAAAGCCGCTCTTCTAATTGTGTCACCTGCGGTCCGCTGATAAAATGTGTGCCGAACAGGACATCCTGTATCGACGAATCCATGTGCTCCTTGTGCCGTAAATACTGTGTTTTTAGATCGCGAAATTCCACTCTACCCGCCACCCTTCCTTCAAAATCTTCTTTTCATCATAGCACACTCCCCCAGCCAATGCAAACGCCGCCCCGCTCACCGGTCGTATGCTGCCCTTCCGAACCGCCCCTTCCGGTAATCGCCAATCCCCCGCAGGGTCGCCCGCGCAAGCTCCTTTTTCCCGCGCACAAGCCACAGCGCACAGCATACCGTCCTGTTCAGTGCATAATAGGCAAGGAACAGCGGATACCGCCGCCCCAGATGCAGTCTGCTGCACAAAAGCCAGTTTCGGGCGATATAGTAGGCGCAGAGCGGGCTGTCCGCCCCTTTGGTGCTGGCCCCGACCTTGTGGTACATCACCGCCTTCGGGCAGTACCAGATGGGGATTCCCAGCTTTTGCAGGCGGAAGCTGTACTCGGTGTCCTCATAGTAGAGGAAAAAACGCTCGTCCAGCGTCCCCGCCCGCCGAATCACCTCCATCGGAATCCACAGGCAGCATCCCGTGGCAAATGCAATCTCCCTTTCCTGATCGTACTGCCCCACGTCCGTTTCATCCAGACCGATATGCCGCACTTTCCTGATAACGCGTGAGACACTTCCCCCCGCAGACCAGAGACGTTTCCTGTCATCACTGTAATAAATCTTCGGCACAACCATGCTGCCCGAATGCCTTTTCGCACACTCCCATAAGCGGAGCAGCATATCCGAAGCAATCTCCGTATCGTTGTTTAAGAGAAGAACCGCATCCGCTTCCCACTCCACGGCGCTGCGGATCCCCACATTGTTCGCATAGGAGAAGCCGTAGTTGTCATCCAGCCGTATGAAGGAAAGCCGCTCATTCCCCGCGTACCGCTCTTCCAGCAGGCGCATGGAATCATCCTGCGAGGCGTTATCTACCACGATGATTTTTATTTCCTCCACACCGCCGCTTGCCAGTATGGACTCGATACAGGCCGTATTATATTTTTTCCCATTATAATTGACTAAAATAACCGCCAGTTTCATAGATACCGTTCCCTGTTTTTCTCTCTTTGCTGCCGTTTCCGCCTCGTAGTCCGTGCACGCCCTGCCCGCCGCTCCGCTCTCTATCCAAGCTGCTCCGTCAGCAGTTCATAATATTTCCTGCTCAGCCTCATCTGTTCATACTGCCCAAAATCCATCTCCTCTATCCTGTCCGCCGGGTTTTGCATCACCCTGATCCATTCTTCCGCATCGTAGGGATCTTTCACATAGTTCGCCTTTCCCTGCGTCACCTCCGGGATACACGTCCTGTCCGTGGCGATCACCACCGTGCCGAAAAGCATCGCCTCAATCGGCGGCATACCGAAGCCTTCAAACACGCTGGGAAAGAGAAAGGCAAGGCAATGCTTGTACAGCGCGTTCCGCTCGGCATTTTCCACGAACCCCGTCAGCGTCACTTCCCGCTCCAGCCCACGCTCCAGAATCTGGCTTTCCAGCCTGTCCCTGCTCTCCCCGTTCACCCCGGAAATCAACAGTCTGCACGGAAGTCCTGTCTCTGTGTTCTTAATCCGCTCCATCACGGCGATCAGCGTATCCAGGTTCTTGTGCGGAATCAACTGCGCTACGGTATAATAAAACGCTTTCTTATCCACATGATATTTTTCCGCAAGCCGTTCAAAGGGAACGATCTCGTCCTTGTCCACCGTGATCGGGTTGTAGATGGTGGTGATCTTCCCACTCTTTACATGATATTTTTCCCTGACATCATCCCTCACCCAGTCGGATATCGCCACCAGATGCCTGGAAAAATGCGCGTCCAGCCACCAGCAGAGACGAGAGTAGGCGATCTCATGAAACGGATGGTATTCGGGATAATGCGCCGCCTGCAAGTCGTGAATCACATTGACATAGGTGACGCCGCCGTTAAACAGCGGACGGCAGTACACCGGAATAAAACATTTACGAATCCCCTTTTTTCTGAGGAAACGGTTCTGGCAGAAAAAGTTCCACAAAATCCGCCCCGCAATATTGGCGGAAACAACCTCCGTCTCCAAAAGTTCCATCCTGTCATCCTGCGTATAGTGCCGGAAGGTGTCCTTATTGTCCTTCGATACCATCAAAAAGAGATGGAAAGGCTCCTCAAGCCTCCGGAAACCGTCCAGCAGATTTCTGATATAAAATTCGGTACCCCCTACCTTTTTCGGGCGGAGCCACAGTAAATCAACCGCAATATTGAGCATCGCAAACCCTTTCCGCAAACCGGCTGCCCGCATGTTCTGACACCGCTGTGTGCAAACCGCCAGTCAATCCGCCGTCCCTGTAACCTCACTACTCCTTGCATATATCGTCACATCTTCCGAAACAGGCGTTGTCTCATCAATCCGTATCCCTTCCTCCGTGTACCAGCCGTCGAATACCCTGTCCCCGCTGACCGTCCCCGGCTCTGCTCCGGGCATTCGCTCAAGGCGCTCACCCTTCAGCACGCTCATATAGTTGTGAATTGCGCCATCTTCCGAGACGAAACTGACCGTACATATCTCCTGCCGTTCTTTCCACACCTTATCCAAAAACGGCTTGCGCGCCGACAGGAAATCCCGAATCCGCTGTACCTCCCCCTCGTAGTCAACAGGTTCTCCGTATATTTCCTTCCATCTGATCAGATCCATGTCCTTGGCGGCATGAATCTCCGATACATACTCGTCAATCTTTTCCTCCTGCATTGTCTGCATATAGTCAGAGAAAAATTCCTCGTAGCACGCGGAAACTGTATCCTGAAATGAAGAATGCTGATACAAATGCCAAAAAAGCGTCGTCGGATCGGTACCCCTCTGCATCAGATAACACAGGTCGCCCGTTGATTCATTGATCCCGTCCAGATTGGCGTATGCTTTATCATAATCCCACACAGGCCCTGCAAACAACTTTTTGCTGACCGCATCCTGCGGTTTATAGAAAAAGGAGCTGGTCGCTCCCGCGCCGTTATTTTTACATAATTCTTCGATAATATATTTCTGCGCAAAAGACCGCAGATCAATATAATCCGTATACTGCATACCGTTTTGGGGATCGACGCCGTCCACCGCGGCGACGGCCCGCTCCATGCCGTTGACCAGGCCGCTGATATAATCCACCTGCGCCTCCGAAGCATACGCGGGCTGTTTGACCGTATACAGATCTTTCAGCGTCTCCGTATAAAATCCGCTGATTTCCAAGCGAAACTTTTCGGCCACATCTCTTTCCAGAAGATACCCCCCTGTCGTGTCCCGCGGCTCATTGGGAAGCACCATGCCTTTTCGCCTCTCTGTCTCGAAATGCCCACAGCTTTCCATATCTCTGTTCAGCTTTTTGTTTTCCGCCTCCAGATCGGCAATCGGCACCCGCTCCGGGTCAATCTCCACCTTTTCGCAGAGCTGATACATGCCGTGATATCTGTGATTGATATAGAGATCAATGTAGCGCGACTCCGGCGATCCCGTCATTCCCGCCGCCACAGCCATATCGTAAGTCATTTTATTGCGGATGTAGGTGCGATCCTCCACATTGCTTAAGAGAATCCATTTATCGGCGCTTCCCATACCGAGGAGATCGGCCCTGTTTTTCAGCCGGATGCCATAGGATTTTTTCGGATACGCCCATGTGGAGTTGCCCCGCCCGGAAATACGATCCAGCTTATCCGCACACACCACATTTCCCTCCGCGTCAAACAGGACAATCCTTCCCTTTTCCGCATAATTTTTATCTGCGTCCAGATCCTTCATGGAGCCGCTGTCCGTCTCCAGAAAAACAGCCGGAAGTCCGGCGGACTGCATGATGACAACTTCCTGTTTTTCCAGTTTCTCCCCCTTTTTTCCGCAAAAATACATCTCATATTTCTCATTGCAGCCAAGCGCCCCGATATCCTCACCGTTTGCCAGCGAAACTTCCCCTTTCGCCCCTGCGAAGACCACGGTTCCCGCCCCCGCAAAGGAAATATGTACTTCGCTCAGCTTTACATAGGACGGGAGAAACAAATAATTGACCCGTTCCGCCTGATCCGCAAAACAGTATATTTCCTGCTCCGATGAAGATTTGTGCAGCACAAAACATAGTTTTTTCATATATTCGCCGTTTTTCTGTATTTGCCTGTATTCCTCCCTCTGTACGAATATCACGGCAACAGTCAGAAAAACAGCCAGAAAAATGAGGATTCCCCGCCGTCTCGCTCTGTATGTCATAACCCCTTTTATCGCTCCTTAAGTCGATTCATACCCGTCATTCCATATCTTTCTTCTCCAGATCCCGCACCCGTTTTTCTAAAATCGCCAGCTCCTGCGTCAACGTTCTTAGCTTTCTGTTCTGCCTTGACGCAATCGAGGTCAGGGACAATAAAATCATGAGCATAAAACCGATGGCAAAGATAAACAGACCGTTCATATTATCCTGAATGCCAAAGATGTGAATGATTCTTGTCAAAAGATCCGGCATTACCACAAGAACCCCCATAACAGCGCCGGCCACCAGCCACAGCAGCGTATACTTTAAATTGAGCGCCTTCTGCTTCAAAAAATACAGAATCACTATAAAATAACAGACCAGCGCAATGATTAATGTCAATCTCAGTGTAGCAGGTATCATATCCTTTGCTCCTTCCTGCGCGGATTCTAAATATCCGTCCGCTTTCCTCTGCGTATTCCATAGCCCATTCGGCAGATCAAAATTGCAAGCGTGACCTTAATCATATAATAGACAGATTTTTTGAAAGTAATAGAGCTCGTTCCACCCTCTCTCGCGCGCATCTGCACCGGCACCTCCTTCACCCTGCCCAAATGCATGATTGCAGCCACGATAGCCTCAGGCTCCGGATAATCCATCGGATAATCCTCACTGTATATCTTGATAAACAGCTTATTTACCGCGCGGTAGCCGCTGGTCACATCCATAATGTGTTTCCCGGTCGTCAGCCAAATCAGTGCACTTAAGATATTGATCCCCATTCTGCGGGTTGCGGAGGACTGAAACCCCTCCTTTTCCAGAAATCGGGAGCCGATGGCAATATCCGCCTCCCCCCTTATGAGCGGTTCCAACAGCTTATCCAGATAGGCAATATCGTGCTGTCCGTCGCCGTCCATCTGCACGGCAATATCATAATTGTTCTTCCGCGCATAAATATATCCTGCCTGTACCGCGCCGCCGATTCCCATATTGATAGAGAGATCCAGATAGTGAAAGTTCTCACTCCGACACAGGTCAGGCGTATTGTCGGTAGAGCCGTCGTTAATTACCAGATAATCGTACTGTGGCGCCGTCTCCGTCATGTGCCTGACCACATGTACGATATTTTCCGCTTCATTGTATGCCGGTATGATAACCAGCACTCTCCGTTTTTGTTCCATATCTTTTCCCCATTTCTGCACTGTTTTCTGCGCATAAACAAGTTTGTTGTTTATCACTCAGGCCGCTCTCCACGCTTCCCGCGCCCAAAATGTTTTACCGCCCTGCCGCGGATACGGCCGATCCACAGCTCCCGCAGCAACAGATAATATGCGATATAGAAAGCGCCGAAATTATATACAAGATACCTCTGCTGTCCGAAAAAGACCAGCGATATCACAACAGCCATCACCACATTGCTTCCCAAAACAAGAGCCATAAACTCCGCACATTTTTGATTCGCCTTCCTGTCCATATATCCCCATACCATCAAAGCAAACGCCGACAAATAGAGGAAGAGCGTCACCAGATGACACAGCAGATAAATCGGCCTGATCTGAAAGAACACGGTGCAGATAAACGCCTGCGGAAGCATCATAAGCGTATGGTACAGAAACCGGCCAAAATGCGCCTTTAGCAAAGTGATTCCTATTGTCTTCAAATGGGCGCTGCGAATCTCGCTGAACTGATCCGACATGATAATTTCCGGGTGGTGCTCCGCATAGTACAGCGACGGTATTCTGAGGCAGGTTTTCCCTACCTGCCCTACCCCTCCCACAATATCTTTCCACATCCACAAGCCGTTTTGCGCATAAGTGTAAAGCTGTTTTTCCGCGTCCGCAGCCTCATATAGCGCCACATACAATCCTCTCACAGCTTCATCTTCAAACAAATAGGCGTCTTCCCTGTCAGCCTCGTACATACCACGCGAAAAAATCAGGCTGACATACTGGCTTGTAATAAAGCTCCTGTCTGCCAGTTCTTCCACTGAAAGCTCCCGTTCCTCTTCCGGTTCCTCTTCCGAAATTTGATCCGCAGCGCCCTCCTCATCACTAACCAGGCTTAAAAGATGCTCTTCATAATCCTCCGGCGACTGTACTTTCAACACAAACAAAGAAATTTTTTCATTGGATTTGATCACATTCATATATCCGGCCGACAACTTGGAAATCGCTAAAATACTGACCAGACATATACAAAGCCCTCCGACTGTTCCCATGGCTGCACGGAGCCATCCATACATTTTCTGACCATTCCGCTTTTGTCTGCAGACCACATACATAAAAATAACGCCGCATAGCGCAAACAAAATCTGAAATTGGGAACGCAGCAGCGCCAGCGCAAACGTCATCGCCAGACTACCCGCAAACCATGTATACTTTTTCGTCCAGATCGTCTTTAGCAGCAAGATCAAAAACAGATAAAACAAGGCGTATGACAACCCTTCCGTCAAAATCTGCTGTGTTGCCATGGACTGCGGCATCTCTACGGTGAAAGGTATCAGCGATAAGAAAAAGAACAGGTAAGTTTCCCAATAGCGCAGATGAAACGCCTTCCGAAGCGTCTTAACGAAAAGAGTCACACACGCCGCAGCCAAAACCGCCTGTTCGATGACCACCGCATTCATATATTTCTCCAAGCCAAACAAATACTGATTCAGCAGCAGAAACAGCGGATAGATCGGCATAACGCCCTCAACCCGATTGATTCTCATATAAGCCCCGCTGTCATCAAACAAAACCGGCTCTCTCGAACCGACAAGCAGAAAGGCAAAAAGGGCAAACAGAACCAGAGACCCGTAAAGCAGCCTGTCTTTCTGCGCCGTGTTCAGTTGAAGCTTCTTTCTCTTTTCCGCCATGCCCTCCTCCGCTTTACTCCTCAAATACCTCAGCCTTGCTCTTCTCCTGCACTCTGCTCCCGGCCACCTCATAAATCACATCCACATTTCGGATCGTGGTAAGCCGATGGGCTATGATTATCATAGTCTTCATACCCTGCAGGTGTTCGATGGCCTCCATGACCGCCGCTTCCGTCTCATTGTCAAGCGCGGAAGTCGCCTCGTCGAGCACCAAAATTTCCGGGTCGTGGTACAATGCCCTGGCAATACCGATGCGCTGTCTTTGCCCGCCGGACAATCTGACGCCTCTGTCGCCTACAATCGTATCCAATCCATGGGGAAGACTCTCGATAAACTCCTTCAGCTGCGCCTTTTCCACCGCGGCCCTCACGGCCGCCTCATCAATCTGTCCTTCCCGCACGCCAAAAGCGATATTATTGCGGATAGTATCATCGGAAAGATAGATCGTCTGGGGGATGTACCCAACCTGCGCATGAAAGGTTTTCGCCTGCTCATGGATATTGATTTCATCCGCCATCACGGCGCCCTTTACCGGCATCAAAAGTCCCAGTATAATATCCACCATAGTCGTTTTCCCGGATCCGGTGGAACCGATAAACGCCACGGTCGTGCCTTTTTTAATCGTAAAGTTTACATCTTTCAGCACCCACTCGTCCGTGTCAGGATAGTGATAGGACACATCCTGCACACAGATTCCGTTCTGCAGCTTCCAATCCGCCCGATACGTCTGCCCGTCCTTTTTAATCAGACCCTCAACTGCCGTCAGATCGTGGTAGACCAGTTCCACCGAAGGAAACGCGTAAAGCATGTTGGAGGCATGCTCATTGATCCGCCCCACGCTCGGCATGAGCCGCATCGCCGCCACCGCAAACGCCGCAAGCTGAGAAACAAAATATACCATGTCCGCCTCACCGAAGAGAAGCTTCACGATGACCGCAATCAAAAGCCCCGTCATGGAAACAGCCTCCACCGTATATTTCGGGAGAATCGAAATCGTTCGGGCAATGCGCAGCCCTCTTGCATATTTTTCCCAGTATTTGCGAAATTCGTCCGTAAAATAAGCCTCACGCTCTAAAATCTTTATCTCCTTGATCCCGCCGAGGGACTGATTCATCCACTGGAAAATTTTTCCCTCATAACCCTGATTTTCAAACCCGAACCGCCTGCTGTACTTTCTGCTGATCAGAAGAAAGCCGCCCACAAAACCAGCCAGCAGCCCCAGCACGATGATCGTTATGGTCTTACTGATAACCAGCAGATAAATCACGAGAACGGCGGCCACCATAAGCTCCGCCCCCAGCTCCAGCGCGTAGAGGATTACCTGCATAAAGCGCGACGTATCCTCATAGACGCTTCTCTGTAAAACAGCAATATTATGATTCAGGTGAAAGGTATACGGCTCCTTCATGTATGCGGACAGAAGCCTGGTGGAAAGCTTCATCTGCGTGTTGTACGAAAAACGAAAAATATAATCTTTTTCCAGAATCAGGTAGACGTTCTTGACAACATATACAAAAATAATGCCGACCGCGAGTATCATCATAAACTTTTCGGCGCTGTGCAGCCCGAGCAGATCATAAACCATTTTCAGATACCATTTCGTCTGGATGGTTCCGGGATTCTGCAGAACATCGATAAAGGGCATGAAAACCATGACCGCAAGAAGCTCCAAAAAGCTTCCGATCACAATCGCACCCGTGAGAAACATCAGCTTGCGCTTGTCCCTCTTGTCAAAAATATATCCCAGCATGGTGAGCATTCCCACCTTCGACTTACCGTTCTCTCTGCTCATAGCTCAGACTACTCCTTTATCACAACGCATCCCGCCATGATTCCGCTCTGCGGAATCTCAAATCAGTGCGGAGAATGCCGTATTTCAGGCATTCTCCTGTGTGAGACTTGGTACTTCTTAACGAGGCAGCCTCCGCTGCTGAGTTTTAGAAGTACTTCTCACACTATCACTCTGCGCCCCTGTGCTGCGGCACGGCTCGTCCGCAAACAATGCGCCGCACAAATTGCTGTGCGAATCCCGACCGCTTATCTTCCTCGCCGGAGCGCCCGCCCAAGTGGTGCCCGGCTCTGCAATATCCTTTGTCACCACGGCGTTCGCCCCCACAGCCACATCATCCGCTATGCGAACGGCGCCGATCACCTTCGCACCGCTTCCGAAATAGCAGTTATCCCCGATCACGGCCGCCTCGTGGCTCCCGTTCGTCGCGCCGATGGTCACGCCCTCCTGCAGACGGCAGTTTTTTCCGGCGCGCACGTTTCCGTGCACCACGATCGTCCCATAATGCGGAATCGAAAGCCCCGGCCCGAACACATTCGGCGGAATCGTAAACCCGAGGCGCACGCTCAGACGATGAAACCATATTTTATGCCATTTCCCGATCAGTTTTCCCGCCGCCCCGTGACGGCAGTTTATGTCGAACTCCACCTTGCGGAGCAGAATCTCAAATTTCCAGATCTCATCCCCAAAGAACCGGGGGCGCGCGTCCTGCTGCCGCCCGAGGGCGCGCTGATCCTGTCTTATATACTGCTGATACGTTTCCCGATTATCTATCATATCCTCAGTTTTACCTCATCTACTTTTTATGCAGAAATTTGCCGGCACGTAGCGAGGTTCTTCACGCGCTTAGTGTCCGCTATGCATTTTATGGAGCGAGAGCACGGCGACGCAGAAATTGCCGTCTGCCCGGGCGTCCGCATCCCACTACATATGCTACACCCTCACTTTAATCTGCTCCAAATACGCCGTATACCCCGCCGCCCGGTTCGCCGCCACGCTGGTGCAGTCATGCTTCTCCAGCTTTATCTTTCCGGACGAACGCCTCACAAACCACTCATATTCCATATCCAGATTCCCGATGTCCAGCACACGGTATCCCTGCTCAAACAGTTTCACCGCCAGAAACTTCGCCGCCACGCCCACCGACAATAAAAACAGCCTGTCTTTGCCGTAGGCCGTACAGGCGTCCAGAATGGCGGGAACCACCCGATAAGCATCGCTGGGCGGACAGATAATGCGCTCTGTGCTGCGCGCCGTGTCAAGCAGATCGTTGCCGACCCCGTTGTGCGTCCGCTCTCCCTCCACAACAACAATATCCCTATTTTCCCATATTTTTCTGATTTTGGCAAACTGTGCTCCACAGCCGCTCCGATCTGCGGCATAATAGTAACAGCGGGAGACAAAAGTGCTGTAATAACTCCGCCCGGGATCGCAGTATCTCTCGTATGTTTTTCTGCAAAAGAGCAGATGATCCCGCCAAAACTGTCTGCTGGCGCTATGGTGGTCGGACAGCGTCTCAAAGATATCAGGGATCGTCACCATCAGCTTTTCATCGGGATAGGACAGAATCCTTCGAAGCCCTTCCGCGATCTCCGGACTGGCTTTCTGCAGCATCAGGTCTCCGCCCTTAATCATCACAATTTCCCCATCCCCGAAGCGAACCATACTCTTTTCGGTATGCAGAAGCTCGTTGATGGTTTCGTCGATATCGTGTACCTTTATTCGATTGTGCAGGATGCCCTTTTCATATAAAAAGTAGGCAATCGCCGCCAAAATATCTTTTATTTTTTGTTTCATGCTTCCCACTTATCCAAGACTCCCTGATCTGTTCCGCCTCTTCCTGCCACCGGTCAGCGCAGGCGCTCCTGCAGTATCCGCTCCCGCATTCCCGTAACCGTATCAAAATAGCTCTGAAAATTATATTTTTCCACGACCGCGCGGTATCCGGCCGCTCCCATGGACAGTATCCGCTCCCTGTCGGACAGCATATCATCCAGTTTTGAAAGCAGATCCGCCTCGTCGCAGTCCCGGAACAGATAGCCTGTCACGCCGTCCTCCACATAGCAGGACGTACCGTTCGTATCGCTGCAGATCACAGGCAGGGAATAGCTCATCGCCTCAAGCTGCGACACCGATGCCATCTCAAGCGTGCTCGGGATCACATACAAATCAGCCGCCAGATATTCCCCCTCCATATCGCGCTTTGGCACGTTTGTTTTCACCGTAATCAGGTTCTCCATGCGGCGTTCCCTCACAAAAGCCTTTACCTGCTCGCAGTATGCCTTCTGAAAATGATTGGTGGCCTCTCCCACCAGCGTCACACGGATCTCATATTTATCCCGAAGCTGCTCTGCCGCCCGCAGAAGCTCCAGATGATGTTTTCTGATTTCATACTTGCCGATGCAGAGGATATGTATCCTGCCGCCGTCAAAATAGGTACGCTCTTTCGGCGTTCTCTGCGGATTGACTACAAAGGGCACAAAGTAATCGTTCTCCCTCACAACAGTACCCGGCCTTTTTTCGCCCATCACGGGCGTCATGCGAAGCGGCGGCGTCATTCGGTTCACCACACGGTGCAGAAAATCCTTCTTTGCAGGCTCCGACCAGAGCGGGTTCTGATTGTATAAAATGCAGGGGTATCCCTTCCTCTTACAGATCAGGTATGCCGCCATGGAATACACCGAGCGTTCCCGTAAAATAACCAGATCCGGCGCAAAACCGCAGATCAGCTTCCGCAGTTTCCTAAGAGGCGGAAACCCGTGCTGTATTTTAAAGACAATAGCCGTCGGATCTTTTCTGTGAATCACCTTCACATAGAGGAAATCAATCAGCCTGTACAGCCGCGAATACCCCAGCACAATGGGCGTCACACAGGAATAATCCTCAATGACAGCCGCATAGTGGCTGATAAAGCGCACCTCATGTCCACGCTCTGTCAGTCCCTTCATAATATCCATCTGGTTGGTGTGGTAACGCGGCGCCACATACAAAAATTTCATGATAATCCCCATTCCGGAGCATTTGTGCGACAGGGCGGCACAAATTTCAAATTTGTGTCTGCCCTCAAACAAATTTGTGATACTCCTGCACAAATTTGCGTGCCGTTTACTTCTGCTCGATATACTTGTTTTCTTTCAGGCTGTATTTACCGCCTTTCAAAAACTTATGCTTAATTACCCACCATCCGGGCACCCAGATATACTTGTGCATAGCCGGGGAGGCGGAACCGATCATCCAGCAGTTCCTGTCGCACTTCCTCGTGCACTCCCTTACCTTTTGGGCCTGTTCGGAGTTCCAAAGCTCCTCCCAGGTCTGCTCTCTGAGATTGCCCATGACCGCCTTCTTCGCCATCCCGTTACAGGGAATCACATCGCAGAAGGGATCAATAAAAAAGGCATTTTTCGACATGTCGCAGGGCAGAAGCCGCTTATTGCCGTAAATATAATTGACCAGACCATGGTTAAAATAGGCGCGAAACCACTTTTTAGGCGATCTGCTCTTCAACAGCTCGTTGATCAGCTTCTCAAAATTCTGCGCCACCTTGTATTTGTCGTCGATTTTATTGTCCGTCTTGCGGAAATAAAAGGAATTGTGGAGCGTCGCCGTGGCGAACTCCATCCCCATGTCGTTGGCAATATTGTAGAGCGGCACCAGATCCTCGCAGTTCATATCCTGCACCGTCATGCCGAAGCCCACGTCGGGATGCCCCATCTCCACCAGCGTCTTGAGCGTCTTATAGCCCCTGTTAAAGCCTTCTGGAATCCCGCGTATCTTATCGTTCGTCTCCTGCAGTCCCTCGATGCTGATGCGGATGCCCACCTTCGGGAACTCCCGGCACAGCGCGATGATGCGGTCCGTAAAGTAACCGTTCGTAGATATGACAATCCTGTCACTTTTTTTATAAAGCTCCCGCACGATATCCGGGATATCCTGCCTGATAAAAGGCTCCCCTCCCGTGATGTTCGTAAACGCCATCTCCGGCAGCTTCTTAATATCCTCCAGCGTGATCTCCTCGTCGGGTTTCGTCGGATCCTTAAAGCAGTCGCACATGTTGCATCTCGCGTTACACCTGTATGTCACTATGACCGTACCGTACAGTGTTCGTCTGGACATTATCATCTCTCCTTATATACATTCCTCACTATTTTATCACAATATTCCCCAATTGTATCAAATTTTATCTCTTTACAGTTTTCCCGATACGCCCGGCACAATTCGGGCTGTTCCCACATTTCCCTGATATGCGAGATCAACTCCTGTATATCACCGCCCCGGAATATGTCTCCCGTCCTTCCCGCCTGCACCAGCTCGGGCGCGCCGCCGAGATCGGAAACCAGCACCGGCGTCCCGTACATCAACGACTCCAGCACGGAAAACGGACCGTTCTCGTACCACTCGGAAGGATAGACGGAAAACCGCGCGCCCGCAATCAGTCTGTGCAGGGACTCCCCCGTGACAAAGCCTTTGTTTTCCACATTCTTTATGTTTGACACCTGCGCTTCCAGCGGGCCTGATCCGGCAAACACGAAGGGAATTTCCGGCAGAGCCTCGCAGGCTTTCAAAAGAGTGGCGATCCCCTTCTCCTCGGAAAAACGTCCAAAGTAAAGCACATAATCCCTCTGCTGTGTGTCTTCCGACTTTCCGCCTTTTTGTTTCACACCCGCCGTCTGTTCCACAACCCCGTCTGCATCGGCAGACCGTTCCGCGCCAGCCGCCCGTTTCCTGTCCTCATCCATGCCGCCCGACAGCTCCTCCCCCGACGGCCGCTCCACGAAATTGCGCATCATCACGGTTTTCTCCTCCAGGAGAGGATTAGAGTCGAGCTGCCTTTTCATAAATTCACTGGGACAGATAATCACATCCACCAATCCGTAGGTTCTGCGCCACATATAGAGCTTTGCCTCGATCGTTCCGAGCAGACTCCTTGCGCGGGAATTGTGAATACAGCGGTTTTTCATGCACGCGCCGAAATACCCGCCCCTGCAGGCAAAGCAGATTTTTCCCGTGGACGGAATGCGCATCATATGATTGGGACACACCCACTGATAGTCGTGGGCCGTATAAACCAGCTTGATCTTCCGCCCGGTTTTTCTCTCATACGCGCGCACCGCATAGATCACGGAGGGCGTAAGCTGAAAGTTAATGTTATTCAGATGCACCACATCAGGATTCATGTCGCGTAATACCCGGCCCATCCTGCGCTTTGCCTCAAAGGAGTAGATGATTTTAAAGGGGTAGAGAAGCTTTTGCAGCTTTCCCGTATGGAAATTCATATCGGACGTGTAAGAGTCAATCCGGTTTCCCACAATGCGCCCCTCGTGTTCCATGCCGAAATACTGTACTTCGTGCCCTCTCCTCTGTAATTCTTCCCCAAGCTTGAAAATATAAGTCTCCGACCCGCCGTTGGGGTATAAAAACTTGTTGACCATTAAAATTCTCATAATATCTCCCTGACAGCCAATTTCTACAGAGAATACCGCTTCTCAGGTATTCTCTTGTGCGAATCTTAGTACTTCTAAAGACGTCCCGTCCAATGGCGGGACGTCTTTAGAAGTACTTTTCGCACGGCTACTCCCACCTCGAATTGTACAGTTCCATATCCTCATAGACGGGAATATAGCCGCTGTAAGGC
>ERZ778496.1293-NODE-1293-length-18505-cov-6.482873_pt1 | contig 18505 bp, 12 predicted proteins | sample MGYA00433099_ERZ778496 | MGnify/ENA primary metagenome ERZ778496 (study PRJEB29527, sample SAMN07138962) | mouse gut metagenome | material: feces | host: mouse | place: China:Nanjing | collected 2016-01-25 ... | reverse complement strand
CCTGATCATGACAGCCATGCTTCTGCCGGATCCGTACGTGGTCCGGCGTTTTTTTTCGCCGGGGGATTCACTGGCTGTGTCTGCTGATGATCCTCTTTATGCGCCATTCAGACAGGGGATACATCGAAAAACATCATCATCTGCGGGCAATATAGTTACACAGAATGATCATTGCTACCTGTTATGGCAACAATTGGTGATGACCAGGTGAAGCATCGGTGCTTCCGTTGATTCTTATGGACTGATAAAGTTTTGTCAGCTGAATTTTTATACGGAATTCTTTTCAGTATGTGTACACGAATTGACTATCTGGCGGATAAATACTGCTTTACAGAACGGAACGAATCGCCCCGTCTTCGCCGGCAATGGCAGGATGTCCTGGATGAGTGCCGGCAGACAGAGGCAGGGCCTGAAGAACGGTTGCGTATTGCACTGCTGAATGTGGATTACGTCACCAGTTTTGAACTGCCTTTTCGCTTGTTGCTTACTCGTACACCACAACTGATTGCCGCGCTGCGTGAAGAATGGGACATCAGCCAGAAAAATGTGATGTTCAACGATAAACGCTTTGGCTGCGTGTACAGCCTGAAGGCCAGTCTTTCTGGTGTGCCGGATACATACCGGTATCATCTGTCTCACTGTATTCGTCGCGTGGTTGGGAATGAAAGCACATCATCGCCATATCTGCAGGTTGCCAGGGAAGTGAAAGCGCCCCGTGAACGGCTGAAGTATGCACTGGAGGCGGGTTTACTGGCGACTGCACTGGACGGCCTGTTCTGGTTTGGCAGTCAGCGTATTGCGGCTGATGTCCTGAGGCTGAGAAAGGCCGGAATGCCGGTGGTGACTACGACCGTGGAGGTGCATGATAACCTGACGGGAACAACCCGCAAAGTACCTGCATACCATCTCTGATACGACCATCAGGGGGAATATTGCTCTGGCAGCAGCAGTACGACATTCTTTATACTTTATCCCCGTGCCTGAAAACATGTGCTAAGGACACGGGAATGGCAAGGTCCGATTACGATATTATCAATCTGTCTCTGGAACATGAACTGAATGAGTGGCTGGCAGAGAGAGGTTATGCCGGACTGGCGGATAACCGGAATCGCCTGGAAGAGGTTGTTACCCGCAGATTGCAGGACAGGTTTTATATGAACGTTTCCTGGGATGCGCTGAACACGGCATTCAGTGAACACCCGGAGTGGGTTTCCGGGCTTGTCTCCGGGGATGAGAATTAAAAAGAGGATTATGCTGCCATCAGGCAGTGTGATTGCCGGCAGGAATTTCGTTTTATTCTGTTTCTTCCCGGGGTTCGGGTTTGAATTTTCCCAGAAAGTTGTACATTGGCCGCATGCACGGATGCGGATAGCCGTCCCGCAGAAACACCACCCGGGGTTCCTCAACACTGGTCACGGTGACAAGCGCACCATGATTGTCTCTGTATCGCTGATTGACTTTCGGTAATGGAACATCTTCTACAGTGTGGTAACAGTGAATTAAATTTCATGTGGTATCACTGCGACGTTTCCTGATGTGCGCTGTTAATTTTCTGTTTTTACGAAACATTTTCCCCTTCTTCCTGTGTATTTTATTGCGCTCCTCCTTTCATGTCCTTCCCATATCCTGAAACTCACTTAAATGCTGTTTAGTCGTCACGCATTGCAATTTTCAATGACTGAAATCAAAAAATGATAGTTTTTTAGATAACCAACTGTATTAAAAGCATTCAGTGGAATAATTTTCTGCACTTTTCCATTAATTATGGTTATAAATTTTGCAATGTGCTGTTTTTGCGATATGTGGCAGAATAAAGATCTGTTCATTTGCGTTATATCGATCGATAAATCTGTCATATTGCTGCAGTTCAGATCATTATTCTATAATGATCAAAATTAAGTCAATTCTGAACGGATTTGTTACTCAGCATTCTGGTACCGGTTGGTGTGGGTAAATACCGGAAGGGCGGTAGCGTACCACTGCAAAACATGGTGGGAGGTATCGTCAGGAGGCTGGTGATTGTTGGTATGGCATGAATAAAAGGTTTTTCGTTTGACTGGAAAATTATGTTGCAGGAACGTGAGGGCAGAGGAACAAAGCTTATTCCGGCGCTGTCCGTCCTTGCTGTCACTGACACTGATGTCTGTTTTATTATCGCCTTTATCTCTTCAGGCAGCGGATATCCGGCGTAGTGGAGAGGATACATTTATCATTCAGCAGCAGCGTCAGGAAGCCCTTGAGCAACAACTGACGCCTTCAGCCCCTGATGTTCGCCTTTCTGCACCTGGCTCTTTTGCCCATAAGATTAATTTTCCTGTTGAAACGCCCTGTTTTCAGATTAAACAGACGGAACTGGAGGGGGCTGATGCGTTACCACACTGGTTGCCTTTACAAAAAATTGCCAACGGGGCGGTCGGGCATTGCCTGGGGGCGAAAGGAATTAATCTGCTGATGAGTACATTGCAGAACCGTCTGGTCGATCATGGTTATGTCACCACCCGGGTTCTGGCACCTTCGCAGGATTTAAAAAGCGGTATCCTCCGGCTGGTTATTATTCCCGGTGTTGTGCGACATGTGCGTCTGACACCGGACAGTGATGACTATATTCAGTTGTATTCCTCATTCCCGGCACACGAAGGCTCTCTGCTGGATTTACGGGACATTGAGCAGGGGCTGGAGAATATGCAACGACTGCCGGGTGTGCAGGCTGATATGGAAATTGTACCCGGTGAGCAGCCAGGGGAAAGTGACATTCTTATTACCCGCAAACAGGACAAATACTGGCGACTGGGGTTTTCGCTTGACGATTCAGGTACCCGCAGCACAGGGCGTTATCTCGGTGGTATAACATTTTCTCTGGATAATCCTTTTTCCCTGAGCGACCTGCTGTATGTTTCTGCCACCCATAATTTTCCACATTACGGGGGTAAGGGCAGTAAAAACTACACGGCCCATTACTCTGTGCCTTTCGGTTACTGGCAGTTTTCCGTCACCGCCAGTGATTACGATTACCATCAGACGGTAGCTGGTGCGGTTGAGGATTACCAGTACAGTGGCGAGAGTCAGAATCTGGGCATGCAGCTGAGCCGGGTACTGCACCGTAACGGGACGCAGAAAACGGTGCTGACTTACGATGTTCAGGCCCGCAGGTCGCGTAACTACATTAATGATACGGAAATCCAGGTGCAGCGCCGGCAGACAGCGGCCTGGCGACTTGGGCTGCAGCACCGCCATTATATTTCGCAGGCCATACTGGATGCCGGCGTCAGCTGGCAACGGGGAACCCGCTGGTTTGGCGCACAGCCGGCACCGGAGGAAACCTTCGGTGAGGCAACGGCGCTCAGTAAGATCCTGCAGATGAATGCGTCCTTTAATCTGCCCTTTACACTGGCAGAGCAGCCCTTCAGTTATTCCTTCCGGTATCAGCGCCAGCTGAGCAATACCCCGCTGACCCCACAGGAACAGTTTGCCATCGGTAACCGCTGGACGGTACGTGGTTTTGACGGGGAGCGAACGCTGAATGCCAGTAACGGCTGGTATATCCGCAACGACCTGGCCTGGCGTACGCCACTGCCGGAGCAGGAGTTATATCTGGGAATGGATTACGGCGAGGTGGGGGGAGCCGGCAGTGAATACCTGGTGGGACGTCATCTGGCCGGTGGTGTTGTGGGGCTGAGGGGGCAACTGTTCAGTACGGATTATGACGTTTTCATCGGTCGTCCGTTTTCAAAACCGGCGGGTTTTATGACGAGTGATGTGACAGCCGGTTTTAATCTGTTCCGGGATTTCTGAGGAAAGCTCATGCGTAACGGGAAATATGATGTTCTGAGTCCCCTGTATTCCGGTGAGCCGGTCAATGAGGCGGAAGTCCTGGGTGCGGCCGTCTGGCTGTGGATGCACTCCCCCCTGCATCGTGATGCGCCATTGCATACCCTGCCGGACCTGCTGCTGCCGGTGATTAAGTACCGACAGTATGTGGTGGCAACAGAGCAGGGGCGACCGGTTTTCTTCATGAGCCAGGCCTGGCTCAGCCCGGAGGCAGAGGCGCGTTATCTTACGCAGCCGGCAATTCTCATGCCTCAGTCGGACTGGAACAGCGGCGACCGGATGTGGGTCTGTGACTGGGTTGCCCCTTTTGGACACACTCCGGATATGAGTCGTCTTGTCCGGCAGGATATTTTTCCCCGTCTGTGCTGGCGTTCGCTGTACCACCGTGGACAGCAGACCGGGTTGCGGGTGATGAATTTCCGGGGTGCACAGGTCAGTCGTGAAGAGGCGCGCCAGTGGCGTGTGCAGCACCCGCTTGCTGTGGATGTGCCGGAGAGATAAGTCAGGTTTATCAGAATGAACAGAAATTGTTACCGCATTATTTTTAACAAAGCCCGGGGAATGCTGATGGTGGTGGCAGATATTGCCCGTTCCGGTCGCGCCGGTACATCACTGTCCTCCCGCACAGGATATCCACACAGGCAACGTATCTGCCGTGTCACGCCGCTTGCATTCTCTTTGTGGCTGGCGTCGGGGATGGTGCATTCTGTCAGTGCTGCAGGCATTGTCGCAGACCATGGCGCACCGGGGCATCAGCAGCCCACGATTACGCAGACGGCCAGCGGCATTCCGCAGGTGAATATTCAGACGCCTTCTGCCGGCGGGGTTTCACATAATACATACAGCCAGTTCGACGTCGGTAACCAGGGCGTCATTCTGAATAATGCCCATAACAATGTGCAGACTCAACTGGGTGGCATGGTGGCCGGGAACCCGTGGCTGGCTAAGGGAGAGGCCAGAATCATTCTTAATGAAGTGAACAGTCGCAATCCCAGCCAGTTGAACGGTTTTATTGAGGTTGCCGGGAAAAAGGCGCAGGTGGTGATTGCGAACCCGGCCGGCATCAGTTGCGACGGGTGCGGTTTTATTAATGCGAACCGGGCCACGCTGACCACGGGGCAGCCTCAGATGAAAAACGGCAGTCTGACCGGATTCAGTGTTGAACGTGGTGAGATTCAGATTACGGGCAAAGGGATGGATGCCTCGCGCACGGATTATACCGATATCATTGCCCGGTCTGTGAAGATTAATGCGGGTATCTGGGCGCAGGACCTGAAAGTGACCACAGGACGTAACAATGTGGATATCGCGCACGGGCAGATTGAGAAAAAGACCGGAGATGTCTCTTCACAGCCTCAGATGGCACTGGATGTGGCCAGTCTTGGCGGAATGTATGCCGGAAAAATTCGCCTTGTCGGTACGGAAACGGGGGTGGGTGTTCGTAACGCCGGTCATATTGGTGCACAGGCAGGGGCGGTTACCCTGACGGCTGACGGACGAATTGAAAACAGTGGCAGTATCAGTGCGAAAACGGATGTGCATCTGGCGACAACCCGGGAGCTGCATAACAGTGGTTCTGTTTATGCGGGGCAGGATACGCAGATACAGAGTGATGGTGTATTCACCCATACAGGCTCTGTGGCATCACGTCGCAATACCCGGATTCAGACAGTGCGTCTGACCGGCGGTGAGCGGAGTCTGCTGGCCGCCGGGGTGAAAGATGACGGACGTCTGGCGGCAGCGGGCAACCTGACTGTCAGTACCACCGGCGAACTGGCGGCACACGGGCAGGTTCTGTCCGGTGGGGACATGCAACTGAAGGGGCAGGGGCTGGATTTAAGCAACAGCCGGATACAGGGACAACATACTGAGCTGGATGCAGGCAGCGGAAATCTGTTCACGCAAAATGCGCAACTGAGTGCCGGTACGCTTTCCGCCCGGACTGCCGGGAAGTTCAGCAATAATGACGGCACGATAAATGCCGACACACTGCAGATATCAGCACAGAGCCTGTCAAACCACAGGGGTAAACTGATTCAGACGGGAACAGGGGATTTTTCGCTGAGTCTGCCGGGAAGCGTGGATAACCGGGAAGGGCTGCTTGCGGCAAATGGCGCGGTGCGCCTGGATGCACTGAGCCTTGATAATCGCAAGGGGAAAGTGCAGGCGGCGCAGTCAGGCAGTCTGCAGGTGAGGACAACCGGCGCCGTGGATAACCAGCAGGGAAGTCTGATTGCCAGCCGTGACATCCTGATTAATACACAGGCGCTGAATAACGACAACGGACTGATTTCAGCTGCTGCCGGAACGGGCAGGATAAAAACACAGCAGGCTGTCAGCAATACTGAGGGACGAATGGAGTCCGCCGGCAGGCTGGATATTTCGGCAGGGAATCTGAATAACCACCAGGGTACGGTAGTGGCTGACGGGCTGTCTGTGACGCTGGATGGTGCGCTGGATAATACGTCCGGCAGACTGCTTTCACAGAAAACGCTGTCTGTGTCAGGCAGCGAACTGGTCTCTGATGATGGTCTGATTCAGTCCGGCAGTGACATGACGCTGGATGTACAGGACGGGGTACTCAGTAACCGGAACACGAAAACACGGGGTGGTATCAGCAGCGCCGGTACCCTGACAGTGCGGGCAGGTATGCTGAATAACCAGCAGGGATTTATGGTGGGTCAGAAGGATATGACCCTGAACGCCGGAACGCTCGATAACCGTCAGGGCGTGCTGGGGAGTCAGGCGTCATTACAGATATCGTCAGGTACGCTGATGAATCAGAAAGGTGCACTGAAGGCCGGGACGGATATGTTGCTGAGTGGTGGTGATGTCAGTAACCAGGAAGGGACGCTTGCCGCCGGCGGGGACCTGAATGCGCACCTGAATGTGCTGGAAAATCAGCAGGGGACGGTGGTCAGCAACGGTAACAGCAGGCTGGATGTCACACGGTTTGATAATCAGGGCGGCAGACTGGTGGCACAGCAGTCACTGACCCTCTCCTCGACGGATATCAGCAACGATGATGGTGGTCTGATACAGAGCGGTGCATCGCTGAATCTCCGTGCTGACATACTGAGTAACCGTAACAGTGGTGACCGGGGCGGGGTTATCAGTCAGGGTCCGATGACGCTGAATGCCGGCACACTGGACAGCACTGCCGGTGTGCTTTTGTCGGGAGATGCTCTGTCCCTGACTGCAGGCGTGGTTAACAATACATCCGGTCAGGTGGTGGCGAACGGTCAGATTGTGGCGAACGGTCTGCCCGGCCGGAACAGTCTGGCGCTGAACAATCAGTCCGGTCTTATTCAGGGGAAAGGCATCAGCATTAATACCGCAGGCCAGACGCTGGATAACAGAGGCGGTACGCTGAACAGCCTGCAGGAACTGACTGTCAGTACCGGAGCAATGGATAACCGGGGCGGGACCGTGGGGGCGAAAACGACAGCTGACCTGAGCACCACCTCGCTGGATAACCGTGAGGGGGGCCGGCTGGTCAGTGAAGGTGAACTCCGTCTGCATACGGGAGGTCTGCAGAACAGCCACGGACAAATACAGTCTGTGGGCGACATGTTGCTCAACAGTGTACGAGGCGTTGTGGACAACGTCTCTGGTCTGATTCGCAGTGGTTCCGCCATTACGCTGAACGCCCTGCAGTTTATCAATCGCCACACGCAGAATACCGGCCAGGGGCTGGAAGCGCAGACAATACACATCACGACGCAGGACCTTGATAACCAGGAGGGCAGTATTCTGGCAGACAGGGCGCTTACGGTTATGGCAGACAGGACGCTCAGTAATAATGACGGCGTCCTCTCTTCCGGCGCGACATTGTCTGTCAGTGGCCGTCAGCTGGCGTTTTCGAACCGTGACGGCGTGGTTAAGGCCGGGCAGTCAGTATCTGTGGATGCCGGTCAGCTCGGTGGTGACGGGAAACTGCTTTCGCTGGGCGATATGACGCTGAAAAGTAACACAACGTTCAGCAACAGTGGTCAGACTATTGCGAACGGAAACCTTACGCTTTCCGTTAATGGCGATGTCTCTAATACCGGCAGCCTGCTGGCAGGCAGCCAGCTTGACCTGAGCAGCATCCGCCTTGAAAACACAGAGAAAGGTGAAATCAGTGCCGGGCAGACCTGGCTTAACGTGACGGACACACTGCTGAACCGTGGGCTGATTGACGGGAAATATACGCATCTTCAGGCGAACACCCTGACGAATTCCGGTACCGGGCGAATCTACGGCGATGCTGTTGGTGTCAGCGCTGCCACATTTAATAATCTGGATGAAAATGGCGTGGCGGCGACGCTGGCCGGGCGTGAGCGTGTGGACTTGGGGGTACAGACCCTGAATAACCGGACGCACAGCCTGATTTACAGTGCAGGTGATATGCATACTGGTGGCATGCTGGATGCGAATGGCGCCGCCACGGGGAAAACCGGTGTACTGAATAATCACAGTGCCACTATTGAAGCCGCCGGATATCTGGTACTGAGTGCCGGACAAATCAATAACGTCAATGACCATTTCACCACGGAGCGCGTGGTGGTTTCCACGGAAAAGGTGACTGAGTATCAGCTCAGCGGCTCAGATAAACGCTGGAGCGCCGGTGAACCGGGCGTTTATGTGGATAACGATTCCAGTAACTCACTGAAAAAACTGCATACACCGGAAGGCGCCAGAGATAAATTCACGCAGTACGATTACACCCGTACCGTGGAAGAAACCCGGGTAAAAGAATCCGACCCGGGAAAAATTCTGTCCGGTGCCGGCATGACGATTGTGGCAGACAAACTGCTTAATGATAAGAGTCAGGTTGTGGCAGGTGGCCTGCTGGATATGCAGGCCGGTGATGTGGAAAACGTCAGTGTCAGCGGAGAGCGCCATGTTACGGACTCAGGGACATCCACGTATTATTACCGTATCAGGAAAAAAGGAAAGGATAAGCAGGGGGAGAAAACCTCTCAGTACACTCCGCCCACTGTCATTCAGACCATCACGCTGAAGCCGGGAGAGCTCACCAGCCACGGACAGGTTCAGGGCAGCCATGTCACGCTTTCTCCCCTGAAGCCACAGGGAACGGATGTACAGACAGGACTGACCGGAAATGTGGATGCGACAGTAGCCGGTACTGACCGGATACCGCTTCGCCCGGTGGTGTCAGCCGGTGAACCGGTCATTCTGTTGCCGGGGCAGCAGTTTGAAGTCAGTACACCTCAGGGCAGTATCCATGTTGCCGGGCCGGATACCCGTCTGCCGGACAGCAGCCTGTTTAAAACAAATCCGGCAGTGAATGTGCCATATCTGGTTGAAACGGACCCGCGTTTTACGAACCAGAAGACGTGGCTGGGCAGTGATTACATGCAGAAGGCGTTTTCTCAGAACGGGGATAACATGCTCAAACGCCTGGGGGATGGTTTTTACGAACAGCGTCTGATTCGTGAGCAGGTTGTCGCTCTGACCGGGCAACGGTACCTGGACGGATACAGTAATGATGAAGAGCAGTTTAAGGCATTAATGGATGCGGGTATTGCATTTGGTAAGCAATACAACCTGACACCAGGTGTGGCGCTGACTGCTGAGCAGATGGCGTTACTGACCGGTGATATTGTCTGGCTGGTTAACACCACGGTGACACTGCCGGATGGCAGCACGCAGACGGTTCAGGTACCTCAGGTGTATGCCCGTGTAAAACCCGGTGATGTGAACAGTGCCGGTGCGCTGATTGCCGGCAGGGACATGGTGATGAAGCTGGATGGTGACCTGTTTAACAGCGGTAAACTGGCCGGGAAGCAGACCGTGCAGCTCAGTGCAGAAAACATTCACAACCAGGCCGGCACCATTCAGGGAGCAAATGTCAGCCTGACGGCCCGGACGGATATTAACAGTACCGGCGGGCTGCTGCAGGCCATGGACAGCCTGCTGGCGATGGCCGGACGGGATATCAGTCTGACCACCACCACCCGTACGGCACAGCGCGACGCCGGGCAGAACCATTTTGAACGTACCAGCATCGACAGTGTGGCCGGCGTGTATGTGCAGAACGACCAGGGAAGACTGGTGCTGCAGGCCGGACGGGATATGAATCTGACGGCTGCAACGGTGGTGAATCAGGGTAAGGACAGCCTGACGCAACTCAGTGCGGGCAGGGATATGACGCTTTCCACAGTGACCACATCCGCGCAGGACAATATTACCTGGGACAAAAATAATCGTCTGTCGCAGGGCGTCACACAGAGTACGGGCAGCACGCTTGCCGGTAACGGTGATGTCACGCTGACCGCCGGACGGGATATGACGTCACAGGCGGCATCGCTGTCAGCTCAGAAAGGCCTGGCCCTGATGGCGGGTCATGACGTGACGCTGACCGGTGCACAGAATACCCGCTCGCTGGATGAATACCATAAAGTGACCGGCAGCAGCGGGATGTTATCGAAAACCACTACAACCACGCATGATGTCACTGACCGCCGGACCATGACGGGCAGTGAACTGAACGGGGATACGGTCAGTATCGGCGCCGGACATAATCTGAACGTCACGGGCAGCAGTGTGGCCGGGGATAACCGTGTCTCCCTGGCTGCCGGAAATAACCTGAGTATCGGAACGCTGACAGAAAGCAACCGTGAAACACACCTGAAACAGGAGAAAAAATCCGGGCTGATGAGCTCCGGAGGTGTGGGATTCAGCATGGGCAGCCAGAGCCTGAAAGTCATGGACACCGCAACAGATACCACACAGAAAGGCAGCACAGTGGGGAGTGTTCACGGTGATGTTTCCCTTCAGGCAGGTAACCGGTTGACCGTCAACGGCTCTGACCTGATTGCCGGCAGGGACATGGCACTCAGTGGGAAGGAGGTCAGCATTACCGCCGCCACTGACCAGCATGTGCAGACACATACGGTGGAGCAGAAAACCTCCGGTCTGACGCTTGCCCTGTCCGGCACTGCGGGCAGCGCCCTGAACTCGACGGTGGAGACCGTACAGGCGGCGAAATCTGCCGGAAACAGCCGGCTTGAAGCCCTGCAGGGGGTCAAGGCCGCGCTCTCGGGGGCTCAGGCCGTGCAGGCCGGACGACTGGCAGAAGCACAGGGCAACCAGAAAGAGAATAACAATGCCGTGGGTATCAGCCTCTCTTACGGCAGTCAGTCTTCGAAATCAGAACAACGGGCAGAGCAGACGGTGGCGAAGGGTAGTGCCCTGACCGCAGGTAATAACCTCAGTATTCAGGCCACCGGCTCCGGCGTGAAGGGCGTGGATGGTGACCTGACGATACAGGGCGGTCAGATAAAGGCCGGGAACAACGTTCTGCTGCAGGCAAACCGTGACGTGAATCTGGTATCAGCAGAAAACACGTCAAAGCTGGAAGGAAAGAACACATCCAGTGGTGGCAGCGTGGGTGTCGGTATTGGTGTGGGCTCCGGAGGCTGGGGTATCAGTGTTTCAGCCAGCGCAAACCAGGGTAAGGGCAGTGAAAAAGGCAACGGTACCACCCATACAGAAACCTCGGTGGATGCGGGAAAACAACTGACCATTATCAGCGGGCGGGACACCACACTTACCGGCGCGCAGGCTGGCGGTGAAACGGTGAAAGTGGATGCCGGTCGTCATCTGACACTGACCAGTGAGCAGGACAGTGACCGTTATGACAGTAAGCAGCAGAATGCCAGCGCCGGAGGCAGCTTCACTTTCGGGTCCATGAGCGGTTCGGCGAGTGTGAGCCTCAGCCGGGATAAAATGCACAGTAACTACGACAGTGTGCAGGAGCAGACAGGGATTTTTGCCGGCAGGGGCGGGTTTGATGTCACCACCGGACAGCATACGCAACTGAACGGTGCCGTGATTGCGTCCACGGCAACGTCAGATAAAAACCGGCTGGATACCGGCACACTGGGCTTCAGTGACATTGAAAACCGGGCTGACTTTAAAACGGAACATCAGAGTGCAGGGCTCAGTACCGGTGGCAGTGTTGCCGGAAATTTCCTGGGGAACATGGCAAACAATCTGCTGGTCGGTGCAAATCATGAAGGCCATGCGGACAGTACCACGCAGTCGGCAGTGTCTGCCGGGAATATCACCATCCGGGATACGCAGAGTCAGAAACAGGATGTGGCAGACCTGAACCGTGACGCAGCACATGCAAATCAGACGCTGTCCCCCATCTTTGACAGGGAAAAAGAGCAACAGCGACTGCAGCAGGCGCAACTCATTGGTGAGATTGGTAACCAGGTGGCAGATATTGCCAGAACGGAAGGACAGATAGCCGGTGAGAAAGCGAAGCGGGACCCGGCAGCCCTGAATCAGGCCCGCGCAGAGCTGGAGGCAAAAGGAAAACCGTTCACGGAACAGGATGTGGCGCAGCGGGCCTACAATAACGGTATGGCGGCCTCAGGTTTTGGAACGGGAGGCAAATATCAGCAGGCGATACAGGCCGCAACGGCAGCAGTACAGGGACTGGCTGGCGGTAATCTGAGTGCAGCCCTGGCAGGTGGTGCAGCACCGTATATTGCTGAAATTATCAAACAGACTACCCCGGACGGTGCGGGACGTGTGGCCGCCCATGCCGTGGTGAATGCCGCACTGGCGGTGGTACAGGGAAATAACGCCCGTGCCAGTGCCGCAGGGGCTGCCACCGGCGAGGTGGTGGGAATGATAGCCACACAGATGTACGGTAAGCCGGTGAGTGAACTGAGCGAGACAGAGAAGCAGACTGTTTCGACACTGGCAACGGTTGCTGCCGGCCTGGCCGGTGGGCTGGTGGGAGACTCGGGGGCTTCAGCGGTAGCCGGCGCACAGTCGGGTAAGACGACTGTTGAAAACAATATGCTGAACGTGATAGCCACTGAAACAGCAGCTAATACGGCAGCAGCAATAGCTGGTGCTACAGGTAATGCCAGTAAGGATACCGGGAATGATAATAGCTGGGATATTGGTGGTGGTTGTGAAGGCTCACGGGAAGAGTGTGCTGTACGTGACCCGAGTCGCGATGGTACCCGGGGACCGGGGCATGTGCTGAATGGCGACAATACAGACGAAAACAAACAGCCGAATCTGGGCAAAGACGTAGCGAGTGCTACGGATAAGGATAAAGCTGAGCTTGGTGGTGCAGGTGCAGGAACACCGGGGGGATGGGGACCAGATAATGAAGAAAAAGCCCGTCATCAGGAGGTTCAGCAACAACGATTTGATGAACTGAGTAAAATATATGATAAAAGTCACCCGGTTGGAGAGTTGACGGTGGATGGGCAGACTATCAGGCAGAGTTCGGTAAGTAACCGTTATGGTACGACGAAAGTGTTTGAAAGCCAGAATCTGACGGATAAACAGATCCACAATTACGCACAACAGCTGGCAGGAGATACACCGCTGAAAGAGGTTCGGCCGGGGATCTATACTGCAAAACTGGAGAACGGTACATCAATTACTTTACGTGATGTATCTACTTCACAGCAACAGACCGGAGCCAGATGGACTATTGATATAAAAGGAAATCCTCAGTTAGGAGAGCTTGCTAATAAATATAAAACTGGTATTGAAATTAAATTTAGGTGAAACATGTTAAGTGAAGATGAATTTGCAGAACTAACAGAAGCTTTAGAAGGTCGTAACCTGCAGGCAAATTGGTGGGCAACTGAAAGCTTCGCAAGCGATTTCAGTATTAGAAGAAAATTTTTCTTTTGGATATTTGAGCACCTTCTGAAAGAAGGGCGTATCAAACTCGCCAAGCACGGTAAGTTTCTGGAAGGAAGTGTTGATGAGCAGGTTGAGCGTTTTCGACAGGCATTTCCGAAAACAGAAGAAGAGATGGAAGACGGTATCTGGTTTTTTGATGAGAGCTGTCCGGGAGGAGCTGTCTGGGTGCTTGAAGATGGCTCTCTCGAATGGACCTGATAAGCAAATTAGCTGGCTGGTGCAAATCATGAAGGCCATGCGGACAGTACTACACAGTCGGCAGTGTCTGCCGGGAATATCACCATCCGGGATACGCAGAGCCAGAAACAGGATGTGGCAGACCTGAACCGTGACGCAGCACATGCAAATCAGACGCTGTCCCCCATCTTTGACAGGGAAAAAGAGCAACAGCGACTGCAGCAGGCGCAACTCATTGGTGAGATTGGTAACCAGGTGGCAGATATTGCCAGAACGGAAGGACAGATAGCCGGTGAGAAAGCGAAGCGGGACCCGGCAGCCCTGAATCAGGCCCGCGCAGAGCTGGAGGCAAAAGGAAAACCGTTCACGGAACAGGATGTGGCGCAGCGGGCCTACAATAACGGTATGGCGGCCTCAGGTTTTGGAACGGGAGGCAAATATCAGCAGGCGATACAGGCCGCAACGGCAGCAGTACAGGGACTGGCTGGCGGTAATCTGAGTGCAGCCCTGGCAGGTGGTGCAGCACCGTATATTGCTGAAATTATCAAACAGACTACCCCGGACGGTGCGGGACGTGTGGCCGCCCATGCCGTGGTGAATGCCGCACTGGCGGTGGTACAGGGAAATAACGCCCGTGCCAGTGCCGCAGGTGCTGCCACTGGAGACGTGGTGGGGATGATAGCCACAGAGATGTGCGAAATATCCCCTGGCACTGTCACATGTAAAAGATAAATAACGAAGCTACATCCTTCTCTTTATGAACGGCTTTATATTAGTTTTGCTGACAAGATTGAGCTAAATCCGGCCAATGAAGAAGAGCAGGTTATTCTTTAAATGTTTGATAACATGTAACACATTTTGAATATTCGGTCAGTAAGCCTTAAAAATTTACCTGGTTATGGGCTAACTGATATAACAAAGTAAATATTCGATGGGGAATGCCGGGTGCAATGAACAATGCATTAACGTATCGAAATAATGATGCAGGAGCAAACTCAGCCTGGTGAGTATACATTATGCCATTGATGCAGAGTTTAAAGGAACAGGGCTGGTTCGTTATGGAACAACATTTGTGCCTGAGGAAAGGGAGTGTAGTATCTGAGGCAACAGAAGTTTGTGGGGAGTTCGGTTTATTACCATGCTTGGTTTTTTGTCAGTGTGTTCAAGTCGTCAGGTGATCTATTTATAGTTTTTTGATGATGATTTCAAATAATGTTTTGTGATGTGTGGTCCTTTTTGATATTCAGAAATCATTTATTAATGAAGGAGGGTTAAATGAAAAAACTCGTTGTAATTTCAGTAATGATATTATCTGTTATGAGTGGTTCAACACTGGCTGATAATCATACGCTATCGGCTGGTTATGCTCAGAGTAAGGTACAGGACTTTAAGAATATTAAAGGAGTGAATCTGCAATATCGATATGAGTGGGATTCTCCGGTCAGTGTTGTCGGGAGTTTTTCGTATATGAAAGGTGACTGGTCGGACAGTCATCGCGATGAAGCTGACGATTTTTACAGACAGCAGGCTGATATTAAATATTATTCATTTCTCGCAGGCCCAGCTTATCGTCTGAATGACTATATCAGTTTTTATGGTTTGGTGGGGATATCTCATACTAAAGCGAAGGGGGATTATGAGTGGAGAAACAGTGTGGGTGCTGATGAGTCTGATGGATATTTAAGTGAGTCTGTATCCAAAAAATCCACTGATTTTGCTTATGCAGCTGGTGTTATTATTAATCCGAGGGGCAATATGTCTGTAAATGTTGGGTATGAGGGAACTAAAGCAGATATATATGGAAAACATTCGGTCAATGGATTTACTGTTGGAGTTGGTTATCGTTTTTAATCATTAGACGGGACTGGATAATTGCACTTGCGTAGTGAAGTTTACTGAATGTTTGTATTTTAATGAAGTATTCGACATATTCCCTTCAGACGGAATATGTCGACGGTTATGATTTTACTGGAGCATGAGTATGTTATGGCGAAACTGATAAATGTATCGGCGTCCACTGAGGAGAGAATGACGCCCGGGGAGAGGAGGGTGGCTTCACGACTGGAGAGCTTTCTGAATGATGATTGCCTTGTCTGGTACGATATTCCGGTGGGACGGAAAAACCGACATCCGGATTTTGTCATTATTGACCCGGATAACGGGCTGGTATTTCTGGAGGTCAAGGACTGGACTGTATCCACATTACGTAAAGCAAATCAGGAGCAGGTTACACTGGAAACCGACGGTCTTCTGAAATCAGAAATAAATCCGCTGGTACAGGTTCGTCGTTATGCCTGTGATACGGTTAATGCCTTACCTGCTGACCCGTGCTTACGGCAGAATGACGGTCAGTATAAGGGTCGGCTGAACCTGGCCTGGGCGTATGGTGTGGTGTTTACCCGCATTCCCTGTCAGCAACTGAAGGCACTGACAGGGAATGATGAGAATGCGGTGGAAAAGATTTTTCCTTCAGCACAGACAATCTGTCAGGATGAAATGACGCAGTCTGTTTTACCTGAGGTATTCCGGCAAAAAATTGCCGGGATGTTTACCACGGGGTTCAGAACCCGGGTGACACCCCGGATGAGAGATATTCTGCGCGCCCATCTGTTTCCTGAAGTGACCGTGAAACAGAACTCACAAATCAAAATCATGGATATCCAGCAGGAGATTCTGGCCAGAAATATTGGTGACGGACATCGTGTCATTCATGGTGTGGCCGGTTCCGGAAAAACCATGATTCTTTTGTTCCGTTGCCTTTACCTGGCAGAAACCACGTCCGGAAAGATTCTGGTGTTGTGCTACAACATTACCCTGGCCAGCTATCTGCGGGAATGCATTGAGGCCAGAGGGCTGAGGTCACGGGTTACGGTATCTCATTTTCACAGCTGGTGCGCCTCAATGGCAAAACGCCACGGTATTCAGGTGACGGCAGACAGAAAAGAATATCCTGAGAAATGCTTCAGTACACTGGAAGAGGCCGTGAACAGCGGAAAAATCACCCAAACCGGATATGATGCTGTACTGGTGGATGAAGGGCATGATTTTGACAGTCGCTGGCTGGCCCTGATTGCCCGTCTGTTTGATAACGCATCCCGTTCACTGCTCCTGATGTACGATGATGCCCAGTCCATTTACCGACGGGAGCGGGCCCTGAACTTTTCTCTGGCCAGTGTGGGGATTCAGGCACAAGGACGCACTTCTGTCCTGCCGGTCAATTATCGTAATCCGAAACGCATTCTGCACTTTGCTTATGCATTCTCCCGCGAGTATTTTGAAAAACATCAGAACCGTGAAATACCACTCGTTCAGCCACAGGCGGGTGGTGAAGAGGGCACAGAGCCGGAAATCCTGCGTTGTGCTTCTGAACGTGATGAAGCCAGACAGGTTGCAGACTGGCTGGAGGAGCGCCATGCCCTGTGCGGTCACTGGAGTGATATGGCTGTTCTGTGTCCGGCAGAGTTTTCAGTGAAACAACTGAAAGAGGTTATGACACAACGCGGGATACCGTTTGCCACCTGCTTTGACAGTGAAGGTAAGAAGGCGTACTCGCGACGTAAGGATGTGGTGCATTTACTGACATACCAGAGCAGTAAGGGGCTGGAGTTCCCGTATGTGGCGGTTATCAATGCTTCTTTCGTTCCTTCTGGTGTAGCGGATGAGTCTGAAGTAATTCCGGTGCTTTATGTGGCGTTTACCCGGGCAACCCGTGAATTACTGGTGACCTGTTACCGTGAAAACAGTATCAGTCGTCACCTTGAGGATTTTGCATAATACCGGACCATTTTTTTATTCCGGACTTTCACCATACTGTTATTATCAGGTTTATTTAATTCACCATGACCCTGTTATTTCACGATATTCAGATGCATCTTTTTTATCTGAACCACTCTCCGCACTCCTGGCACTGGAATGTCAGATTCAGACCTCAGGAAGCCGTATATATTGGCAACGATACCTGTCATATCACCATTACCTGTAATCAGTCCGGTTTTCATTTAACCAGGGACGGACAACGTCTATTCACTGAGCGTTATATCAGAAACCTTAATGAGCTGTTACCAGTTCTGAAACGGCGGTGGGATGTGACACCGGCAATTATCCGCGCGGTGGAATACCTTTCCCGGGTACCGGTATCACACTGATGTTCTTTCCGTAACTGTTAATCATGATTTAATACAGCAACACCGAATCTGCCGATGACTTCTGAAGTGAAACTGAAAACCGGTGGTGACCCCCGGTCATTACCGGATTATGCTGCCCTGCGTGATGAAATCAGCAAACTGACCCACCCGGCACGTCCGGATGTGGACTGGCGTTACGTGGAAACGCTTTGCCTGCGTCTGTATGAACACAATGGCGTGGAATTACAGACGGCATCCTGGTACACCATCGCCCGGATGCATACAACAGGGTTAAGTGGCCTGAATGAAGGGCTGGCTCTGATTGTGGCGCTGACCCGGCATCACTGGTCAGTGATGTGGCCGCTGAATACACACTCCCGGCTGGAAATTATTACTGGTCTGTTCAACCGCCTGCAAAAAACGCTCCGGGCCATGCCTCCGGATAACCGTGACAACCTGCCTCTGCTGTATCAGACCGAAACATTCCTGAAGGCACTGAGTGAAACACTGGCCCGGCACGAACTTAAACAGAGCAGTAAAGTGGCTTTACCGGAAGCCATGGTGAAGGGATATATCACCCGCCTGGAGAACCAGCCTGTGCAGGGTGAAGTATCGTCTCCGGTAACCCTTGTAGTGGCACACTAAATTTGGCCACCTGATGAAAGGTGATATTCTCACCACAA
>ERZ778496.1287-NODE-1287-length-18556-cov-7.057240_pt1 | contig 18556 bp, 8 predicted proteins | sample MGYA00433099_ERZ778496 | MGnify/ENA primary metagenome ERZ778496 (study PRJEB29527, sample SAMN07138962) | mouse gut metagenome | material: feces | host: mouse | place: China:Nanjing | collected 2016-01-25 ... | reverse complement strand
ACCAAACACTCCCGCACACGCTTTTTCTGCCATTTTTCTTGGGATAAGATTTGCAAGCCGCCACTTTATTGTCACCCCTTATAGCGGATGCTCCCGCTAAATATACCACACAAGTCACAAAAAAATTATCGCGACGCTCTATTTTATATAAAAGCGCGTCGCGATAATCATGCATTTCTATCCTGACTTTATTCTATAATTGTTTCTGAGGATACATGTCGTCCCACCATGACGGATCATCCTGAAGATATTTGGTAAACCATGCAAGCATAGTGTCAAGCCACTTTTCACGCTTGTCAAAGTCGAGAATATGATGATCCTGTCCCTTGACAGCAACCATCGCGGTCTCCTTTCCGAGCAATTTGAGAGCTGTAAACATCTGTATGCTCTCTCCGACCGGTACGTTGGTGTCGGCATCACCGTGGAGGAAGAGCAGCGGCGTGTTGACTTTGTCGGCATTGTAAAGAGGACTGCGGGCCACATAGAGCTCACGGTCAGACCACGGATATTTATTGGCCATGCTCACTTCGCTGTAAGAATAGCCCCAGTAACCTTCACCCCAATAGCTGGTGTGGTCGCTTATGCCCGCATGCGACACGGCAGCAGCAAATATATCGGTGACCGTCTGGAGATACTGTGTCATAAAACCTCCATAGGAGGCACCGCAACATCCCACCTTAGCGGCATCGGCATAGGGATGTTGAGCACAGAACTGTTTCACACCGTCGATTATATCCTGGGCCACCCCCTCGCCGGCCGTGGCAACATGACGCGACGAAAACTCCTGGCCGAAGCCCGTGGCCCCGCTGGGGTTGATGACGAGCGAGATGAATCCGTGAGAAGCAAAAAGGTGGGGATTGTAGGTGGTGTCAAGAAAACGGCCGACAGGGCTGCATCCGCCGTAGTAATATACTATGACCGGATATTTCTTCTCCGGGTCAAAATCCGGCGGAAGATTATAGTAGGCATAGATGGTGTCGCCGCGGCTTCCCTTGAATGTCCAGTCGTGGGTCGGGACGATGTTCACCCCTTCGGTACGCTCAGGAGCAAGGTCGTCACGCAGCGTGGAGCGGAGTTTACGCGTGTCGAGTGTGTAAAGACGCGCGGCGTTGTCGGCTCCCTGGCCATAATAGGCAAGAACCGGAGCGTCGGACGCTATGCCGTAGCCCTTGACATAATATTCATTCACGCCAAGCGACTCTACCTTGCCGGTGGAGGGGTTCACACGATAGAGCGGCTTGCTGTCGCGATGCTCGGCCGAGAAGTATATACACCCGTCGGCTCGGCTCCATCTCATGCGGTCGAGCGACGGATCAAAGTCGCGGGTAAGCGGAGTGGCCTTGCGTGTGGCGACATCAATAAGAAACAATTGATTGTCAACCATGCTCGGCACCATATCGTCGGGCAGATTGCGGCCCACACCTTCAAAAGCCTCGGGCGAACCTATCACTGCCACTTTGGTCGCGTCGGGCGACAGCATGGCGGTACCCAGAAAAGGCTCGCGGCTGCACACTGTGTCGACACTCATGTCGGAAAACGAGAGCAGATACATCGACACGAGCGATGACGGACGTTTGCCGAGATTGTCTTCCGACACCTGAAACAACACTTTGTCACCATCGTCGGATATGCCCGATAGCCATGTCTGTTTATGACCGAACGTGAGCGGCACCGAGAGGCCGGTGGCAAAGTCATACTTCATCAACTGTCCGCGGTCGCGCCATCCGGGCTGACGGTCTTCGGGCGTGATTATCTGATAGAGCCCGTCGTTCTTTTCCTTGGGCCCGTTGATTTTATTGGAATAGACAATGAAATCCTCAGTCGGAGCTATCGTAAACTGACGTGTGGGCAATCCGGCTGCCATCACTTTCTCCGCGCCTGTAGCCGGATCGACCGTAACGAGTTGCGTCTTGCCGCCACGTTCACGTGTGTAATAGAGCTGCTCGCTGCGTGGCATCCACGACATCGACCGATTGCCGCGCATAAGTTCGCGACCGCTTGAAAGGTCAGTGAGCACATATTCCCATCCGCTGTTCTTGCCGTCAGCCTCGACATGATAATAGCCCGTATACATATATCTGCCGCGCGGCGATACCGACACCGAACCGATAAACCGGCCGGTAAAGATGTCGCGGGTACAATAACGACGTCCGCCCGAGGGGTTGACGGTGAAATGCTGTGGAGACGAGGTCTCGACGGCTACTTTGAGTGTATCGGAGGCCGAACTGTCGGAGAGGCACTTCAGCACCACTTCGCGAGTGCGCGGAGTGAGCTTGAGCTCATTGCCCGAATATTTCTTGCCGTCGACATACATCTCATAGTTGCGGATGCCTGTCACCTTGAGACGGGCTGAAGCGTAATGGGAGTTGTCGAGCGTGAACGACAGCAGATGGAGAGCATCGCCCTTGGTGGCGGGAAGCACCGAGTCGGTAAACTGACGGCCGCGCGCCGCAAGGTCAAGCGAGACGGGGGTGGACAGTTTTGACCTGACCTCATACTTCCGGGCCGACATGTCGACACTGTCCATCATATAGGGCGATGTGACAGTATAGGGTCCTGCATAGCTGAACGTCGTGACGTCGATGGTCTCGGCCGCACACACGGCACTGACGCCAAGCGCGAGGAGGGAGGGAAATGTACGCAATTTCATGATTGTATCAGTGTAATGGTATATGTAGTTACTTGTGAGGCAAAGATAACAAGAATTTCTGACGGCCGAAACACTATCACACACAAAAAAAGCAGGGACACCCTCAATAGGGAATCCCTGCATATTGTATATCAAAGTTATGCTTCGAGGCAAAGATTAGGCCTGGGGCATCTTGGTGCGCTTGCCGTAACCATAGGCAGCGTCCTTACCGAGCTCTTCCTGGATGCGGAGGAGCTGGTTGTACTTGGCCATACGGTCGGAACGGCTTGCCGAACCGGTCTTGATCTGGCCGGCGTTGGTAGCAACGGCGATGTCGGCAATAGTAGCGTCCTCGGTCTCGCCCGAACGGTGAGAGATGACAGCGGTGTAGCCGTTACGCTGAGCGAGCTCAACGGCGCGGAGGGTCTCGGTGAGCGAACCGATCTGGTTAACCTTAACGAGGATCGAGTTGGCGCAGCCTTCCTCGATACCACGCTGGAGATACTTGACATTGGTCACGAACAGGTCGTCGCCAACGAGCTGGCAACGGTTGCCGATAAGGTCGGTGAGCACCTTCCAGCCGGCCCAGTCGTTTTCGCCCATACCGTCCTCGATAGAGTCGATAGGATACTTCTCTACGAGCTCCTGGAGATACTTGGCCTGGTCAGCACTGCTGAGCTTGGGAGCGTCGACACCCTGCTTCCAGGTGTAGTCATAGATGAATGAGCCGTCGGCCTGCTCCTTGGCAAACTCCGAAGCAGCGCAGTCGAGACCGATGGTCACGTCCTTGCCGGGCACGTAGCCTGCGAGCTCGATAGCCTTGATGATTACGTTGAGAGCGTCCTCGGTGCCGTCGAGTGCGGGAGCGAAACCGCCCTCGTCACCTACTGCGGTAGAAAGACCGCGCTCGTGGAGCACTTTCTTGAGGTTGTGGAACACCTCTGTACCCATGCGGATACCTTCCTTGAAGCAGCATGCGCCGATGGGACGGATCATGAACTCCTGGAAGCAGATGGGAGCGTCAGAGTGTGCGCCGCCATTGATGATGTTCATCATAGGCACGGGGAGGCAGTAAGTGTTGCATCCGCCGATATATTTGTAGAGGGGGAGATCGAGATAGTCGGCAGCAGCCTTGGCTACGGCGAGCGATACGCCGAGGATAGCGTTGGCACCGAGATTGCTCTTGGTGTCAGTGCCGTCGAGAGCCAGCATGGTCTCGTCGATCTTGATCTGGTCGAGTGCGCTCATACCCTTGAGGGCTTCGGCGATGGGGCCGTTTACGTTGGCCACAGCCTTCTGCACGCCCTTGCCCATGTAGCGAGCCTTGTCACCGTCGCGGAGCTCAAGAGCTTCGTTTACGCCGGTAGATGCACCAGAGGGTACAGATGCGCGGCCACGTGCGCCGGATTCGAGGATTACGTCTACCTCTACGGTAGGATTGCCACGTGAGTCAAGAACCTCACGACCGATAATTTTTTCAATCTTCATAATTAGGATATATAAAAAATTGTTTTAACCTATTGCAATTCAGAAAATGCGATGCAAATGTACAAATTCTTTCATTAATTAGCAATTAGTAATTAGCAATTAGTAATTATTTTTTGAAGTTTTTACACCCTCGTCCCAAATTACTAATTACTAATTACTAATTACTAATTACTAATTAGTACTCGTCCCAGCTCTTGATTTCAATCTCGTCGAGCGGATGGGTCGTGAAAGCGTCGATATAAGCCGAGGCCAGGCGGGCATTGGTGAGCAGAGGGATGTTAAGGTCAATGGCCGCGCGGCGTATCTTGTAGCCGTTGCTAAGCTCGGTGTCGGTAAAGTTTTTAGGGATGTTGACCACCATGTCCACCTTATGGTCGTGCAGCAGTTCGATGGCCTGGGGCTGCATGTCGGACTGCGAAGGCCAGTAGACACGTATGGCGGGGATGCCGTTGTCATTGAGATAGGCATGTGTGCCGCCGGTGGCATAGATGGTATATCCGCGGTTGGCCAGCTCATGGGCGGCGTCAAGAAGGTCTGCCTTCTGCTTGGGCGTACCGGTCGACATGAGCACTGCCTTGGAGGGGACACGGTTGCCCACCGAAATCATGGCCTTGATGAGTGCCTCGGACGAGTCGTTGCCTATACAGCCCACCTCGCCGGTCGATGCCATGTCGACGCCGAGCACAGGGTCGGCTCCCTGCAGACGCGAGAAGCTGAACTGCGAAGCCTTGATGCCCACATAGTCGAGGTCAAAGGCATTTTTATGAGGCTTCTCGACATCGAGTCCGAGCATGACGCGTGTGGCAAGGTCGATAAAGTTGATTTTCAGCACCTTTGACACAAAGGGGAACGAGCGCGAGGCTCTGAGGTTACACTCTATGACCTTGATATCGTTGTTCTTGGCCAGGAACTGTATGTTGAACGGACCTGAAATCTCGAGCGCGTCGGCTATCTGGCGCGAAATCTTGCGGATGCGACGCATGGTCTCGACATAGAGTTTCTGCGGCGGGAACTGGATGGTGGCGTCGCCCGAATGCACGCCGGCATACTCGATATGCTCCGATATGGCATAAGCCACAATCTCACCCTTGTCGGCAACGGCGTCCATCTCGATCTCTTTGGCTCCGGAGATAAACTGCGACACCACCACGGGGTGCTGCTTGGACACATTGGCCGCCAGACGCAGGAAGCGTGTGAGCTGCTCCTGATTGTAGCACACATTCATAGCCGCACCCGACAGCACGTAGCTCGGACGCACGAGCACCGGGAATCCAACCTCGGTGATAAACTCGTTGATGTCATCCATGCTCGTAAGCTCGCGCCAGCGGGGCTGGTCGATGCCGAGACGGTCGAGCATGGCCGAGAACTTGTTACGGTCCTCGGCATTGTCGATACAGCGGGCCGAGGTGCCGAGTATGTTCACACCCTGTCCGTCGAGACGGGTCGCAAGGTTGTTGGGTATCTGGCCGCCCACCGAAAGTATAGTGCCGTGAGGCTGCTCGAGGTCGAGGATGTCCATGACACGCTCGAAGGTGAGTTCGTCAAAGTAGAGACGGTCGCAGATGTCATAGTCGGTCGAGACGGTCTCGGGATTGTAGTTGATCATCACCGAACGCCAGCCCTCGCGCTTGACGGTGAGAAGCGCGTTGACCGAACACCAGTCAAACTCCACCGACGAACCGATGCGGTAGGCACCCGAGCCGAGCACCACGATGGAGCGGTGATCGTGGAGATAGTTCACGTCATTCTCACGGCCGTTATAAGTGAGATAGAGATAATTGGTCTGTGCAGGATACTCCGCACCGAGCGTATCGATCTGCTTGACCACAGGCACCACACCCAGACTCTTGCGCAGGGCACGCACGCGCAGGTTGGCCTCCTCGGCATTCTCCATATCGCCCTTGAATATCTCGCGGGCTACCTGGAAGTCACTGAAACCCTGTTCCTTGGCCTGACGCAAAAGCGGCTCGGGGAGCGACTCGAGCGTGTCATAGCCGTGAAGCTCGGCGGCGGTATCTATAATATTTTGCAGACGATAAAGAAACCATCTGTCAATCTTAGTGAGTTCATGTATGCGCTCCACCGTGTAACCCTTGAACATCGCCTGGGCTATGGCGAGTATGCGCTTGTCAGTCGGCTCCTTCAGAGCGTGCTCCAGTTCGGGAAGGTCACGCTGATTGTTGCCTACAAATCCATGCATACCCTGCCCTATCATGCGCAGACCCTTCTGAATAGCCTCCTCAAAGGTGCGGCCGATAGCCATCACCTCGCCCACCGACTTCATCGACGAGCCTATCTCGCGGCGCACGCCGTGAAATTTTCCGAGGTCCCAGCGCGGTATCTTGCACACTATATAGTCGAGGGCCGGCTCAAAGAAAGCCGACGTCTCCTTGGTCACCGAGTTTTTGAGGTCAAACAGTCCGTAACCCAGACCGAGCTTGGCTGCAACGAAAGCGAGCGGATAGCCGGTAGCCTTGGAGGCGAGAGCCGACGAGCGGCTCAGACGGGCGTTGACCTCGATGACGCGATAGTCCATCGACTCTGGGTCGAAGGCATACTGCACGTTACATTCGCCCACAATGCCGATGTGGCGTATGATTTTGATGGCAAGCTTGCGCAGCCAGTGATAATCCTCATTTGAGAGGGTCTGCGACGGAGCCACCACTATCGACTCACCCGTATGGATGCCGAGCGGGTCAAAGTTCTCCATGTTGCAGACTGTGATACAGTTGTCAAAACGGTCGCGCACCACTTCATACTCGACCTCCTTCCAGCCCTTGAGCGATTTCTCCACGAGCACCTGGGGCGAGAACGCCAGAGCCTTCTCCACAAGCGACACGAGCTCCTCCTCGTTGTCGCAGAATCCCGAACCGAGACCGCCCAGCGCGTAGGCCGCACGCACGATTACGGGATAGCCGAGGGCCGAAGCAGCAGCGATGGCGTCGGTCACCGAATTGACCGCCTCGCTCTTGATGGTCTTCACGTCGATTTCATCGAGCTTGTGCACAAACAGCTCGCGGTCCTCGGTGTCCATGATTGCCTGGACGGGAGTGCCGAGCACCTCTACATTATATTTCTCAAGAATACCGGCGCGATACAGCTCCACGCCACAGTTGAGAGCCGTCTGTCCGCCAAAGGCAAGCAGGATGCCGTCGGGCTGCTCCTTCTTTATGACCTTCTCCACAAAATAAGGGGTCACGGGAAGGAAATATATCTTGTCGGCAAAGCCCTCGGATGTCTGCACCGTCGCGATATTGGGGTTGATGAGCACCGTAGTGATACCCTCCTCCTTCATCGCTTTAAGAGCCTGCGAGCCTGAGTAGTCAAACTCTCCGGCCTCACCGATTTTCAACGCACCGCTCCCCAGCAGGAGCACTTTCTTTATATTCTCGTTACGCATATACCTTATTATATATAGGAGGGGTGACTAAAGCATGTTGATAAATTCGTCAAACAGAAACTCGGTGTCCTTGGGTCCCGAGCTTGCCTCGGGATGGAACTGGGCCGAGAAGTAAGGCTTCGACTTGTGGCGTATGCCCTCGTTGGTGCCGTCATTCATGTTGACAAACAGCGGCTCCCAGTCGGCCGGAAGCGTGGCGTTGTCAACGGCAAAACCGTGATTCTGCGAAGTGATGAAACACTGCTCGGTGCCCACACGGCGCACCGGCTGATTGTGGCTGCGGTGGCCATACTTGAGTTTATAGGTCTTTGCGCCGGCCGCCTTGGCAAGAAGCTGGTTGCCCATGCATATGCCACAGATAGGCTTGCCGTTCTCCATGGCCTTGCGTATGTTCTCGACCGTCTTGCCGGCCATATCGGGATTGCCGGGACCGTTGGATATGAACAGGCCGTCGTAAGGTATAGTAGTGAAGTCATAATCCCAAGGCACACGCACCACCCTGACGCCGCGGCGGGTCAGACAGCGTATGATATTATGCTTCACACCGCAGTCCACAAGCACCACGGTCTTGTCGCCCTCGCCATACACTTCCACTTCCTTGCACGACACTTTCCCTACAAGATTCTCCTTGTTAGGGTCATAGAAATCACATTCTTCAGCTCCTTCGACCTCAATCTTGCCGAGCATCGAGCCATGCTCGCGCAGATGCTTGGTCAGCGCGCGTGTGTCTATGCCATATACACCCGGGATCTTCTCCTCCTCGAGCCACCGTGCCAGAGAACGGTCGGCCTGCCAGTGGGAATGGGCAAACGAATAGTCCTGCGCCACTATAGCACGGCAATGTATATGGTCGCTCTCGTAATACTCGCTTACGTCATTCTTCTCCCTGTGAGGAGGCACTCCGTAATTACCCAATATCGGGTAGGTTGTCACTAATATCTGACCCTCATAAGAGGGGTCGGTCAGGCTTTCAGGATAACCTGTCATTGCGGTATTGAACACCACTTCACCGGCCGTTGACGCTTCGTGGCCAAATGACTTCCCTTCAAAAGTAGTGCCGTCCTCGAGTATGAGGAGGGCGCGCTTGGACTGTCTCATTAGGGTATTGAGTATTATGTTACTTTTTCGGGCTACAAAGTTACTAAGTTTTTTGCGGCTTTCACGTCTTTTCATCTATTTTATTGACATGATGTTTAAAACTTTTCATATCCGACAGATGTTGAAAAGTAATACAATTGTGCAATCACCCTACAAAACTTTGCAATCCCACACATCATGAAGAGCGTAAAAGAATCCCTTCTCGAGCGGCGCAGCATACGCCGCTACGAACGCGAACAAGTGAATCCAGATGACATGCGCCTCATATTCGAGGCCATTCGCAACACGCCCACAAGCTACAACGGACAGCAATTCTCGGTCATAGACGTCACCGACCCCGAGATGAAACTGAAACTATATGCCCTCATCGGGCAGAAACAGGTCAAGACATGCAGCCACTTCCTCCTGTTTCTTGTCGACTACCACAAGATAAGTCTTTTGGCCGAAGCTCTCGGCGAGGACATGCCCGACTTCAACAACACTGTCGACGGACTCGCCGTAGGCATCGTCGACGCATCTCTCGCAATGATGAGCGCGGTGACCATGGCCGAGTCGCTCGGCCTCGGATGCTGCCCTATCGGTTATGCGCGCACCGTAGCCCCCGAAGCCGTGTCCACTCTGCTCGGGCTCCCAAAAAAGACTTTCGTCGTGTGTGGACTCTCAATTGGTGTGCCGCGCGAAATGCCCGACCTCAAGCCCAAACAGCCTCGCGAACTGGTGGTCTTTCACAACCACTACCCACAGGACGACCCCGAAATGACTGCCGACCTGATGGAATATAACGATACCGTTAAGGAGTATAACCGCACCCGTGCCGGCGACAAGACCGACAACGACTGGGGCTCGCACATCATAGGCTACTATCGCGAAGCCATGAACTACGGCATGCTCCGGGCCCTGCAACGCCGCGGTTTCGACCCTAAGCGATAACCCTCCCGCAAAACCACAAGTGAAATAATGTTAAATAACAGTTACACTCTTGCAGATTATACAATATAAATGATTACATTTGCATGTGTGTTTTTCATAGTATTAGATTAAGATAAAGGTTTAAATGAAAGAGAGCTGTCGGGAGACATCTCTCTTCTACTTTTTTACATGCCTTATTGTCAGACTATTGCCACACATTCCTCCTCTCTGTATTAACTGCCGCGGCACAAACATCCTGCCTCTTGAAACGTTAAAACTGCTGATAGTTAACGCTTTTTTGGAAAAAAATAACTAAATTGCGCCTTGTTTTCTCACCTAAACGGTTGTTTAAAAACAATTTCTAAAATACAGGAATGTCATAAAGCGCATTATGGAGACCATTGTGGACTATGATAAGATAATCGACAAACGGGCCGAAACCGTGTTTGCGGCCATGCAGACACGTGTATCCCCCGAGGATATGCTACGCATCCGCGATGCTTTCGAGCTTGCCCGCCATGCCCATTCGAGCCAGAAACGAAAGACGGGCGAACCTTACATCCTCCACCCCATAGCCGTAGCCTCGATATGCGCCAAAGAGCTGATGCTCGACGCCAACCCCGTGATTGCAGCCTTTCTCCACGACGTGGTCGAGGACACCGACTTTACCATCGAGGACATCGAGAGCCGTTTTGGCAGCGATGTGGCGTTTCTGGTCAGAGTAGTGACCAAGCAGAAAAAAGACAAATATGTCGAGTCAAAACAGGTCGACAACTACAAACAGATGCTCGACTCAGTGCAATATGACATCCGCGCGCTCCTGGTCAAACTGGCCGACCGTCTGCACAACATGCGCACTCTCAACTCCATGCGCCCCGACAAGCAGATGAAGATAGCCGGCGAGACCGACTACTTCTATGCCCCGCTGGCCAACCGCCTGGGCCTCTATAATGTCAAGACCGAGCTGGAAAACCTGAGTCTGAAATTTCGCTGCCCTCACGAGTATGAAGACCTCACTACCATGATAGAGCGCGACGAGAGACTCCAGCACGACCGTCTCAAAGAGTTCTGCCGCGAGATACACGACGAGCTACTGGCCCACGGCATCGAGACACGCGTCTTTACCGAATATCGACGCCCCTACAGCCTATGGCGAAAGATGAGAAAATTTGGCGACGACTTCAACCACCTCAAATACCGCCACTTCACCGAAGTGGTATTCGACGCCCCCGAAGGCAAAGCCGAGAAAGAGATGGTGATGCGCATCTACTCCATCCTCACCGACCGCTTCAAAGAGAAGCCCGGAGGCATTGCCAACTACATCGACTCGCCCAAGGAAAACGGCTATCAGAGTTATCACGTCAAACTGTTGGCCTCGTTTGGCCGCTGGCAGGAAGTACACATAAGCAGCGAACGCATGGTGCGCGACTCCCAGCTTGGATGCATAGCCAGCCGCAACGACGACAGCATATGGCAATGGATTAAAAAATTCCGTCTTGTATTGCGCGACATCGCCGCCCGCGGACAGGAAGGAGCAAGTTTTATCGAAGAGGTCGTGCGCTCGTTTTACAACGACGACATCATGACCTTCACCCCGCAGGGCAAACCCATCATCCTCCCCCAGCGCGCCACAGTCATGGACTTCGCCTTTGAAGTGCACACCCAGCTCGGACTCCATGCCAAGTATGCCCGCATCAACAATCAGCTACTCGCCTCGGTCAAGACACGCCTCCACCGCGGCGACATCGTGGAGATATTCACTGACCCGGAGATTCATCCCACCGCCGACTGGCTCGACACAGCCATGACCTACAAGGCCCGAAAGGCCATCACACAATATCTCAAGCAACAGCCCAAGCCCCCCTATCACCGCTGTCCCGACTGTAACCCGATGCCCGGCGAGGAAGTGGTAGGATTCAAGGATGCCGACGGCAGCATCACTCTTCATAAACGCGACTGTCCGATAGCCATACGGCTCGCCTCGCAGAAAGGCGACAACATCGTGTCGGTCGACTTCAAGCCCGACCAGACCCTCTATCCCGTCACCATCAACATCCGTGCCGTCGACCGCTACCACCTGCTCATCGACCTGGTCGACTGCATATCCAACGACCTCAACCTCTCCATCGACAACCTCCACACAGTCACGGAAGATGCCATCGTGACCTGCTCCATCACATTCTCGGTCCACTCCTTTACCGAACTGCAATCCATCATGCGCCACATCTCCATCATCCCCGGCGTAGACGAAGTAAAGAGAGCCATACTCTAAAGAGGGCTGAAAAACTCCATGAAAAACCTACCCTGTCGCCTATCAACATATTATATTGTAATATTACTGCATCTGCTCACGGCTCCGCTCAGGGCCGATAACCGTCCTGGCCACATAGCAGGTCACATATACGCATCACCGCAACTGCATCAAAGCCACATTTCCAATCTGCAACAGGACGGCAACGGCTTCCTGTGGTTTGCCACATGGAACGGACTCATACGCTATGACGGTCATACCACCCATAGCTTCAAACCTATACAGTGTTCGGAAGGCACCATCGACTCCAACCGCATATATAATATAAAGATAAGCACCACGGGCGACATCTGGTGTATATCGTCCGACAACCGCCTCTTTCTATTCAGCCCCGACTCATTCACTTTCACCAACCTCTCATCAGCCATCCCGCAGCTCGACCGACGTAAGGTCAAGACACTCACCCCGCTGAAAAACGGCTACACATGGGTGACCATGCGTGACGGCACATGCGCACGCCTCAACGACACCGTGCCGCTTAGCGATGTCAGATGTTACCTGTCGCCTGACAGCCTCGTTGGCGGAGCCAGCTTGGTCACAGCCATCAGCCTCGCCGAAAACGGAGACGAATGGGTGCTTACCGACCGTGGCGCACTCAACTACACTTCGGGTCGCATAATCCAAGGTAAATACCGCTACGTCGAGAGTCTCTACAAGACCACCTATCTCATAGCCTCCGACGGGTCAGTGATACGACCGGCCGACGGACACCGCTACCCCACCCCACTGCCTACGGAGAGCACAGTCAGCTATGTGCGCACCGATGGACACCGCATAGTCATGGCCTCCGACCGTGGCATCGCGTCGGTCGATACCCGCGACGGCACTCCTCTCCACTACACCTCATCCCCCTCCATCTATCTCTTCAAGGACTCACGCCACAGGTTATGGGGCTTCGGACCTCAGCCGGGAGTAAGCATGATAGCCGACCTTGATTCGGCCCGCTCTTCACTCATACCGCCAGCGACCCGCTCCGACAAATCGCCACTCAAAAATCCTCAGCTCATCTTCGAGACCGCGGGCGGTGACATATTGCTGCGCCCTACAGGCGGAGTACTCAGTTCATACGTCGAAACGTCAGGCACACTGGAAGATGTGGCGTTGAGCACAGTCCCTTCGGGCTGCTATGACCGAGAGGCTATCAAAAAATATATCGTAGACCACACAGGCAATCTATGGGTGCTTCACGCCGATGGCACAGACCTTATAAATTTTGACCGCCGCACGTTCATCCATACTGCTAACAGCACTTGCACCGAGACCAGAGCTCTCGCCACCGACTCACACGGACGCCTATGGACATCCGACCGCTCCGGGCTGCTTTCATGCGGAGTCTTCTCACTCCGTCTCCCCTCGCCCGCTTACACTATCAGCGAGTCACCCGACGGACAGATATGGGTCGGCACCAAGGGTGACGGTGTGTATGTGCTCACCCCGACATCAGCCCAAGCCGGCAGCTACACGGTCACACATCTCTCGCGTCATGCATCGTCAGAGAGACAGCGCGTACACAGCGACTCCATCTATGCCATAGCCTTTGATAATGGCCGGATATGGTTAGGCTCATACGGCGAAGGTCTGGCACAAGGCAAAGCGACAGAGAACGGATGGAGGTTTGACAAAGTAGCCAACCAACCCGAAGGAATGAAAATCAGGAGTATACTACCCGACGGTAAAGGCCACCTGCTCATAGCCTCAGCCGACGGACTTGTCACGACCGACGCCCCTGTAAGCAGACACCCCGCTTTTTTCATCAATAAATTCCGCAACGAACCGTGGGGACTGAAGGGCAACGACATAATGAGCTTCACCGAATGTGACGGCCGTTACTATGCCTGTGTCTTCGGCAGCGGACTCAGCCGCATTGACTCAGACTCTCTGCTGACAGCCGACATACGGTTTACGACATTCGACCTACCGGCTACCGCCGAAGCCGGCCAGATAAGTACCGCCGTCTCCACCGGCAATGAGATATGGATAGCCGCAGGAAGCACACTCACGCGCTTTTCGCCCGCCAACGGCAACATGCACACCGTGACATGCGACTCACCCTCCGATCACATCTCATTCTCCGAAGCCACCCCTGCCATCTCCGCAAAAGGCGATATCGTGCTGGGCACCACCGACGGAGTTATCACCTTCACACCCACACTCCCCTCTCCGGCGGCCTCATCACTCCCACCGGTGGTGACAGGTATACAGTATCAGAACGACAAACGCATTATCCCGCTCAATAACCCCGCCTCTCTGGTCATCACCCCCGACCGCCGCAGTTTCACCCTGCTCCTCTCAGCCATGGACTATGACGGAGTCCGAACCGGCCGCCTGCGCTATCGCATGGAAGGCCTCGATGCCGGATGGACCTATCCCCACGGTCCGCACCCCACAGCCACCTACAATAATATCCCGCCGGGGGAATACGTGCTCGTTATCGAGCGCGAGAACCCGGACGGGAGCCTGAGCGACCCCGTCCGCCGGATATCGGTCAGCGTGACACCCACCTTTACCGAGACCGTATGGTTCAGGCTTACGATTGTGATTATGCTTGCCGCACTCCTGCTCGGACTGACTGCCGCCATCATCTACTTCAAGCAAATGCGCAACGCCCTCCAGCGCAAATATTCACTTCTGATGACCGTCAACGCCGTCAGCGAACGGCTCTATCGCAATACCGCCGCCGACAAAAAGCCCGTGGCTCCAACCCCACGTGAAGACAACACCCTGTTTATCGAAGCCTCGCTCGGATTTCTCAACGACAACATCGACAACGTCGACCTCATGGTCGAAGACTTCGCCCGCCATCTCGGCATGAGCCGCACCGCTTATTACAACCGCATGAAAGAAGCAGCCGGAGTCTCCCCGGTCGACTTCATCAGACAGATGCGCATCAAGCGGGCATTAAAACTGCTCGAAGAGGGCAAACACACCATAGCGGAAGTAGCCTACATGACAGGCTTTGCCGACCCTAAATACTTTTCTCGATGTTTCAAGGCCGAAATGTCCATGACCCCGACACAATACATCGCCGCATTTAAAGCAAAAAAGTGATAGTAATATATCATTCATATATATGAATATAACGCATCGGAGGCTGTGTCATAATTATTATGACACAGCCTCTCTCGTCGTAATATGAAATGATGTGCCCGGCTTACGACATCCTTACCTTAAGAGATGCATCGACACCATTGCCTGTGACTCTTACCAGAAGAATGGTGCCGGCTGGAGCGTTAAGTTGCACAGTAGCAGTATTGCCGGTAAAGTACATGTGCCCGAGCTGACGGCCCGTCATGTCATATAAAGCCATAAAGTGTCGTGAGTCGGCAACAGCACCGTCCACCGTGACCATCAGCAGACCGCTGTGACTCACGACAGCATGAAGTGACCCCGAACCGGGCGTAGCGGAAAGCGTGGGACGGGTTATGCCAGACTGTATATCCGTCTCATAGTAACCTAAATCGGGCGCGTGACCACCGTAGCGTATACCTTCGGCATAACGGCTCTCGCCGTCATAAGGAGCCACTTCGACACCGCAGTCAACAAACTTGGTGCCATACGGACTCGGGCGCAAAAAGTCGGTAACAGGCAGAGAGCCATCGGCCTGACGTTCACCCGACATTCCTTTAGAACTGACAGTAACATAATCGGAGGGAAGCGTGTAGAGGTCACAATGATCGATCGTGCCGGCTATCGAGCTGATAGCATATGTGGCTGTGTTGCGGTCGTCACCATCGGCAACCGACACACAGTTGGTAAGACGTATCACATGACCCGTAGCAACAGGCTCGTCCAACCGATAAGTGTAGCGGCTCTTGTTGGACTTATCGGCAAGTGCATATCCCGCACAATTATTGAGTATCATATGGCCGGTGTTGTGGTTCTTGTTCTGCACCCTAAAGAAAAGAGTTGCGATTTCGTTCTTCTCGTCCTGCTTGCGGATGAAGAACCGGGAAAGAGATTTTGCCATAGAATCCAAGGTTCGATTCCCTTATGAATCGGACACTGCAAAGTTAGTGACTTTTCCTGAATAGTCACTACAATAGTCACTATCTTTCTTGAATCTCTTACTATCCGACTAAATTAAAAATGATTTAATTCGCTTTGTTATCAGTACATTAGCATTAATTACAATTTAAGCTGATTGATAATAATTTAACTTTTATATTTCTGGTCAAACCCTTTGTTGACATTTTCAAAAGCCAGGCAGCGGTTCATTATCACATTGTTGCGCCCCTCGTTCGACCCCATCTTGAAACCGTTGCCATTGCCCTTACTAAGAGTCCCGTTCTCAAGTATGCCGTTCTCAAAGGCCCAGCAATATTCAAGCGTAGTTGTGACATCATCGGGAAATCCGCCTTCTTTCTTTATAAACTGATCCCATCCGTCATCGGAGTTACGCCAAGCGCGGCATCCGTAGAAATAGTTGCCTGTACCATGGGAAATCTTAACCGCAAAACCATCAGCATTGCCGTGGCCCGGGTCGGTGTTATAGTAAGCGTCACAATTGATTATTCTGTTGAACGAAGCGAGATTTTTCATCTGCAGACCAGTATCCTGGTTGCGAACAAACGAGCAGAACTCTATCACATTGTCATGCCCCTCCTCAGTGCGGGCGGCGATATCGGCATACGTCCCGCCGGAAGGCTTGTTTCGTTCAATGAGCAGACCATTGTCACCGGCATTGACGATATCGAAACCATAGATGTGCCAATAGCTGCCTGTAAGACGTATACCCTGGTTGTTGTCGCCGAGTCCCTGTCCGGCAAAGTCGAGTACGGCACGGCCATTGCGGCTCTCAAGACGTATCATGCCACTGTTGGGCGCACCTATGGTGGGGATATTCACGCGGGTATTGTAACGATAGGTGCCTCCGTTCATATAGATGATGTCACCTGCCTTGACAAGATTAACAGCTTTTTGAAGCGAATAGAAAGGCTTCAGCTCACTTCCGTCGGCAGTCTCGTCATTACCCGCCGGGTCACAGTAATAAACATTGTGCTCATAGTCGGGAATAACTATGCTCCCGGTCACTATCACTTTTTCTTCGCCATAGGATGTACCGACACTATTGGTCACATAAGCGCGTACATAATATGTTGTCTCCGGGTCGAGCATCAGCGAGACTGTAAAGCGATCATCTTTGAGATAACCCTTGACAGACTCGTCACCAAGCACAGGCGACGGAGAGGTGGAATATACGACTCCCACTTCATCAGCCTCGACACCGCCATAATCGGCTATGCATGCACCGAGGATATAAAACACATGTTTCTCGTCTGAGAAATCATCCTCAACAAGCCGGTCTGTCTCCACAACCGCTGTGGACGGCGGAAGAGTGGCAAACTTTACGACATCGCCATAGCCTATACCGGCAAGCCCGAGAGCATAGACACGACATCTCATCTCAGTTGCGGCCGGAAGGCCCGAAAGAATAACCTTGATGCTGTTACCCTGGGGAGTGACAGCCACGCGGTGGTCATCAAAGGTCGGATCAGCCCCCACAGCCCAGCAGACACCGGTCTCATAAACTTCACGGTCACCTCGATCACTGATAAATCCGGCCACAGACGCCGATGAGTGTGCGATATCGCTCACACTACCTGTAACGACCGTTGCTGGTGTGCCATCAGGAAACGCCGTAAGCGTAATATTGTCGATATCAACATCTCCTTTGGTGCTCTCATTGGCAATCTTGATACGGTTTACCGCCCTGTCGCTGACCAAAATTTCATTATACCTGTCGGTGATCACAGTTTTGATCATGTCCCATGACACACCGCCGTCAATCGAAGTGTAGACATTAACCTGTTTCTGTCCACGCCCTTCCTCAAAGCTTATCTTCGCTACACCCTGGCTCACTATCGGTGACACCACATAGGATGTGCCTTTCAGCATTCTTAGCGAGCGAGCCGAGCCGTCGGGTATATAGGCCTCGTTTGTGTTTTTATAGGCATTGAGATAGAGCCATTCGCCTTGACCATCGACATTGTAGCCACATTCTGACACAGCTTCGGTCTTGGACTGGGGATAAGAAGTGTGTTCGAAAGTATTTGTAAAATATGGTATAGTCAGATTGGTCACTATCACTTTTCCGTCTCCGTCTGTGCCGTCGGGAAGTGTCAGCAAAAGATTGTCGATGTAAAACTGACTATTGGACGTAGTGCGTATCCTCACCCAGCGGGCATCGGGATCATTGATCGCAACCACATGTTTGAGCCACTGTGGATTGGTTTCCTTATAAGTCTCGATGTTGCGCCATGTCATACCGTCGGCCGACACCTCGACATATGCCTCGCGGTTCTGGTCATAGGCATAATAAATGAGTGTTCCGGCACCACGGGGTAGCTCGGGGAGCATCACTCCGTCCTTACGGGCAAAATAGAGACTTGATGTGCCATCCTGTGCCTGTTCGGTCGATGATACATTTTTATTGGTGGTCCACTCGCCCGTAGCTGATGTAACCTTGGCCGCAGAAGTTGAGAAAGCCGACTCCTCAAAACTCTCGACACGATAAGTATAGACCGTTGAAGCCATGGATGTGACAGTGGCCGAAGCCATGACAGCCATCACGGCAAGCCGACTGACTGTGCGTGCTATTCTCCTGTTGGTTTTCATGATATTATTGCAAATATAAGAGTGTGTTTAATAATATTTTAGAGGTTGTTTAATACAATGATTCGGTAAAAATTACCGAAGTAGTTGAAACTTAAGTTAATATATC